>Ga0209504_1002067_pt1 | contig 14136 bp, 11 predicted proteins | sample COGITO_mtgs_1005_FD_184791 | JGI IMG/M metagenome (GOLD analysis project Ga0209504, IMG submission 184791) | Pelagic marine microbial communities from North Sea - COGITO_mtgs_100511 (SPAdes) (version 2) | ecosystem: Environmental > Aquatic > Marine > Epipelagic ...
ATAGTTACACTCCAAGAATTCCACAAATCGTATTTGATTTAGAGATTCCTATCTTAGGTATTTGTTATGGAATGCAAACCTTGGCTGAGCAAATGGGAGGTCAGGTAATATCTGCTGACCATAAAGAATTCGGTCATTCAGAGCTTCAAATAACTAAAGACTGTGTTCTTTTTGATGGATTACAAAAGAACTTAAATGTTTGGATGAGTCATGGCGATCAAGTTCAAGACCTGCCAGATGATTTTGAATTGGTTGCATCGACTGCAACAGCCCCAATTGCAGTTATGCAGCATGAATCCAAGCCTATTTACGCATTACAGTTTCACCCTGAAGTAACCCATACAGAAGATGGACAAAATGTTTTAGATAATTACTTGTTTAAAGTTTGTAAAGCACAAAAAGACTGGAAAATGGATGATTTAATCGCTCAAAGAATTGAGGAAATTAAAAATCAAGTTCAAGATAACAAAGTCCTTTTAGGTCTATCAGGTGGTGTGGATTCTTCTGTAACAGCTGCATTATTACATAAAGCAATTGGTAATAAACTGGTTTGTGTTTTTGTAGATAATGGCCTTTTAAGAAAAGGCGAAGCGGAAGAGGTGATGAATACATTTAAAGAGAATATGAGTCTTAATGTAATTAAATCTGATAGCGAAGAAGTCTTTTTAAGGCATTTAAAGGGAGTAACTGATCCAGAGCAAAAGAGAAAAATAATTGGAAGGACTTTTATAGACGTATTTGATTCTGAAGCTACTAAAATAAAAAATATTCATTTTTTAGCTCAGGGCACTATCTACCCCGATGTTATTGAGTCCTCAGGCTCTGAATCTAAAGAAGCAAGAGTTATTAAATCTCACCACAATGTTGGCGGCCTTCCAGATGAAATGGAAATGGATCTAGTCGAGCCTTTAAGAGATCTATTTAAAGATGAGGTAAGAAGAATGGGAGTTGAGCTTGGTCTTTCTGCTGAAATGCTTAATAGGCATCCTTTCCCTGGTCCTGGATTGGGCGTAAGAATACTTGGAGAGATAACTAAAGAAAAAACTAATGTTCTCAAAGAGGCTGACTACATTTTTATTCAAGAATTAATTAAAGCAGACCTCTATAACAAGGTTAGCCAAGCATTTGCTGTCTATTTACCAATCAAGTCTGTTGGAGTTGTTGGTGATGAGAGAAGATATGCAGAAGTCATTGGCCTTCGAGCTGTCGAAACAGTGGACTTCATGACAGCTCGTTGGGCACATTTACCATATGAGTTTCTTGAGCATGTCTCTAATCGGATCGTAAATGAAATAGAGGAAGTCAGTAGGGTGGTTTATGATATTTCAAGCAAACCCCCAGCCACCATTGAGTGGGAATGAAAGTTTTTAGATGGGGCTCAAGAGCTTTGGATATGTTTCCAGAGGATAATGCTCTGCATAAAACATATAACTTTGAGGGGAAAGTTATCATCATAGGCGCTGGAGCTTCAGGGTTGGCTGCAGCAAAAATATTACAACGAAATAATGTTGATTATCTTATTCTTGAAGCTTCTAACAGACATGGAGGGAGATTAAAGGAAAACAAAACTTTGGCGGATTTTCCAATCGACTTGGGAGCAGAGTGGATACATCATTTGCCTACTGTGTTAAATCGTCTTAAAGGCAAATCAGGAGATCAAGTTGATGAGGAAACCGTTCCTTACAATACTTTTTATAAGTTTGACAAAGACTTTGGCTCTAGTTCATATGGAAAGATTTTTAGATGGCTAAATTCATCCATAATGAAATCACTTTTTTTCTTTCGATTTAAATTTTTCCCTGAATTTAAATTTAAGAATTCCTCGTGGTTTAATTTTGTAGACAAAAATTTTGCCGAAGAGGTGAAAGACAAGATCGAATTTAATTCTCCAGTTACACAAATTGACTACTCTAAAGATAAAGTGGATGTAGTAACTAAATCTGGGCAGGTTTATAAAGCAGACAAAGTGCTCGTTACTGCATCTATTGGTATCTTGAAATCTGAATATATCAATTTCATTCCTCATCTCAGTAAAGAAAAGCAAGATGCAATGGAATCTATTAATTTTATGCCTGGATTTAAGCTAGTCATGAAATTTTCAGAAAAATTCTATTCAGATATTATTATGTGCAAAGCCAAAACAGGAGAGAAAGGATATTATGATATGGCTTTCAAAAAAGATTCTAAAAATCACATTTTGGGTTTACTTATTCAAGGAAGCGAAGTGGAGGATTTTTACTGTTTAGAATCTGAAGAAAAAATAGTTTTAAAAGCCTTAGAAGAGCTGGATAAAATTTATGAAGGAAAAGCATCAAAGACATATACCGGAGAATATGTTTTTGAAGACTGGGGACGGCATGAATTTACCCTAGGAACTTGGATAGAATCGTTTCAAATTAATAAGTCAATAATTCAAAAACTAAATGAACCATTGAATGGTAAGGTTTTCTTTGCAGGTGAGCTTTATGACTTACACCATCAGCTAGGTGTTCCTGGAGCTATAGTCTCCGGATATCACTCTATCGATAAAATTTTGACAAACCTATAACCATGGTAAAAGAGTTACAAACTAGTTACAAAGTCTATTTCAATACCCTTAAAACCATTGATTTTATTGAGGTTTTAGATGACGTAACTATTGAGTGGGAATGAAAGAGAGATATGGAAAGTAAAGCAAAGATAATTCCTCTATTAGATATAACAATTGTGAAAAAGCTATCCAATAGTAGTGTTTTGATGCTAGCGGCCCTTTTGGTGATAACCCCTGCCAGCTTATGGGCGGAAGCATCAGCTGATTCTTTGCTACGAGATAAGCAATGGATTCATGGCACTGAGGATTGCGAGGTAGGCGATGATCCTGCCATTGAGGTCCATCGTTACGATGATGCCAGTTATATTCTCAGGCAGAGCAAGTGTCTCAATTTTGAAGCGCCGTTTATGTTTCTACTGCTGGGTACAAAGACCGCATTGCTACTGGACTCTGGTGCAACTAAAGATGCTATCGATTTTCCTCTTTACGATACGGTGCGTGCACTGGTGGCCGATAGGGACATAGTGTTGATTCACTCGCACAGTCATGGAGATCATCGACAAGGGGATGTCCAGTTCGAAGGCAAATCGGGGGTGACGGTAGTGGAGGCCAGTGGTAACGGTGTAACCGAGTTCTTCGGTTTTACAGACTGGACCAGCGGTGAGTCGCGCCTTGAGTTGGGCGGGCGAGAGCTGGTCATTTTACCGACCCCAGGGCACCAGGAGGAAGCGATAACGGTTTATGATCCCAAAACAAAGTGGCTGTTAACAGGTGACACAGTCTATCCAGGTTATATCTATGTGAAGGATTGGCAGGCATACCGATTGAGCATAGAGCGTCTGGCATTATTTTCGCAGGATCACCCGGTAAGTGCTGTGCTGGGGTCGCATATTGAAATGACCAGTACTCCTGGTCAGCATTACCCAATAGGCACAACCTACCAGCCCGAGGAGGCATCGCTTGTGCTCGATCCAGCTATCCTGTTGGAGCTAAATAGCGCGCTTGTCAGGCGCGATAAGCCAGGTGAAATACAGCGAGATGAATTGATTGTGGCACCGATGAATGTTGTGCAGAGGGGTGTTAGCAATTTTGTACGTTGGTTTAGCCAGTGATAGGCTGTCGGATCGCTAGAGCCTGATATACCGGTGTCTTTTACCTTTGCTGATTATAAGGCAGGAATTGATGCATCTCTTTCCTCTATAATATCTATTGAATCAAGCAACTAAAACCAGCGAAGAGTAGAACCTTTTTGATATCTTGACACACTGAGTCGGTAACTAATGTATTGTATAATCTCCTTGATACAAACTTTGTATGAAACACCTAGTTTATAGGCATATTCATACAAAAATGAGCGTAAAATGAAACCTCTCTTATACAAAGTTAATACAAACTTTTTTGAAACCCTTGTAAATAAAGGGTTTCAGAGGGTATTACTCATTGAGTGGGAGTAGTTTGTCGCCCTACAACCCCGATTCCTATCCTATTCTGTAGTTACACGTTAGTTACACACCCCTTGTAACTAAAGCATTCCTTAGTTCGAGTTACACGAAATATCCACAATTACTCCTTAGTAGTATCAAGTATGATATGTAAACTTAAATGTAAGTAATGCCCACAAATGTATCTGTACCCTATGTGTATAGATTAAATTTGAGGAGTCTTAAATGAATGGAGCAACATTAAGATTGGCTTATGACAACGGCAAAAAGTTAGACAACATATCTGCTTTCACAAAGGAAGCACACCAAATTTCTGATGAAGCCGTTGTAGTCAAAACAACACATAGTGGAAAGTATTACCACTTGCATATGTGGTTTAAAGCGAAAGGAAATATTTTAGAAAGAGTTAAAGCAAAGAACTACTGCAAAATGGCTACATACAGATTGATCAAAAAGGCTGAAGTAAGCATTAAAGCAGCAGAGAAAGGTAAGTTTGGATTAGGGCACTAACTGTTATAAACTTTTAACAATAGAAATGCTAAAATGGCTATATATCATATGAATATTAAGAGAGAGCAGTGGTAAAGCCAAACAAGAGAGGGTTGAAAAAATGATTGAAGCTAAGAAGAACAAACGTACAGATGCACTCAAAGAAGTAAAGCGTCTCTGCAAAGAGTTTAACTTTACTATTAGGATGTTTAAGGGCACATCCGCTGAAGGCAGGAAGGACAAATGAAGAGAATTATCAATAAAGTAGTCAATGCTCTAATTCCATTGTTTGAAATTCTTTACCTCCCTCTGCTAGTTATTTCTGGATTGGTAATGTGGTTATATCGCAAGACTGGAAGTAATAGATTAAGGTTATCAACAAAGATTTTGAGAATGATAGGTGTCTTTCCAATTAGAGACCACTACTATGAACCTTTATTCAATGACGCGCATCTTTTTAGAAATCTTAACGAACCCCGAGAATTGCCTGGAATAGATTTTAATGAAGACGAGCAACTAAGATTTTTACAAAATTTAAATTACCAAGCTGAATTCTCAACTTTTCTAGAAACAGAAGAGAGCAGAACAAATGCAAGCGCATTTAATATCAGGAATGGCAGTTTTGAAAGTGGTGATTCAGAATTTCTATTTAATATAGTTAGGCATACTAAGCCAAAAAGAATAATTGAAGTTGGTTGCGGAACATCCACAAAGATAATCCAGCATGCACTCAATTTGAACAAAAAAGAAAAGAATATTAGATCAACGCATGTTTGTATTGAACCATACGAACAACCATGGCTAGCAAATTTTCCGAACATTAAGCTGGTAAGAGAAAAAGTGGAATTACTTGATTTAAAGTTATTTGAAGAATTAGAGCAAGGCGACCTCCTTTTCATTGACTCGTCACACATGGTACGTCCTCAAGGGGATGTTCTTCATGAATTTTTAACAATCATTCCAAGCTTGAAAAAAGGCGTTTATGTTCATGTTCATGATATCTTCACTCCACACGATTACTTAGAAGCTTGGGTAAAAGAAAATGTACGATTTTGGAATGAGCAATATCTTCTGGAAGCTCTTTTGACTGGTAATCATAACCTTGAAATAGTTGCTGCCTTAAATTTTCTTAAACACAATCACTATAATGAACTTCACAGGATTTGTACTTATATGACCCCAGATAGGGAGCCTGGCTCCTTTTACTTTAAAACTAAATGATATTTATCTATAGTCATAAAAATGTGAATTTAGGTAATGCAATTCTGGTAACTCAGATATTAGTGTTAAATTGATATCAATAATAACTCCTTCCTACAATTCTTCTGCCTTTATTTCTGAAGCAATCCAGTCTGTTTTGAATCAGTCCTTTTCGGATTGGGAGATGATTGTCGTTGATGATTGCTCGACTGATTATTCGATTAAGGTGATTCAATCTTTTATTGAGCAGGATTCACGCATTAGTTTAATTCAGTTAACTGAGAATTCGGGGGCAGCAGTTGCTCGTAATAGGGGTATCGAAGTGGCACAAGGTCGTTATATTGCGTTTTTAGATAGTGATGATTTGTGGCTGCCGAATAAATTAGAAAAACAATTAGCGTTCATGAAGGCAAACAACTATCCTTTTAGTTGTTCATCTTATGACAAGATTGATGAAAATGGTCGTGTATTTGAGCATATAGGTGTTCCTGATAAGGTTTGCTATGCAGATTTATTGAAAGTATGTACGATTGGCTGTTTAACCGCAGTATATGATACTGAATATTTTGGAAAAGTATCTATGCCATTGATTCGAAAGCGACAGGATTGGGCTCTGTGGCTTCGATTGCTTAAAAAAACAGATTATGTTTATGGTTTAAGTGAAACTCTAGCGCAGTATCGTGTTCGGCCTGACTCAATTTCAGGCGATAAGGTGAATGCATCTAAGTATACTTGGCGTGTATATCGTGAAGTAGAAGACTTGAATTTGATTAAAGCCAGTTATTATTTTAGTCATATTATAATTCGTGGGTTTTTAAGAACAAAAGCACCAAGCCTGGCAAGAATATTGGGACTATTAAAATAATTTTAGTCTCAGGCGGAGTATAGTAAAAATGAGTCTGCAGCATGCTAAAAATTTCAAAGGGTATAACTTATAAAGAGAAGTGGAATAATCCGTATGTTGAAAAAAAGGCATGTTCTTTTTTTATCTTTTAAGATTAAAAACTATGAGCTTTGGTATAATTTTACGTTCTAGTATGATTAGTTTACCTAGTGTTGCCATTATCCTCCCTATGTCTATATTGTGTAATCATATAAAAAAATATTAATCATTAAGAGGGAGCAAAATGATAACAAATCTAATAATAAGTTTTTTAAATACTGCCTCCAAGATTAATGAGCGAGAAGTTAAGGCTGTCGTTTTTTCTTTTATATTTGTGGTTATTTTGATGTCAGCGTATTACATTTTGCGACCAGTTCGCGATGCTATGGCTAGTGATTGGACTGATGCAGAGGTAAGTTGGTTGTGGACCTTAAATTTTTTTATTAGCACCGCAATCGTAGCTCTATATGGCAGTATGGTCTCTAAGTTTCGTTTTCGATTATTGGTGCCAACTATGTATGGCATCTTTGCCATATCATTTATTATTTTTTATGTCCTAGGGCCTGTTTTTGAAGATCGAACTCTAATTGATAAATCATTTTATGTTTGGGTAAGCGTATTTAGCCTCTTTCATATTTCTGTTTTTTGGACTTTTATGTCAGAGCTATTCAGTAAAGAGCAGTCAGGTAGGCTTTTTGGTATCATTGCTGTTGGTGCTAGTGTGGGTGGTCTCATCGGACCATCGATCACTGCATTTTTCTCAGTTTCTTTAGGTGCCGACAACTTGATGCTTATCGCAAGTATGATGCTGCTTATTCCAATTCCTATTATTTTTTATCTTCAATCATTGAAATCAAAAGAATTAAATAATGAGGTATTAGATATACCTGTTTCCAATCAATCGATTGGCGGGAACCCACTAGCGGGCTTTAAAATGTTTTTCTTTAATCCATATCTATTATCTATCGGCTTATTTATTTTTTTATACACCGGTATTAGTTCATTTATTTATTTTGAATTAAAAAACTTACTGAGCGATTTTAGTCGCTCTGAACGTTCTGTTATTTGGGCTCAAATGGATCTTGCAGTGAATATTTTAGCAATCTCTACCGGGCTATTTGCAACAGGTCGTATTGTTACTAAATTTGGTATGCCTGCAACCATAGCCATGGTTCCAATAATGATTTGTATCGGCTTGCTAGTATTGGCAATTTCACCTTTATTGGGTGTAATTATGGTACTGCAGATCATTCGCCGCGCTGGCAACTATGCTGTGACTCGTCCTGCTCGTGAAATGCTATTCACACTTGTTAATCAAGAGACTCGTTTCAAAGCAAAGCCTGTCATAGATATTGTTGCTTATCGAGGTGGAGACATGCTTACGGCCTGGCTGTTTACTGGCCTTACGCAAGGCTTGGGTTTAGGTTTGGCTGCAGTTGCTGCTGTTGGTGCAGGAATAGCTAGCTTATGGGCACTAGTAGGCATCTATCTTGGAAAATGGTTTGATCGCTATGAATCTTAATCTAAAAATTAATAGGATAAGAAATATGGGTAGCAATCATAAGGTTGCATGCAGGATTTATTTGAGGCATCGTAATACTATTCAATTTCATCTATCTATAAACTACAAAAAATAACTAACGAGGGAACATTATGAAACACTTATCTATTATTAAAACTTTTGCATTTATTTTGGTTTTTAGTCCTTTTGTGACGTCAGGCCATCATTCTAGCCAAGAGCATAATTCTAAAATAAAATATGTTAGCTATAGCCAGATAGGTAATCCTGCTGATGTGCTTGAAGTAAAAATAGAAGCATCTCGTGCGCTAAATAAAGGAGAGGCTCGAGTGCAAGTATTAGCTGCACCTATTAATCCTTCTGATGTATTACAGATTGCTGGAAATTATGGTGTTGACGCTATATTGCCTGCAAGACCAGGTAGTGAGGGCGTTGGCCGGGTTAAAGAAATATCTCCAGAAGTAAAGAGTTTAAAAGTTGGTCAGTTAGTTCTTCTTGCTAATGGAAGTACCTGGGCAGAAGAATTAGTGGGTCCTGCTGAGGGCTTTTTACCACTTCCTAATTTAGGCCCCATTAGTGCTGATGTAATTGAACAGCTTGCAATGTCTGCTGTTAACCCATTAACTGCATTACTAATGCTTACCTCTTTTAAAGATATTGAAGAGGGTCAATGGATTGCTCAAAGTGCTGCTAATTCTGCAGTTGGTGGTTATGTTATTCAATTAGCAAAACAGCGCGGCATTAAAACTGTAAATATTGTTCGCCGAGAAGGTTTAGCTGACGACCTTAAAGCTAAAGGTGCAGATGTTGTTTTAATTGATGGACCAGATCTTGCCGAACAAATAGCTGCAGCAACGGGTAATGCACCAATTGTATTAGCATTGGATCCTGTTGGTGGTGATACTTACGGTCGTCTAGCAGAGAGTTTAGGTTATGGAGGTACGTTAGTAACTTATGGAGTTTTGTCAGGCAAGCCTGCTACTCTTAATACAGGACAAGTTATTTTTAATGATACTCGCCTGAGAGGCTTTTGGCTTTATAAGTGGTATCAGACAGCAACTATGAAGGATAAACAAGAAGCTTTTGGGCAGGTAATTCCTCTGATTGCTAATGGCACATTAAAAGCTAACATTGATTCTCGCTTTACAGTTGATCAAATTGAGCAAGCTGTCACCCGTGCATGGGAAGGTGGAAGAAATGGCAAGGTTCTTATTGTACCAATTCCTCTTGATTAATTAAGAGGAATATTTCTAATCGAATCGTGAATGAAATAGAGGTAGTTAGCAGGTTAGTTTATAATATTTCAAGCAAACCCTCAGCAACTATTGAGTGGTAATAGTAGAAGTTGAGAATATTCGTAAAAAACCTTTATTCAATTTATTTAACAATTTACCTTCTTTGGTGGGTTTCAGTCTTTGTTATTATTTCTGAACAAGGATTTCATCCAGCTCAAGATATCCCTTGGTTTATTTTGTTTACTTCAATTTTGTTTATATTTTGGGTTGTTAAATATAAGTTTTCTAGTGATAAAAAATTTATCTTCCATGAAAGTATCTCATTGATTAATCTAACCACTCATCTATTAGTGGTTTTTATTTTTTCAACATTGATGATATTTTCTTCATAACTGAAAGAAATTTACCTGGTTGATATGTTTTGTTACCCCTGTTTCTGATTGTAAGTTTATATATTCTTAACTAATAACTTATGGTTAAGACGTATACTATGCAAAAAATATTAAACTCAATACAAGTACTTAAGTAAAAAATAACTAAGACATAAGAGGGAAAAACGAATGTCCAATAATAAGAAATATAAAAATAAGAAAATTGGGGATCATGAACTTAAGCCAGAAACTATGATGATGTCCTATGGTTACGATCCAGAGCTATCAGAGGGATCAGTCAAACCTCCTATCTTCTTAACTTCTACATTTGCTTACCAAACCCCAGAGGAGGGTGAAGAATTTTTTCAAGTTATGGCTGGAAAAAGGCCTGGACCAGAAGGCAGTGTTGGCGGTCTTATTTATAGTCGTTTCAATCATCCTAACTTAGAAATAATAGAAGATCGACTTTCACTCTTTGAGGGCTCGGAGCGCTCCGTTGTTTGTTCAAGTGGTATGGGTGCCATAAGCTCCATACTTTTGGCTTACCTACGTCCCGGTGATGTAATTGTTCAAAGCGCACCCTTGTATGGAGGAACAGAATTGCTTACTCGCAAATTCCTACCAGATTTTAATATTAAAACAGAAGAGCTTGGTGATGGTTTGAATGAGCAAAGCATGCTGGACTCACTGCGGAGTGCTAGTAAAAAAGGTCGTATTGCCATGGTTTTTATTGAATCACCAGCTAATCCAACTAACTCACTTGTTGATATTAAAGCTCTAAATCTAGTTTTAGATGTCATCAAATCAGAAACAGGGCATCGTCCAATAAGTGTTTGCGATAACACTCTTATGGGGCCTATCTTTCAACAAGTTGTCCCTCAAGGTATAGATATAGCCATGTATTCATTAACTAAATATGTAGGTGGCCATAGTGATCTTGTTGCAGGTGCTGTTTGCGGAAGTATTGAAATGGTTCGTCCGGTTCGAGCTACGCGAGGTATGCTGGGTCTTACTCTTGACCCACACTCAAGCTGGATGATTTCTCGTTCACTAGAGACTCTAAATATTCGCATGCAACGTTCTGCTGTTAGTGGCTATAAGGTAGCACAGTGGATCAATGGTAATCCATATATTCCTGCAGAGGTTCTCCACCCAGATTTTATAGAAGATGAAGTATATCAATCAGTTTATAAACGTCAGTGTTCAGGACCAAGCTCGACCTTTTCTTTTGTAATTGATGCTAACAAGTCAGATACTTTCCGTTTGATTAATAATCTTTCTATTTTTAAATCTGCCGTAAGCCTTGGTGGTAGTGAAAGCCTTGTTTGTCATCCTGGAACTACAACACATTCCAGCGTATCAGATGATTTGCAAGAAAAATTTGGTATAACTGATGGCTTAATTCGTCTTTCTATTGGTTTAGAGCATCCTGATGACCTGATTGCTGATCTTGATAATGCCTTTAAGATCACATTCAAGGATGCATAATTTTCTTATTTTCTTATTTAATTATTTAGTGCGAATAGAGTAAAAAATGTCTTCCTTTAAGACGATTGTTAATCCTAAGATAGCCGGCCAACCACCCAAAATAAATTCAAAAATAAATATTTGGTTATAACTCGTACCGTGAACGTAAATAGCAATTAAGTTAAATATTGCAGCTCCAATATAAATTATTGCAACTGAAAAAAACCAAATTGGGTTTAAGGTAATCACACCCAAAATCATAAATAAAAATGTTGCAAGAAAAAAGGACGTGAAATCTCTTAGTAAAGCATTTTGTGCAGCTTGTGATAATTCATTTAATACAAATCCAAAATCAGCAGCTGCATTAATTGGTGTAAATATCCAACTAATTACCGAACCTAACAGTAGGTAACCATAAAATATTCCTAAAAATCTGATAATAAAGGTATAACTTCTTTCTATAGAAACAAGAGAATAAAAGAAATAACCTCCCAAAAACCCAGCTACACAATGAAGTATCTTACCTATGATGCTTCTGTTACCACCTAACAGTTGTGTTTGAAACAAGAGCTCAACCATCAAGAATAGCGCCATTCCAATGGCAACAGCTCCAGCAACTGCAAACAGATACTTACCACTATAAGAACTATATTTAGAAATTAACCCAGCAACTGAAAAAGCTATACCAAAACCAATAATAACTACAGCATATAAGGCAATTCCCAGTCTTTGAAAATCAAATAGAATGACTTCAATCCAAGTAATAAACCCTACAGGCATATCAGCAGATGCTAGCCAAATTAAGTTTGATATAGATGAAATAGGGGTTATTAACATTACTGTAAATAATGCTGCAGATAAAATGGCAAACGGATACTTTGCTATGTTCATTATTCTGAAGGCAAGACTTTAATTAATTTACCCTTAGGCCCATCAGTTAGCAAATAAATTATCCCACTAGGAGAGGCTTGAATATTTCTCAGTCTTATATCAAGTTCAGAAAACAATCTCTCTTGAGTATCAACTTTATCTCTAAAAGTAACTTTTTTTACATCTTTAGAAACCAATGCTGTTACTAAAAAGCTATTCTTTAATTCAGGATATACACTTCCTTCATAATAAATCATGTCGGAAGGGGCGATAGATGGAGTCCAATGAAGTAGTGGCTGTTCCATGCCTTCTTTTTCTGTAAAAGGGCTTATAACCGCACCTGAATAATCTATCCCATATGTTATTGCAGGCCAGCCATAATTCAATGCTGGTTCTACAAAATTCATCTCATCACCCCCTCTAGGACCGTGTTCATGTTCATAAATATCTCCAGAAGAAGTTACAACTAGACCTTGCATATTTCTATGGCCATAAGAGTATATTTCAGGAAGAGCATTCTTGATATTTATAAAAGGGTTGTCTGATGGTACGGAGCCATCTTTATTAATTCTTATAATTTTCCCAAAATGGTTATCTAGTGTTTGAGCTTGTTCACGATGGTCGAACCCATCACCACTAGCTAATAAAATAGTACCATCTTTTAAAAAAGCAATTTTTGCAGCCAAATGAACTGGTGATCTTCTAGGTGCCTTGGCTTCAAATAAAACTTTAGCATTAAATAGTGAATTTTCTCTGAGTTCAGCTGATGACAAAAACAATGTTGATTTTCCATTTTTGTCTTTAGCTGAATAGCTGAAGTAAATCATATTATTTGATTTAAAATCAGGATCAAGAACTACTTCTGACAATCCTCCCTGACCGCCATACTGAACACTAGGAACATTGTTAATATTGGTTATAGTTTTATCTGACAAAGAAGCAATTTTTAATTTTCCAGGCATTTCGGTATATAAAACTTTATCTTCGCTTAAAAACACTATGCTCCAGGCATCATCTAAGTCGTCTAGGATAGTTTCAAATTTATAGCCTGAAAGTACCGTACTAGAAAAAAATAATATACTTAAAATAACTTTTGTTTTCATATTGCCCTGTTGTTATTAGCTTTCTTAATTATATACATAGACATGATTTTAACTACAATGTTAATACATAAAAAAACATGATCAATTTTAAGAAAGGAAATATTTAAAATGTTTAAATTTGAAGGAAGAACTGCTGTAATTAGTGGTGGAGCTGAGGGTATTGGTCTATCTATTGCTAAAGCATTAGGCGAGCAAAAAATGAATATAGTTCTTGCTGATATTGATGAAAAGAATCTACTTAAATCTACTGCAGAATTGGAGTCACTAGGAATTCCTGTATTAGCTGCTTTATTGGATGTGGCTGATGAAATGCAATGGAAATCAGTTGCTGAAAAAGCAGTGGAACGATTTGGTAAGGTTCATATGGTTGTTAATAATGCCGGTGTTGGCGGTGACTCAGGACCTATAGAAAATCAAGAAACCGAAGGCTGGCAATGGGCACTAGGAGTAAATCTAATGGGAGTTGTTTATGGCGCAAAGGTAATGACTCCTCTTATTAAGGGCCATGGTGAAGGTGGTTGGATCTTAAATGTAGCTTCTATGGCAGGCATGGGCGGAGTTCCATATAGTGGAGCCTATACAGCAAGCAAGGCTGCTGTAGTTGCTTTGTCTGAAAGTTGGGCTGCAGAGCTAAAAGATAAACGTATTGGTGTATCTGTTCTATGTCCTGCTTTTGTTCAAACTCGTATATATGATTCTGAAAGAAATCGACCGGATAAATACAAATCAGAAAACTATCAAATTGAAAATGAAAGCAGCTTTTCAAAACAAACAAAACAGATGGTAAAAGATGGTATTGATGTTTCTATTGTTGGTAAAAGAGTTGTTGAGGCTATTAATCATGGAGAGTTATATATCTTCACCCACCCTAATTATCGCCAAGTGAATCAACAAAGATTTAATGGTATTGATGAGGCCTTTGCAAGGTCTGCACAAAGTCCATTATTGAAAGATATAGTTGATCAAAAAATTGATATGCTTTAATAAAAGGAGAAAATATAAATGAAACAAATACAACTAATTAAAC
>Ga0209504_1002073_pt1 | contig 14110 bp, 17 predicted proteins | sample COGITO_mtgs_1005_FD_184791 | JGI IMG/M metagenome (GOLD analysis project Ga0209504, IMG submission 184791) | Pelagic marine microbial communities from North Sea - COGITO_mtgs_100511 (SPAdes) (version 2) | ecosystem: Environmental > Aquatic > Marine > Epipelagic ...
TGCTGTCGTCATCTGTCTTTTTAAAAGTTATACAAAGGTACATATTTTTAAGACTTTCTGTTATCTTTGTTTAAGAGTCATTCTATATGATACAATTTATAATTAATAAGTTTTTTTATGGGGTTTTAACACTTTTTGGAGTTGTTACTGTCATTTTCTTATTATTTAATGTTTTACCCGGAGATCCAGCAAGAATGATGCTAGATCAAAGAGAAGATTCTGAGCAATTGAAAAATATTAGAAAGAAATATGGTTTTGACCAGCCCTTAACTACTCAATATCTTTATTATTTAAATGACATATCTCCGTTATCAATTCATTCAAGTAAAACAGAAGATTATACTTTTTTAAATCCTGGAAAATATTCTTACATAACACTTTTTTCTGTTGGTGAATTTACGCTAGTTTTAAAGTATCCCTATTTAAGAGAATCATTTCAGAAAAATGGGAAGAAGGTGTCAGAGGTTATATCTGAAACCCTTCCTAATACTGCTATATTAGCACTATTCGCAATTTGTATAGCCATTGGTGTTGGAATCTTGTTTGGTATTCTATCAGCAATTCATAAAGATACTTGGTTAGATAGAGTCATTGCTGTAATCAGTACTTTTGGAATGAGTATTCCTTCATTTTTTTCCGCCATTTTATTTGCATGGATATTTGGTTTTCTTTTACATAATTTCACAGGTTTAGAAATGACTGGAAGTTTATATGTTGTTGATGATTTTGGTGAAAAAATAACTATGCAATGGAAAAATTTAATTCTCCCAGCCCTAGTTTTAGGGATTAGACCTTTAGCTGTTATCATTCAATTAATGAGAAATTCATTATTAGAAGTTCTAAGCCAAGATTATATTAGAACAGCAAAAGCCAAAGGGTTAACAAAATATCAAGTCATTAAAAACCATGCATTAAAAAATGCATTAAACCCAGTAATAACAGCTGTATCAGGTTGGTTTGCTTCTATGTTGGCAGGTGCTGTATTCGTTGAGTATATTTTTAACTGGAATGGACTTGGAAAAGAAATTGTTAATGCGTTGAATACACTAGATTTACCCATAATTATGGGAAGTGTTTTGGTGATAGCCACTTTGTTTATTATCATTAATATAATGGTAGATGTTATGTACAGTTGGTTAGATCCTAGAATTAGACTCAAATAAATAGAATGAAACAACTAGGTTTAGTGTTCTTATTTCTTGTTATCGGTTGTCACAACCCTTCTCGCTTTTCAAAAGAAGCATTAAGTGAAAAATTTGTTAGTATTTCACAACAAGACGTAACATTTCAAAATATCTTAAAAAAACACCAAGGGAATAAAATTTTAATAGACATATGGGCATCCTGGTGTAGAGACTGTATTCTAACTTTACCAGACCTAAAAAAAATACAACAAGAAAACCCTAAAGTTCATTTTGTTTTTCTTTCACTCGATAAAAGTAAAGAACGTTGGATAAAAGCTATAGATCGTCTGAAGATAATAGGAGATCATTATTATATGGCTGAGGGTAAAAAAGGAGCATTTGGAAGGTTCTTAGGCTTGTGGTGGATTCCTAGATATGTGGTTGTTGATGAATTTGGAGAAATCACTTTATTTAAGGCAACAAAAATTACAAGCAAAAACATTCTTAAAGCCCTTAAAATTAAGTAATTTAGCCGCTTTTAAAATTATAAAAATATGAGAAATAATATTGTTGCAGGAAATTGGAAAATGAATAATGATGCAACACAAACAACCGAATTAATTAATGACTTAAATAAAGCCTTAGAAGAGGTTTCAATTAATTGTAGAGTTCTAATTTCACCTACCTCTATTAATTTAACATCTGCGGTAGCATTAACTGAAGACTCTGTAATTGAAGTTGCAGCTCAGAATATGCACCAAGCTAAAAATGGAGCTTTTACTGGAGAGATTTCTGCAGCTATGCTAAATGATGTGGGCGTGAAATCTGTAATTTTAGGGCATTCAGAAAGAAGAACCTACTTTGGTGAAAATGATCAAATCTTAACCGAGAAAGTAGCATCCGCTCTTGAAAATAATTTGGAAATAATTTTTTGTTTTGGCGAATTATTACAAGATCGTAAATCAGGGAATCATTTTAAAGTTGTAGAAAGTCAATTAAAAAATACTGTTCTTTCTTTAAATGCAGCTTCATGGGAGCATATTGTATTGGCATACGAGCCGGTTTGGGCCATTGGAACAGGGGAAACTGCAAGCCCAGAACAAGCTCAAGAAATGCATGCTTATATTAGAAGTTTATTGGTGTCTACTTATGGTATATCTGTTGCTGAAAATGTTTCTATCTTATACGGAGGAAGTGTAAAGCCAACGAATGCCAAAGAAATTTTCTCTAAAGAAGATGTAGATGGAGGATTAATTGGAGGTGCTTCTTTGAAAGCAACTGACTTTACAGGAATTATCACTGCTTTTTAATTTTTTATTGTAATGGATTCCATTTACATAGCTTACGATTTTATTGTATCACCAAAAGAGTCGGCAACAGAGATGCTTATAGCTCAGCTAGGGTATATAGGCTTTGAAAGTTTTGTAGAAAATGAAAATGGTGTAATAGCATACATTCAAAAAAAAGATTGGAATTCTAATAAAGTTGAGGATCTATATCTTTTAAACTCTAATGAGTTTGATATTACATTTAAATATAATGAAATTGAGCAAACGAATTGGAATAAAGAATGGGAGAAAAATTTTAATCCAATTCAGGTAAATGGGCAAGTTAGTATTCGTGCTCCGTTTCATGAAAATCCTTCCTTGAATTTTGATATAGTCATAGAACCTAAAATGAGTTTTGGAACGGGTCATCATGAAACAACTCATATGATGGTTCAACATTTATTAGCACTAGATCTTAAAAATAAAAAAGTACTTGATATGGGATGTGGAACTGGAATTTTAGCCATTTTTGCTGAAATGAAAGGAGCCCAGCCTACAGATGCCATAGATATAGATAGTTGGTGTTATCAAAACTCCTTAGAGAACGTTCAAAGAAATGGTTGTAAGCATATCACTGTCTTAGAGGGTGATTCTTCTTTATTGAAAGGAAAAGAATATGATGTTGTTATCGCCAATATTAATAGAAATATTTTGCTCTCTGACATGAAAATATACACAGATTGTTTGAGTGAAAAAGGGGTTTTATTACTCAGTGGATTTTACAAAGATGACATCTCAATCATTGAAAGTGAAGTTATTAAGCATGGATTAGTTTTAGATAAAATGATTCAAAAGAATAATTGGGTAGCCTTAAAGTATATGAAACCATAAAAATTTTTTCATAAATTTGTAAAGATGAGCACAAAAGAAAAAATTAAAGAAGAAGAAGTTGTTTTAGAAAAGGAAGTTAATCAACATCACATTGTGCTTCATAATGATGAGGTTAATACATTTGATTTTGTAATTAATTCTTTAATTAGTGTTTGCGAACACACAGAGGAACAAGCAGAACAATGTACTTGGTTGGTTCATTTCAAAGGGAAATGTACTGTAAAAACAGGAGAACTTAAAGAATTAAAACCTCGCTGTTCTAAATTGTTAAGTTTAGGACTTTCTGCAGAATTAATATAAAATGGAAAATATTTTTAAGTATTTTGATTTTTCTCCTTTCAAAAAAGATCAATCAAACGCTTTTAACGGAAATCAGATTTCTTTTACAGAATTAAATGCTCAACACTTTTTAATATTTGAGAAAAAGCAAGATATTTTTAACCTATATGTGTCTAAATACTCAAAAAAAGAAGACATAGGTAATAAACCTCCCGAAATTTTAGAGTTGCTTGTTACTAATTATGATAAAAGTAATTCTGAGCACAGAGTAGCCTTAAGAAGATATTTAGGATAGTAATTTTATCAGTTTTATTTCAAACTAATATGATTAGGATTTTTGAAGATAAAATTTGAGGAATTGTACTATTCATTTGTGACCATGACAGGATTATTTTAGGATCCTGATAAAGCTCCGTTTTGAAAATAGTCCAAACAAAAAAACGCTCAAGCAAGCTTGGCAATAAGTAAAAAAGTCTTTATTTTATGTTGAGGAGTAGCTTCGCTGATCCTGATAAAGCTCCGCTTTGAAAACAGCACAAACAAAAAAACGCTCAAGCAAGCTTGGCGATACGTAAAAAAGTCTTTATTTTATGTTGAGGAGTAGCTTCGCTGATCCTGATAAAGCTCCGCTTTGAAAATCAAAACCTTTTAAAATCAAAAAAGCAAGCTTTATGATTTTGCTTGCTTTTGATTTATTCGTGACCATGACAGGATTCAAACCTGTAACCTCTTGAGCCGTAATCAAGTGCGCTATTCAGTTGCGCCACATGGCCAAATTCGGGTGCAAATATAGTAGTGTTTTTCTTATTTAGAAAGCCTTGACTGTCTTTTTTATGAATTTATTTCTTTTTTGAAAGCATTCAGAATAGGTTCAGATTTTTCTAAATCTTTTTTAAGTATATATAATTCTACAGAATCCATTGAAGAACCAAAACCTGCTAACCTAGCAGATTCTGGATGATTTTTAACCAATGAGGCAATGTTGTTTTCTGCCAATAGGTTTTTTATACCATTAATGATAATTAGTGAACTTGTATATATTTTTAAGTATTCTGTTTTCATATTCGTAAATTTTAATCTAAAGAATTTAGTGTTACAAAACTTCTCCATCCAACAATAGCTAACTGAATTTTTGATGCTTTTGCAAGATCCAATCTTTTTTTTGTAAAAGAAGGAAGAATAGCTTTGTTAAGCTTTGCCAATAATTTAAAAATTTCTTTTTTCATTTACTAGATGTTCTTATTCAAATATAATGAAAAATAATAGTCTTAGAATCGCATTACTTTTTTTAAAGCAAGGAAGTCTAATTTAATGTTATTTTCTTCTTAAGAATTAATTTAGTATAAATTTGTTAGTCTCAGTTTCATAATAATTGTATTCTAGAATATTAAATACGATAACAGGTTAAGTGATAATTCAATAACTTTTAAGGCAAATGTGATCATGTTTTTTTTGTTTTTAAAGATTAATAATTAATAATTCTAGAATTGTTTAATCAATATATACTATTGCAATCATATCCAACAAGTAAAAACAATAGAAAAGATGTAATTAATTTTATATTTATTAGCAAATAGCCTAATATTGTTAATATATGTAATCTACTTTACTACAAATTTGTTTATAAATTAAATTAATTTTACTATTAAGTATTATATTGTGTAATAAAATAAAGCCTTTTTAGCCTATTTTTTAATAAAATACTCCTATAAAGAGCTATTTTTATCCAATTCCATCTTTTTTTACATCGAGAACGTATAAAAATGTATCTTCGCGTAAAAAAATAAATCTTGAATTTTCTATTAATCATAAGTGGTTTTATTTTATTAATCTTAGGAGGAAATTGGCTGTTAAAATCTGCAGTGTCCATTTCTTTAGGCTTAAAAATTCCAAAAATTATTATTGGGATGACAGTGGTTTCTTTTGCTACTTCTGCCCCTGAACTTATCGTTAGTATTAATTCTGCTGTAAACGGTTATCCTGATTTAGCTCTTGGTAATGTGATAGGTTCAAACATTGCAAATTTAGCGTTGGTACTTGGTATTACATTATTAATAGCTGAAATGGATGTTCAAAAAAGTTTTTTTACAACCAATTGGCCAGTAATGATGGTCGCCTCTATATTATTATTTTTATTCCTTCACAATGATTATTTAATATCTGATTTTGAAGGTCTTATTTTTGTTCTTTTTTTGATATTTTTCTTAGTGTACCTATTTCGTTTCCAAAATTATGATATCATAGATGACCTCCCAGAAGATGTAGATTTATTACCTGCCTCCAAAACATTTATATTTTTTTTGTTAGGAAGTGTTGGTTTGTGGGGAGGTTCCGAATTGTTAATTTATGGAGCTACTAATTTAGCTCTAGATTTTGGAATTACTGAACGTCTTGTTGGTATCACTGTTGTTTCTATTGGAACAAGTATACCTGAATTAGCTGCTTCAATTATTGCAGTTCTCAAAAAAGAAAAGGCGATTTCTTTGGGTAATCTTATAGGTTCTAATATTTTTAATATTCTTGCTGTTGTTGGAATTACTTCGTTGATTACTCCAATACCTGCTAATGATCATGTAATCTACACTAATGATATCTATTGGATGTTATTGGTATCAATGGTGCTGCCAATTTTAATTTTGCTTCCAAAAAAAATGGAGTTAAAAAGAAAAAGTGGTATCGTTTTAGTACTACTTTACGTGGTTTTCTTATATCAAGCTATTTCATAAATAAAAAAACCACAAAAATAAATTTGTGGTTTTATATAATTTTCAAAAAATCTGTTAGCTAATATTAGCAGACTTTACAGTTTTTATAATTCTTCCTGCTATTTTGTATGGATCTCCATTAGATGCTGGTCTTCTATCTTCTAACCAACCTTTCCAGCCTTTTTCAACTGTAATAATTGGAATTCTTATAGATGCGCCTCTATCAGATACCCCATAAGAGAAATCAGTTATAGCTGCAGTTTCATGGTCACCTGTTAAACGTTGATCATTAAATTCTCCATATACAGCGATATGTTCTTTCACAACAGGTCTAAATGCTTCACATATTTTCTCATACGTTTCTTGAGAACCACAAGTTCTCAAAACAGTGTTAGAGAAGTTTGCATGCATACCTGAACCGTTCCAATCTAAATCTTTACCTAAAGGTTTTGGATGATAGTCAATATAGTAACCATATTGTTCAGTTAATCGATCTAATAAATAACGAGCAATCCATATTTCATCACCAGCTTTTTTCGCTCCTTTTGCAAATAATTGAAATTCCCACTGTCCTGAGGCAACTTCTTGATTAATTCCCTCAAAGTTTAATCCAGCATCAATACATAAATCTGCATGTTTCTCTACTAGCTCTCTTCCATGAGTGTTTTTTCCACCTACAGAACAGTAATACATTCCCTGAGGAGCAGGATATCCACCAATTGGAAAACCAAGCGGCAGTTGTGTTTTAGTATCCATGATAAAGTATTCTTGCTCAAAACCAAACCAAAAGTCATTATCTTCATCTTCAATGGTAGCCCTTCCATTAGATACATGAGGTGTACCATCAGCATTTAAAACTTCAGTCATTACCAAAAAACCATCTCTTCTTGATGGATCAGGATAAATAGCAACAGGTTTTAATAAACAATCTGAAGAACCTCCAGAGGCTTGTTTAGTTGATGAACCATCGAAAGACCATATTGGACAATCTTCTAATTTTCCGCTAAAATCATTTTCGACTTTAGTCTTGCTTCTCATGTTTTGAGTTGGATAGTAACCGTCTAGCCAAATGTACTCTAATTTAGACTTGCTCATATTGTTGTTTAGTGAGTTAATTAATTACAAATATATAACGAAAACAAGTTTTAAAACTTATAAAATTTATTGAAAATGATTTTTTTTTTAAAACTTTATTCACAATTATTAAATTGCTAATAAAGAGGGTATTAGAATTGATTTTCTTTAAAAAAAACACTAAATATTGAGAATTTAAAAACAGGTTTTTTCAACAAAAAATTACTACAACGTTTTCGTTTTAAAAATTTAATACTGAAAAAGAAAACAATCCGTACTTTTGTACAAAATCCTTACATAAATATGAGTCAAGAAGTTTCAAAAAGATATGCTCAAAGAGGTGTTTCAGCTTCCAAGGAAGATGTTCACAATGCCATAAAGAACATTGACAAAGGATTATTTCCAAAATCATTTTGTAAAATTGTACCAGATTATTTGACAGATGACCCTAATTATTGTTTAATTATGCATGCTGATGGTGCTGGAACCAAATCATCATTAGCCTACATGTATTGGAGGGAAACAGGAGACCTTTCTGTTTGGAAGGGAATAGCCCAAGACGCATTGATTATGAATATTGATGATCTACTTTGTGTTGGTGCTACAGATAATATTATGTTGTCTTCTACCATTGGTAGAAATAAAAACAAAATACCAGGTGAAGTTTTATCTGCCATCATAAATGGAACTGAAGAATTAATAGAAGATTTAAAAAAGTTTGGTATAACGATTCATTCAACAGGAGGAGAAACTGCAGATGTTGGTGATTTGGTAAAAACAATTATTGTTGATTCTACAGTAACTGCTCGAATGAAAAGGAGTGATGTCATCGATAACGCAAACATAAAAGCAGGTGATGTAATTGTTGGTTTAGCATCATTTGGACAAGCTACTTATGAAACAGAATATAATGGAGGTATGGGGTCCAACGGATTAACCTCGGCAAGACACGATGTCTTTCATAAATATTTAGCTGAAAAATATCCTGAGAGCTTTGATGCTTCAGTTCCTGAAGATTTAGTATACTCAGGAAATATAAAATTAACTGATCAAGTAAATAACGCTCCACTTAATGCAGGAAAACTAGTGTTATCTCCAACCAGGACCTATGCGCCAATTATTAAAGAGATTTTATCAAAATATACATCTGACACCATACATGGGATGATTCATTGTTCTGGTGGCGCTCAAACAAAGATTCTTCATTTTGTAGATGATTTACATATTTTTAAAGATAATATGTTTTCAATCCCACCCCTATTTAAACTTATTCAAGAGCAATCAAATACAGATTGGAAAGAAATGTATCAAGTATTTAATTGTGGGCACAGAATGGAAATTTACACCTCACCTGAAGTTGCAGAAGACATCATAAATATTTCTAAATCATTTCAGGTAGATGCAAAAATTATTGGTAGAGTAGAAGCTTCTGACGTAAAAAAATTAACGATTAAAAGTGATTATGGAGTTTTTGAGTATTAGTATTTAACACTTCTTTTAAATCAATTAATCTCATAAAAATTGTAATTTAGCTTCTAAGAAAAGATACCCAATGTTAGATAAAATCAGAATTATTAAGCAACGCTATGATGAGGTCTCGGATTTAATTATCCAGCCAGAAATCATTATGGATCAAAAACGTTATGCGCTATTGAGTAAAGAGTATAAAGATCTGGGAAATGTTGTTAAAAGAGGTGAAGAGTATCAAATCTTGTTAAATAATATTGAAGAGGCTAAAGAAATAATAGCTGACGGATCTGACGCTGAAATGGTTGAAATGGCCAAAATGGAAATGGATGAGGCCTCAAATCGAATCCCTGAATTAGAAGAAGAAATAAAATTTTTATTAATTCCAAAAGACCCTGAAGATTCTAAAAATGCTGTCGTTGAATTACGCGCAGGAACAGGGGGAGATGAAGCGAGTATTTTTGCAGGAGATCTATTTAGAATGTATACAAAATATTGTGAAGGTAGAGGATGGAAAGTGTCTACTGTTGATTTTAGCGAAGGAACAAATGGAGGATTCAAAGAAATTCAATTTGAAGTTACTGGTCCAGATGTGTATGGAACTTTAAAGTTTGAAGCTGGTGTTCATCGTGTGCAAAGAGTTCCTCAAACTGAAACTCAAGGCCGTGTTCATACTTCAGCTGCTACTTGTATGGTATTCCCTGAAGCAGAAGAATTTGATGTAGAGATCAATCCAAAAGAAGTAAGAATCGATTTTTTCTGTTCTTCAGGACCCGGAGGGCAATCTGTAAATACAACGTATTCAGCTGTTCGTTTAACCCACATCCCAACAGGTTTAGTAGCACAATGTCAAGATCAAAAATCTCAACATAAAAATAAAGAAAAAGCTTTTAAAGTACTGCGTTCTCGTATATATGACATGGAATTAGCAAAGAAAAACGCCGAAGATGCAGCAAAACGTGGTTCTATGGTTTCTTCAGGAGATCGCTCTGCAAAAATTAGAACCTATAATTATCCACAAGGAAGAGTAACAGACCATCGAATTGGATTAACCTTATATGATTTATCTAATATTGTAAACGGTGATATTCAAAAAATCATTGATGAACTTATGTTGGCTGAAAATACAGAAAAGTTAAAAGAACTAGGGGATAGCATATAAAAATAAATTCACCCTAAACTCCCTTCTGTTTATTGATCTCGTCTTGCAATTGTCTTCTAAGCTTTTGATCACTTTCTATAGACTTTTTCTTAAATTTCACTAATTCATTCTCAGCTTCTAGAAGGTCTTCTTTAGCAGCTAATATGATTAGATAACTATTCTTATACTTAAAAATAAAATAACATAATAAAACTATAAGAAGGATAAAAGTCATCCATACCATAATCTTATAACTACTTTTATCCAATGCCATTCCAAAGAATAATATGCTATTTTGTAAACGAATAGCAGCTTTTTTTTCAGCTATATTCTTTAAAAGAACTTTATTTATATTGTTTAAGTCTTGCTCTAAGGTATTTATTTTTTCTTCTTTTAAATTAAGTTCATTGTTTAGGAGTTTAACAGAATCTGAGACTTGATCTCTCAAATTCACAAACCTACTTTTTCTAATAACTTTAAATTCTTTGTATGAGCTTGAAGTATTGTAAATTAAATTAAATTTTCCTTTAATACTGGAGGTATCCTTTTGTTGAGAAAATGATGATGTGAAAATAAATAGAGCAATACTAAATAAGTAAATAGACTTCATTTGGTAAAATTTTAATGAAATATAAGGTAATAAAAAAACCCAAACTATACGTTTGGGTTTTTTTTATAAGCGAATTAATAATTTATTTTACTTTTTCAACAATTGCCTTAAAAGCTTCTGGATTGTTCATTGCTAAATCAGCTAAAACCTTACGATTTAACTCTATGTTATTAGCTTTGACTTTACCCATAAACTGAGAGTAAGACATTCCGTGCAAACGAGCACCAGCGTTAATACGCATTACCCATAATGAACGAAAGTTTCTCTTATTGTTTTTACGGTCTCTGTAAGCATATGTCATTGCTTTTTCTACCGCATTTTTTGCTACTGTGTAAACGTTTTTTCTACGTCCAAAGTAACCCTTTGCTGCCTTCAAGATTTTTTTTCTTCTATTTCTTGAGGCTACTGAATTTACTGATCTTGGCATAATTCAAATTGTTTTTTGTAGTAGGCGGTTTAAAATAAACACTTAATTGAGCCTAACTCCATGGTTAATAATTAAATTCCCTTAACAATAGCTTATTTTAAAGCTAATTGTTTTTTGATGTTTGGCGCATCAGCTTTATGTACTAAAGTATCATGCGTCAATTTAAGCTTACGTTTTTTAGACTTCTTTGTTAAGATGTGACTTTTAAACGCATGCTTTCTTTTGATTTTTCCAGTACCGGTTAACTTAAATCGTTTTTTGGCACTAGATTTGGTTTTCATTTTAGGCATCTCTCCTTCGTTTTTATTTTCGCTTATTATCTTTAACTGAAAAAAAATCAGTATTATTTTATTTTTTTTGGTGCAATAAACATAATCATACGTTTACCTTCCAATTTTGGTAATTGTTCTACTTTACCATACTCTTCTAATTCTTGAGCCAGTTTTAATAGAAGAATTTGACCTTGTTCTTTGAAAATGATAGATCTTCCTTTAAAGAACACAAATGCTTTTAATTTTGCTCCATCTTGTAAAAACTTGATGGCATGTTTTTTCTTGAATTCATAATCATGTTCATCAGTTTGAGGTCCAAAACGAATTTCTTTGATAATCACTTTAGTCGCTTTCGACTTCATAGCTTTATCTCGTTTTTTTTGCTCATACAAGAATTTTTGGTAGTCAACAATTTTACAAACTGGAGGCACTGCTTTTGGTGAAATTTCAACTAAGTCTAATTCTTGTTCTTTTGCCATCTCTTTGGCTACTGCCAAAGGATAAACATCTACCTTAATGTTATCTCCCACCAACCTTACTTCATCGACAAAACGTATTCTATCGTTAATTCTGTGTTGATCCTCTTTAATTACTCTTGCTGGTCCTCTAGACCTTTTTCTCCTGATTGCTATAACTTGTGAATTTAATCCTGATTTAACAGGTGTTATTATTAATTATGAAATGGTATTACTGTTTTCTCTATTTCTGTATTCATTAAAGCAATAAAATCTTTTATGCTATAAGTTCCTTTGTCACCTTCACCATGTCTTCTAACAGAAACTGTACCATCCTTTTCTTCCTTCTCACCTACAATGAGCATAAATGGTATTTTACTTACTTCTGCATCTCTAATTTTTCTACCAGTTTTCTCACTTCTATTATCTACGAGCGCGCGAATTTCGGAATTTTCCAACAAATGTAAAACTTTTTCGGTATATATTTGATATTTATCGCTGATTGGTAGGATGATAACTTGTTCTGGCATTAACCACAAAGGGAAGTTTCCTCCAGTATGTTCTAGTAAAACAGCTATAAAACGTTCCATAGACCCAAAAGGAGCTCTATGAATCATAACGGGTCTATGAAGTTGATTGTCTGCTCCTTTATAGGTTAAATCAAACCTTTCAGGAAGATTATAGTCAACTTGAATTGTTCCAAGTTGCCAACTTCGACCTAAAGCATCTTTTACCATAAAATCTAACTTAGGGCCATAAAAAGCAGCTTCACCTTCTTCAATTACATATTTTAATCCTTTATCCGAAGCAGCACTAATAATTGCATTTTCTGCGATATCCCAAGTTTTAGTGTCTCCAATATATTTATCAGGGTTGTTTTTATCTCTGATAGATACTTGTGCAGTAAAATCTTCGAACCCAAGCGATCCAAAAACATACAAAACTAAATCAATAACATTTTTAAACTCTTCATCAAGTTGTTCTGGAGTGCAAAAAATATGAGCATCATCCTGAGTAAAACCCCTAACACGCGTTAACCCATGTAATTCTCCACTTTGTTCATATCTGTATACAGTACCAAATTCTGCAAAACGTTTAGGTAAATCTTTGTACGAGTAAGGTTTAAAATTATATACTTCACAATGGTGAGGACAATTCATTGGTTTTAATAAGAACTCTTCATCCATTTTAGGAGTTTTTATAGCTTGAAAACTATCTTCTCCATATTTTTCATAATGCCCAGAAGTAACGTATAATTCTTTTTGGCCAATGTGTGGTGTCATTACCATTTCATAACCCGCTTTCTTTTGAGCTACCTTTAAAAAATCTTCTAATCTACCCCTTAGAGCTGCACCTTTTGGAAGCCATAATGGTAATCCAGCACCAACCCTTTGTGAGAAAGTGAATAATTCTAATTCTCTTCCTAATTTCCTATGATCTCTTTTTTTTGCTTCTTCTAACAACTCCAAATACTCAGTTAGCATTTTTTGCTTTGGAAATGAAATTCCATACAAGCGAGTTAGCTGATTATTTTTCTCATCACCTCGCCAGTATGCTCCAGCAACATTCATGATTTTAATTGCTTTTATTATTCCTGTATTTGGGATGTGTCCACCACGACATAAATCAGTGAAATTGTTGTGGTCACAAAAGGTAATGTCACCATCAGTCAATCCTTCAATTAATTCTACTTTATAAGGGTTATTTTCTTCTTTATATAATGATAATGCATCTGCTTTAGAAACAGATCGCATTTTAAATTCATGTTTACCTCTTGCTAATTCTAAAAACTTTTTTTCAATTTGCTGAAAATCTTTTTCAGAGATTACATCATCACCTAAGTCTAAATCATAATAAAATCCGTTTTCAATAGCTGGCCCAATGGTTAGTTTAGCTTTTGGGTAAAATTCCAAGATTGTTTCCGCCAACACATGAGCAGATGAATGCCAAAATGCTTTTTTACCTTCATCATCATTAAATGTATGGAGAACTAAAGCTCCGTCTGATGTAAGTGCTGTAGTTGTTTCTATGGTTAATCCATTGTAGCTCGCAGAGATAATATTTCTTGCCAACCCTTCACTAATACTTCTAGCAACATCAAAAGGAGTAGAATTTGATTCAAATTCTTTAATACTTCCATCAGGTAAAGTAACTTTAATCATTATTTGGGTATCTAATTATAATAAAGGTGCAAAGATATTAGAAAAGTAAGATGAACACAATTAATTAAAACAAAGTTTTAAACTTTAGAATTAAATATTTTTCGTTTTAAATACATGATGGTGAATTAGTTATCATTTCTTTATAAATAATCATTAATTTTCTTGTTTAGGTTTTCAAATAAATGGTATCTTTGCGACCCGTTTTGGGGTATAGGTTTCTAGCGAATTTATATTT
>Ga0209504_1002078_pt1 | contig 14100 bp, 11 predicted proteins | sample COGITO_mtgs_1005_FD_184791 | JGI IMG/M metagenome (GOLD analysis project Ga0209504, IMG submission 184791) | Pelagic marine microbial communities from North Sea - COGITO_mtgs_100511 (SPAdes) (version 2) | ecosystem: Environmental > Aquatic > Marine > Epipelagic ...
AAGCTGGCGGGGCAGGGGCTGCTCACTGTTGTGGCGTTGCTACTGTTGCTGACGTGCCCTGAATCTGCCGAGCGTATGCGCGAGTTGTGGGTGCCGTTTTATAAGGAAGTGCTGTGGTCGCAAATGTCGTTGTTCTTTCTGGTGCCGTTCTTATTTCTCATTCTCGCAGGTTCGAGTAATGCGATTAACCTGACCGATGGAGTTGATGGTCTGGCGATTGGTTGCACAGTGACGGCTGCCATGGCGTTTGCGATAATGGCTTATGCGGCGGGTAATACCATCATCGCCGATTATTTATTTATCAGTTACATTCCAGGTGCGGGTGAGTTGGCGGTAGTCTGCTCTGCGCTGCTCGGTGCGAGCCTCGCGTTTCTGTGGTATAACTCACATCCCGCTGAAGTCTTTATGGGTGATACGGGTTCGCTGGCGCTCGGTGGTCTGATCGGGATGATTGCCTTTATGGTGCACCAACCGCTGACTCTGATTATCGTAGGTGGTATTTTTGTGATGGAGGCGGGATCGGTGATCCTGCAGGTCGGTTCCTTTAAATTACGCAAGAAACGTATTTTTAGAATGTCACCGATCCACCATCACTTTGAGCTCAAAGGCTGGCATGAAAACAAGGTCGTGATTCGTTTTTGGATTTTGTCCCTGATTTTCGCGATGGCTGGATTAGCGACGCTAAAACTCCGCTGATTGTCAAAATCTCGATGTCGGCGTCGCAGCTCAGTTATTCTCTCGCCAACGGCGTATTATGTTGTGGCGCGATGACTCGCTTCGCCAATTACTTTGAAGGTTTTTCGACCTTCATTAACTGGTAGAGTGCTTCTCGGCCAAGGTCTCCTTGAGTGATTTCAGCGTTAAAGTTGTTCGAATCGGGCGCTTTGTCTGCGAGTAAAATGAATTCGAATGCAGCGGGGTTTTGGCCTAGGTAGTAGCGTAGGATGTCATCCGCCGCGAGTATCCAGCGCCCTTTCATGCGAACTAAGGAAAAGTCGATGGAACCCATTCCATTGGTGCTGCGATAGACGAGTTCGGTGCAGCATTGGTAGGTATCATCTTGGAAATCAAATTTAAAGTCATAGGTTGCGCCGACGTATTGAAACGTCGTGATGAGCTGCTGTAGCCGCTCTTGTTGAGTGATCACTGGGCGTATAACGACCATACGGTTGATGTGGGTCTTTAGCAGCTTGTCGAGGGAGTGTAGTACGACGCCTTCGGCGACTGCTTCTACGATATCGATGGTTTCACCTGCTGGTGTGGTCTGAGCCTTGACGTGTTGGATGAGTTGATTGGCTTGCTGGGGCGAGACGGCAGCGTGCGTGAGTGCTTCATTGGTCAGTCCAGCGGTTCGGCGTTGGGCAGGGCTACCAATATAGGTGATGCCGTGCTTGAAATTCCCCGGGAGGAAGATGTTACTCATGTAGCCTGCGGTATAGGTCAGGATGATATCACCAGGCTGGAGCGCGTCATGGATCTGTTTGACTTGAGCGTCTGTGAATGTGAGCAGGTGCGAGTCGGGTCTTTGAATACGAGCGACATTCTTGAAAATAAATCCGCGCGTAGTATAGAGATCGTTTTGGAGCTTTTGGTCTGCGAGCGCGCCAAGTTTGGCAATTTCGCTATGGCGTAGTCGGTTTTCCAAATCTTTTAGAGTATGCCGATCAGAGTAGAGTAGGTAGCGTGTTTGGATGTGTGTGTCGGCGTGCAAGGTGTCCATCGCAGAGATCAGCGCCGTGTATTTGGAATCAGACTGTTTGATCTTGTACAGCGCGCTATCGCTTTGATTGAGATCTTTGCAGAAAAGAAACCATGAGAGATCGAGCAGTTCGAGGTTATCAATCGACGTCACATGGTCGAAGAGCCGATCGTAGCAGTTCTTCGGTAGATCATAGCGGGGGTGTGCAATGTTGAGAATTTTGGTGAGGTCTTTGTTGTCGTGAAAAAGCGCGCAGAAATAAGACCCGAAGTAGTTGCGTGTGAGCGCTGCAGACATCCCTACGATGGCGCCTTTCGTGTGGGTGTCTTCGTTGTCGCCAAGGTGCTCTCTGTAGTAATTTACCAGTTCTGCGAGCGCATCTCGGGCGTTGATGGCGCGATAGATGAATAGCTCGATCTGTTTGTTCTCTGAGTCGTTGAGGTATGGCTCTTCCTTTGTGAGCAACTCGCGCTTGAGGCCAGTAATCTCATTGGTGAGGTCGGCCATCTCATTCTGAAGGGTTTGTAGAGTCTTGGTGTCTTTCTCCACTCGATCGATGCCATAGGTGAGGTGGGCAGGTGAGGCGCCGGTCTCAATTCCTGGTGTGAAGAGGTCGATCCATTGCATCCCTTTCGCTTGCTGCTCCTTTGTGGAGCAGGCGCAGAGCATGAATAGGGTAATTGATAGTATTGCTTTTACTAGTGTGTGGCGCATGTGTATTTGCATTTCGATACTAAGTGTGGTGTTTACTGAATGGGGATTTTGGTAACTTCTCACTTTCGTGAGAATCTATCAAGTCTGCATCTGTCGGCGACGTTTTGTGTTCGAGTGAGGAGCACAAAAAACGGTCACCTCAACTTGAGGTGACCGTTTTGAGAAAAAAGAGTCAGCTGTGTTACGCGTCTTGCTTGATCAGGATTTCTTTGGCACTGAGGCCTTGTTTGATCATCGGTAAAACGTGTTCGGTGTAAGGCACGATTACTTCAAGCAAATAAGGGCCGTCGTGGGCGATCATTTCCTGAATCGCGCCGCGTAGATCTTCGCGTTTTACAACGCGCTGACCGGCAACGCCGAAGCCCTTCGCAATCGTGACGAAGTCTGGATAGATCGCTTCGATATTATCTGGGCCGCCGATGTTATCTTTATCGCAAAGGACTGTTTGGCCACGGACACTCTCGTACAGCAAGTCTTCCCACTGAACAACCATGCCGAGGTGTTGGTTATTGAGGATGATCGTCTTGGCGTTGATCTTCTCGATCGCGGAGGTGGCGAGCTCCTGCACGTTCATGAGGAAGCAACCATCCCCATCGATGTTGACCACGAGCTTATCCGGGAAGGCAACTTTCGCACCGATTGCGGCTGGCAGGCCAAAGCCCATCGTGCCGAGACCCAGTGAACTGATATAAGTGCGAGGCTCACGGAATTTGAAGAACTGTGCGGCCCACATCTGGTGTTGGCCGACGCCAGTGGTGATGATCGCATCGCCCTTGGTTTCCTCGTAGAGTGCTTCGATCGCTTCTTGTTGAGTGATGTGACCGCTCTTGTCGTAGCTGAATGGATATTCTTCTTTCCACTCGTTGATGGTCTTCATCCAAGCGCTGATGTCAGGCTTCTTGAGTTTGCCATCCTTGCAGAGCTCAATCAGGCGAGTGAGCGCATACTTAATGTCGGAGTGAATCGCATGCTTCACGCGCTTGTTCTTATTGTGTTCGGACGCGTCGATATCGATATGAACGATTTCGGAGTCAGGTGCAAATTTCGAAACGAGGCCAGTGATGCGGTCGTCAAAACGAGCACCTGCGCAAATGAGAATGTCGCTATCGCAGACCGCCCAGTTACCAGCAACTGTGCCGTGCATACCGAACCAGTAGAGTGATTGTGGGTGCTCAGCGTCGAATGCACCAAGCCCCATGAGAGTCGATGCCACGGGTATTCCGGTGAGTTCGGCAAATTCACGCAGCTCGAGGTGCGCTTCGGCCGAGACGATGCCACCGCCGATGTAGAGTACTGGGCGCTCTGCTTGGCCGATCAAATCGAGGACGTTGATTAGTTCTTCATCGGTTGCCTTGGGCTTGATCGCATCGATTTTGTAGCCAGGGAGGTCGACTTTAGCTGGGAAAGTTGGCTTGAAGATCGCTTGTTGCACATCTTTCGGGATGTCGATCACGACTGGCCCTGGACGGCCGGTGGTAGCGATATGGAAAGCTTCTTTAACGACACGTGGCAGGTCTTCTTTGTCCAATACCAGAAAGCTGTGCTTCACGATCGGCAAAGTCATGCCGAAGAAGTCAGTTTCCTGGAAAGCTGTCTTGCCGATAAACTGTTGGTACACTTGTCCTGTGATCGCGATCAGGGGAATGCTGTCCATGTAGGCGTCTGCGATGCAAGTCACGAGATTTGTCGCGCCGGGGCCGCTGGTGGCCATACAGACCGAGGCTTCGCCTTTGGCGCGCGCATAGCCGTGCGCCATGAATCCGCCGCCTTGCTCCATACGGGGCAGGATCGTGCGGATCTTTTTGCTCTTGGTGAGTGCTTGGTGAAGCTCCATCGACGCACCACCAGGATAGGCAAACACCACGTCCACTCCCTCGCGCTCAAGAGCGGCGACTAAGGCATCAGCACCCTTCATTTCGGGGCCAATTTCGTCCTGTTCAGCAGGGTCGATTGTTGTATCGGATTTCATTATTCTGTGGTGTTTTGTTGTGTTCTTGAAGTGAGGGAAGCTGCACCCTCTGGAAAAGTGAAGGACATAGACAGTAAAAAGCGCTCAAATCAAGCACGGAAGAGCCTTGCCGACGGCGCTGTTTCTTTTCAATTTCACTGACATGCCAAAAGTTTTGTTTTTAGGAGATATCGTGGGACGCCCGGGGCGCACCTTTGTGGCTGAGCGGGTGGCGTCACTCAAAGTGGAGCTTGGCGCGGATCTGGTGATCGCGAATGCCGAGAATGCTGCGGGTGGCGCTGGCATTACTAAAAAAATCGCTGTGGCGCTGATCGCGGCGGGAGTCGATGCCATTACACTGGGCGACCACGTCTGGGATCAGAAGAATTTTGAGAATGAGATCGATGGGCTAGAGCAAGTCTGTCGCCCCGCGAATTTACCAGAGCAGAATCCCGGTCGCACGCACTTGGTGATCGAGAAGGACGGTTTTCGACTCGCGATTTTAACTGTGCTGGGACGTAACTACCTGACATTAAAGTCAAGTTGCCCATTTAAAATGGCGGATGCGATGCTCACCGAGCTCAAGGATCAGTGTGACGCGGTTTTCGTGGAGGCGCACATGGAGGCAACTTCGGAGAAGATCGCACTGGGCTGGTATCTTGATGGCCGCGCAGCCGCAGTGGTCGGCACGCATACCCATGCGCCGACTGCAGATGGCCGCGTGTTACCGCAAGGCACGGCGTTTTTAAGCGATGCAGGTATGTGCGGGCCGTATCATTCTGTGCTGGGCCGTGACGTTGGGCCTGTAGTGGCAAGCTTTCTGGACGGCATGAAGCGGCGTTTTCCGGTGGCTGAAGACGACATTCGGATCTGTGGTTGCCTGATCGACATCGACGCAGCGACTGGCTTGGCAACCAGCTTTGAGCGAATCGAAGTGGTCAAGGACTAGGCGTCGATTACCAAATCCGCGTCGCCTTTGGGGGCGCAGCAGCAGAGTAGGGCATTGCCTTCGTCGGGTTCGCCTGAGTGGCCCATTGAGTATTCGACTGCGCCAGAGACGACTTTCTGTTGGCAGGCAGTACAGTTACCCATGCGACAACCGTAATCGAGATCGAGGTCGTTGCTCTCCGCGAATTCGAGGATACTATCTTCGGCGCCAGTCCAATTTAGTTCGACGCCAGATTTTTGGAAAATAATTTTAGCCATGTCTCGGATCGAAATCGGAAGCGGAGAAAACGCAAACTGTTAATGCGTATGTCGAATAAAGCTGCGGGGCAGGATTGAAATTATGGGTGAAATTCTTTACTGACTTGCTTTGCCAGCTACGGCAGACTTCGGTGTGAGTTCAATCTTTTAACTGCTCCTATATAAATGTCCAAAATCCGTCAGATCGATTATTCTACGCCACGCACACTACATGCTTATAGTGGTAAAAGTGTGGTGCGCATGACTGGCGATGAGACGCGTTATAAGTTTACCGGTGAAATGATTGATGGAGAAGAGGGCGAATTCGCTAAAATCGGTGAAGTTCGTAAAGACTGGCAAAAGAGTGCTTTCCCGCTGCCATGGACGGATTCACCTGATGTGGTGCGCCCTGATTAGCCTGACTTCACTCGATTCCTTTCGATTCTGTAGTCTACGCGCTTGACAGCGGGCATTGTAGCCCGTTTTTTCCTCGCTCTTCACAACTTCCGGCCTCTGGCCCTGAAATCTCAAAAACCAATAACAATATATGGCTCTTAAAATTCGCCTCCAACGTCACGGTGCTAGTCACCGTCCTTTTTATCGTCTAGTCGTCACCGAAGCTACTGCTCGTCGTGATGGCCGTTTTGTCGAAGTGCTCGGCACGTACGAGCCACAAGCTAAGCGTGCGACTGATGAGCTCAATCTGAAGATTGACCGTATTGATTATTGGAAGTCTGTTGGCGCGAAGCCTACAGACACAGCTGCGAGCTTGATTCGTAAGGCTCGCCGCGATGCAGCTTCTGAAGAAGCTGCTCCTGTGGCTGAAGTTAAGGCTGAAGCTCCAGCGGCTGAAAAAGCTAAAGCTCCTGCGGCTAAGAAAGCTGAAGCTAAAGCGCCTGCGGCTAAGAAAGCTGAAGCTGAAGCTAAAGCTCCTGCGGCTAAGAAAGCTGAAGCTAAAGCTCCTGCGGCTAAAAAAGCTAAAGCTAAAGCGCCTGCGGCTAAAAAAGCTAAAGCTACTCCTGCGGCTGAAGAAGCTAAAGTCGAAGCTCCTGCGACTGAAGAAGCTAAAGCTGAAGCATAAGCTGGTCCACCCCTGATCTTTCAGGGCAATCGACCGATTGCACCATGCACATCGAGTTTGATATTTTAACCCTCTTCCCAGAAATGGTGGAGGGTTTTTTATCGTCCAGTATGCTGGGACGCGGCCAACGCCATGGCTTGATCCGTGCTGAGGCGCACCAACTGCGTGATTGGACCACGGATAAGCACCGTAAGACCGACGAAATGCCCTTCGGGGGAGGAGCGGGGATGGTAATGAAGCCAGAACCGATCTATGCTGCGGTCGAATCGATGCGTCGTCCAGAGACCAAGGTGATCTATATGGCGCCAGACGGCGAGCCGTTGACCAGCCAATTGGCTCGTGAGTTGGTCCAGGAAAAACACCTTATACTACTGAGCGGTCACTATGAAGGAGTAGATCAACGCGTTCGCGACGATTTGATCGACCGAGAAGTGAGTATTGGGGATTATGTGCTGACCAACGGCACCTTGGCAGCGGCAGTGATGATCGACTGTATCAGCCGATTTGTGCCCGGGTTTTTAGGTGACGAAAAATCCTTGACGGAGGAATCCTTTATGACCAACTTCCTCGGCTTTCCTCAATACACCCGTCCTGCGCAGTTTCGCGGTATGGGTGTGCCAGACGTTTTATTGTCTGGGGACCATGCAGCTATTGCGAAATGGCGACGTGACCAGCAGATCGAAAAGACCCAGCAACTAAGACCAGATATTTTACCAAACGGAGAATTCCAGCAATGAGCCAAGCAATCCTAGAAGACATCACTAAAGATCAACTTACGAGCGACCGCGCAGACTTCAAAGTCGGCGACGGCGTTCGCGTACACCTTAAGGTTACCGAAGGTGATAAGACACGTATCCAGATTTTTGCTGGCATCGTCATCGCTCGCAAGGGCGGCAGTCTCCAAGAGACTTTCACAGTGCGCCGTATCGCATCGGGTGTGGGTGTTGAAAAGGTATTCCCTGTTCACAGCCCATCGATCGAGAAGATCGAGATTGATCGTGAGTCTGTCACTATGCGTGCTCGTATGTATTACATGCGCGACCGTATCGGTAAGGCTGCTAACCAAGTTAAGGAAAAACGCTTGGTCGAAGCTAAGCGCAAATAAGCGTTTCGCAGATATTTTTAAAAAGGCCGTCCCGATTGGGGCGGCTTTTTTTTTGCGTTCATCGTCAATTGCTAGGAAACGTGTTGATGGTAGCGCCGCATGCCCCATCAGATAGCAGGTTGTCGGAAGCTTCGACACTGAGGGAAAGCCCCTCTGGTACGAGTTGAGTGGCTTCTGGCAGCAGATCTCCGAGCAATACGAAATCGCACCCACAGTGATGCATATTAATCGTTAGTGAGAGCACAGCCGAGATTAATGGCACGGCGATAGACTCTGATCCGCAAAAAAAATGCTGGTCATCAAATTTCACCTATGCAGCGTAATTGTATGAAATACTTTATCCCCGTAGTCGTATTACTCTCCCTCTCTTTTTTGTCTTCTATTGTAACTGCTCAAGGTCTTGGCAGCAGGCTAAGTGAGCCGTTGCTTTGGCCCGCTAAAGTTGGGATTGACGAGATCGATTTCAAAGTCGTCAAGGATGATGAAAGGGCCCAGAAATTTGTCTATCAGTCAAAGCACTTTGAGTTAAACACACCTTTCAAATTAGAGCCTAGAGAAGTGAAGCAGGTAATGCGTGTTTTTGAGGCGACGCATACTGCGGTGAGAGCCATGCCCTTTGATTTTGAACGACGTATGCCACGCGATTTTACTGTGAGGCTGTATTCCAACCACACGGCTTATGTAGAAGCAGGTGGTTATCGTTTCGATAATGCGCGCTATATTGCTGATGAAAAAGTTTTGTTTCTATCCCCTCAGATATTGGACCTTAAAAAGTCCTCTGCAGGTCATTACAATTTAGGCAGGATTAAAACGAGTGAGATTATCGGCGAAGTCACTGAGCAGTTGTTAGCTGGTTATGAATTCCCATACTGGTTGAAGCAGGGGATTGCGCGCTACATGGAGTTGGTGCCTTACCATGATGGTTACTTTCAATTTGATCAGCTTGATGTCACTGCGGAACTAAAGCGTAAGGCGAAATTGCTCAAAGAGCATGGAATAATGTCCGAAGACGGCATCGCTAAATCAAAGGTAAAGGACACTGGCCCAGCGATGAAACCTGCGGGGAAACTAACTAATACCGGATTTGTTTGGGTGGCTTACATCTTTCAATTATCTGACCCGGAGGTAGGCGAGCGTTTCAAAAAGTTCATCCAGAGAACTCCCGGTTCATGGGAGCGAGGAGCAAATAGTTATCGAATTCTCACTGATCACAGTTCTGATGTAGGAATGGATATTCGTATTGATGAAGCACTACGCGCCATTGGCATCGAGGTTTTTTTCTATGAGGATTAAGGCGTTATCTACATAATTATCAATAATTTAAGGTCGCATCTGGTTTTTATGGAAGATAGTCCTCTTGGTTTCTCTGTTTAAGCCTTTGCGACAGTGAAACCACCTCGAAAACTCGGATGTGTCGGAGTTTATGAAGGCGGTGAAGCAGCGTTTCTTAGTTTGGTATAATCATTCGCATCAGCGGTATGGCACTCTGTGTGCGGAGCGCTTTAAGTCAGTGCTGATAGAGGGGCAGGGTAATCCACTGCAGATGATGGCCGCTTACATTGACCTGAACTCTTGTTGACTGTGAGCATTGGCGTTTCGCAGATATTTTTAAAAAGGCCGTCCCGATTGGGGCGGCTTTTTTGTATTTAGGAACCTTGCCAGCAAACGGTTTACTCATAGTTTATCATGGATCTGCTCTATATATCTATGAAATCCTTGTTTCGAATATTTGCTGTTCTTTTTGTACTACTCTTGATCGCGCTTGTCGGGGGTATTTTATACTGACCAATGCCGGCGTCCAAAAAAGTCTGGTCGAGAGACAATTACCTGCAGGCAGTTCGATCGAGTCGATCCATGTGACGACTGGGCAGGTGACGCTCTCTGGCTTGATCCTGATGTTGCCGGATGGCACGCGTGTGGAGGTCGGTGGGGTCGATACGGCATTTGAGCCGTTGGCAGCTGTGTTTGATCAGACGATTAAGATGGGCGTGTTGCAAGTGGAGGGACTGCGTGTGGATCTTCCGACGGTGACTGAGCCGACTATTGCTGCTAGTCGATCAGCGGCAGGGCGTGAGCCTCGCGTTGAGACGGCACCTTCGACGCCAGCTGCTGCCGAACCAGAAGCATCGACGAATCCGATGGAAGTGCTGAATGCATTGGGGCATTTTGAATGGTTGCTCGATATCGACGAAATCGACTTTGAAGGTGAGATTCATGACGGGCAGGGCTCGATGTACGTGGTGCGAGTCGATTCGCCGGCAATTCGCCCCGGCGAGTCTTCTAAAATCGATGCGTCGCTACAATTGCTGACGGACAAACCACTGCCGTCTGGCTTGAAAGTCTTTGATTCAACAGCGACGCTGAGTTTTATGCAGAAAGCCGAAGGTGGCTTTGAGTCGCTGCAACTTGAGTTGAAGACATTGGGCGCGGATGCCCAAGGGCAGCAGTTGATCTCAGTGCAGTCGGCATTCGCGCTGGAGGTCGATGACGCTGCGGGTGAGGCAACTGTTTCAGTGAACTTCAATGCCGACCTGCCGAAACCGCAGGTGATCGCTCCTGAGTTGGCAATACTGGGTAGATTGCAAGTCACTGGCAATGCAGTGGCATCGACTGACGGCGATGCGATGACACTCAGCGCGGCGAATTTGACCGCGTCTGCTGCGAGTACTGAGCTGTTGGCACTAGACTTGAAGCGCAGCATGGTGTTTGGCGGCGAAGCGGATTTGTCGGGCGAGTTACTGGATATTACGATCACAGCACTGCAGCTCGAATGGCTTAATCCATGGTTGTCAGATGGGTTACGAATTCAATCGCTGGCGCCGGTATCGCTCGCTCTTTCAGTGGCAGGTGCAGCGGATGGAGCCTTTGTGTTGACCTTTGCCGAGCCGCTTCAGCTCGGCCCTTTGACTGTGACTGAGGCAGGTGCGCCGTTGGTTCAGGATCTCGTCGTGATGCTCACTCCAGAATTGCAGTTAAGCGCGGATCAGTCTTTGAAGTATTCGCTCAACTCGCTAAGTATTGCGGATAAATACGGCTCTTTCATCCAAGGCAGCTCTAGTGGGGTGATTCAGTTGGATGCGACACGTGATGCGGCCAATCTTTTTGCGGGCATTCAGTCGCAAACTGAGCTCCAGCTTGGGCTCCAAGAAGTCTTTCAGTTGCCCGCCTTAGCGGGCAATGCTTCAATTGTTAGTGGTCAGCTATCACTGAATGTGAACGTCGATGCGTCAGCTGATGAGCCGCTTCAGCTGCAAGCGCAGGTCAAGGGCCTACGTGCGCGTAGTATGCCGAGCGTGGCGAAGGACTATGCCCTCGCGTTAGCGGTGAAACCGACATCAAAGCTCGGCGAATGGGCAATTGGGGCAGATCTTCTCGCGGGGCCAACACGCCGCCCTTCAACGAGCCTGCAACTCGTAGCTGAGGTGAACCCGAGCCAAGCACCGATGACTTTTTCCGCAGCGGTATCGGGGCCACGTGTGACTCAAGAGGATTTTTCGATTCTAAGCGCAGCCTTTACGCCGAGAGCGCAGCTGACCGTTGCAGCGCCGACGTTATCAGGTCCGAGTGCTGTGCGGGGCACAGAGCAGCCTCAAGCGGCTCGCGGCGTTGGAGTTGATGTGTCAGGCAGTGTACCGCCTGTATGGGCGATGCTGGATGGTCGTGCCACGATCAGTATCGACGAATTTCGCCTCGAGGCGGGGCAGGTGATTGAGGCGATTGCGCTCAAGGCAGTCGTTTCTGAGCCGAAGTTGATGGTGGATCCAATTTCAGCGAAGATCGGCGAGGGCGAGTTGCAGGGCAGTAGTACGGTCTTGTATGCGTCGTCGCAGGCAAAGCCTTACAGTCTCACTGCGGATATTCGTTTCGCAGATATCGACCCCGCGTTTTTCGTCAAACGGCATCAGAGCGCCCCCGTGCAAGGGCGATTCGACGGCGTGTTTCAGCTGACGGGCGTCGGCGAGTCCTTGGATGCGGCGGTTGAAGATTCCACGGCAACCCTCAAAATTACCGGCGAGCAGGGCGTGCTGACGGCATTTGAAATGGACGAACGCCAGCAACTCGGTCTCGGTCTTGCGGGACTGCTAGGGCAGAGTCTGGATCGCCCAGGGATTACGGCGCTGTCGCGCACCATTCCGTATTTTAAGGATATTCCCTTTGATAGTTTTGTCTTCGAACTCAAGCGCGGCGCGGACAAGCGAGTGTTGATCCCGCAGTTGCGATTGACGGGAGACAGTGTTTTGATCGATGCGTCCGGCTCGGTGGGCGCGAGCGGTTTGAGCGAGGTGATGGATCAACCGTTGGATTTGACTCTGTCACTCGGAGCAAAGGGCCGTCTGACTGAGTCTTTAGAAACGCTAGAATTGCTGCAGCCCAGTACTGCCGAAGACGGCTTTAGGCGTTGGAATAAGGACATTCAAATTACCGGTAGTTTAGCCGATCCAGATACTGGGGAATTGATGGATATTCTTAATGATGCGGCGAAGGGAGCGTTTTCGACCTCGAATAAGCGAGAATCCGTGCCAGCGGAAGGTGATCTGGGTCAGCAACAGTCGACTGAACTTGTGCCTCAGGCCGAGGGCACTGGCGGCACCACAGCTGAATCAGAAGCGCCACAAAAAAAATCTAAGGAAGAGCGTCGCCGCGACGACATTGAGATGGGCTTGGACTTGTTGAATTCCTTCTTCGGGAATTAAGCAAGCGACCGATTCGGGCTGAGAAGTGTGGGCGACTCGCCCACGTTGAGCCGATGTTGATGCCAATGAGGGCGTGCCGTCGCTCCTTAGACACGAAAAAAGACGCTCCGTATGGAGCGTCTTTTTGATTTAAGTGATTCGGCGTTCAAAGTTGAGCGTTTGATGTTGCTTCGCCATCTACGGTAGACCTCCGTCAACGTTAGCGCCAACGACGCTTTAGCCTTGGATCTCCGCGAAGGCCCAATCCAGCCATGGCAGTAGTGCTTCGATATCTGCGGTGTCGACGGTTGCGCCACCCCAGATGCGGAGGCCGTCGGGTGCGTCGCGGTAACTGCCGAAGTCGTAGCCGACGTCTTCTTTGTCGAGCATGCTGACGAGCTGCTTAGCCTTGGCTGATTGCTCGTCGGCGGGCAGGGCTTGATACCAATCCGCAGTGATCTTCAGGCAGATCGAGGTGTTGGAAATGGTGGCTGAATCTTCGGCGAGGAATTCAATCCAGTCGGTCTGTGCCACCCAATCGGCAATCGCCTTGAGGTTTGCTTCAGAGCGCTCAATGAGTGTTGGCAACCCGCCGATGCTTTCTGCCCAACGTAGGCCGTCCACTGCGTCTTCGATGGCGAGCATGGAGATGGTGTTGATGGTCGCACCACTGAAGATGCCTTTGATCAGCTTGCCGCCGCTAGTCATGCGGAAGATCTTTGGTAGTGGCCATGCCGGTGTATAGCTTTCGAGGCGTTCGATCGCTCGTGGGCTGAGCACGATCATGCCGTGTGCACCTTCGCCACCCATTACTTTTTGCCACGACCATGTGACCACGTCGAGTTTCTCGAAATCGATGTTCATCGCGAATACTGCAGAGGTCGCGTCACAAATCGTCAGGCCTTCGCGGTCGGCTGGAATCCAGTCGAGATTCGGCACTTTTACGCCGGAAGTGGTGCCGTTGTAAGTGAAGACTACGTCGTTACAAAAGTTGACCTTGGAGAAGTCGGGCAGCAGGCCGTAGTCGGCCTCGTGCTTGGTGATGTTGTCGAGCTTGAGTTGCTTGACGACGTCAGTGACCCAACACGAGCCAAACGATTCCCAGGCGCACATTTCAACGCCGCGTGCGCCGAGCAGCGACCACATGGCCATTTCGACCGCTCCAGTGTCTGAAGCGGGAACGATGCCGCAGACGTAGCCTTCAGGCAGACCGAGAATAGAGGCGGACTTGTCGATGACTTCTTGGATGCGCGCCTTGGCAGGCTTTGCCCGGTGAGAGCGGCCGACGAGCGCTTCGTTAAGGGCTTCGAGCGACCAACCGGGACGCTTGGAGCACGGGCCAGATGAGAAATAAGGACGTGTTGGTTTAACTGTTGGTTTCATGGAAATGTTGGACGTTGTTGGTTGGACGTTGTTGGTTGGGTGCAATTTTTAAGAACGTACAACTGACAACCTACAACTATCAACTCTTCTTCGCTTTCTTTTTAGCTGCCTTCTTAACCGGGCGTGGTGCGAATTCGAAGCCGATTTTGCCATTTTCAAAGTCGAGGGTGAGGTGGGCTTTGAAGGGGCGCTTGGTGCGCTTCGAGATAAAGCCGTCGAGCAGTGGTGTCTTACCCTCGGTAAATAGCTGTTCGACCGCCTCGGGATCGAGCTCTTTCTGTAGGATGACCTTGCCGAGACGGAAGCCGTCGG
>Ga0209504_1002081_pt1 | contig 14086 bp, 14 predicted proteins | sample COGITO_mtgs_1005_FD_184791 | JGI IMG/M metagenome (GOLD analysis project Ga0209504, IMG submission 184791) | Pelagic marine microbial communities from North Sea - COGITO_mtgs_100511 (SPAdes) (version 2) | ecosystem: Environmental > Aquatic > Marine > Epipelagic ...
CTTTAATATCTATAGAACTTTTATATCCTAGCTTTTCTAGTTCTGTTACATCAGCCCACGTCTGAGGAACATCACCATCTTGCATAGGTAAATATTCTTTCTTAGCTTCTTTTCCAAAACTATTTTCAATCGCCTTGATAAAGTCTCCCAAAGACTGTGGACTTCCATTACCAATATTTGAAATTCTATAGGCTGGTTTATCTTCTTTTTTAATAGGTGGATTCTCTAATAAAATTTCTATCCCATTTATGATGTCATCTATATAAGTAAAATCACGAGACATTTTCCCGTTGTTAAACACCTTGATTGTTCTTCCTTCCGCAATGGCTTTTGCAAACAAATAGATCGCCATATCAGGACGTCCCCATGGACCGTATACTGTGAAAAAACGCAAACCTGTAGTTGGAATTTTGTAAAGATGGCTGTAGGTATGTGCCATCAATTCATTGCTTTTTTTTGTTGCTGCATACAAACTGATGGGATGATCTACATTGTCAGTCGTGGAAAAGGGTACTTTTTTGTTTTCTCCATACACACTTGAACTACTGGCGTATAACAAATGTTTGATGCTATGATGACGACAACATTCTAATATATTTAAGTAACCAACAATATTGCTGTCAATGTAGGTATTTGGATTCTCAATACTGTAACGAACACCTGCTTGTGCTGCTAAATTTATTACAATATCAAATTCATGCGTTTCAAATAGTTTAGGCAACTCTTCCCTGTCTTCCAAATTCATTCTCACGAATTGAAAAGAAAATTCATAGGTACTACTTTCGGAAATCTTTAGAAAAACCTCAGCCTCTTTTTTAACAATACCTAATTCGTTGAGGCGTGCATATTTCAAATTTACATCATAATAATCGTTGATATTATCTAGTCCAACTAAAGTATGTCCTTTTTCCAACAAAGCTTTCGATAAGTGGAAACCTATAAAACCAGCCGAACCTGTGACTAATATTATCATTTACAATGGGTTAATTAATTATATATGAGAAATGTGTGAATAAAAAGACACAATTAAAGGACAAGTCTAAAAGACTTGGTAAAAGAAAAAATAAAGGTTGCTACACCCAAAAAAGTGCATTGAACAGGCTTGAATATTTACTTGTTTTTTATGACCTCTTTTTCGTGAACCTCTTTGCGAAGGCCACTACTTGAAAAACGGTGTTCTCTTTTGTTAAAATACAAAGCGATGCCTTTCTCTTCACAGTAAGCTCTTCCTGTAAAATTTTTGTCGGCATACTCGTCTCCAATGATGCGCACATCCAATTTGAAAGAACGCAAAATATCTTCCAAATCTTGCTCAGTCGCATAAGGGACAATTTCGTCGACAAACACACATCCTTTGAGTTGTATATAACGTTCTACGACAGACTGAACGGGTTTGTTTTTTTCAGGGCGATCGATTGTAGGGTCTGTCTGCAAGGCACATATCAGGTGATCACATTGTCTTTTGGCTTCTTCTAGCATGGTTATATGCCCGGCATGTAACAAATCAAAAGCGCTAAAGGTAATTCCTATTGTCATGTTTTAATTTTTAGAGGTTCTTTTAAAACCGGCACTAAAGTACTGATTTTTTTGGAGAGTTTCTATAAACACAAATTTATGCTTGTTTTCCAAGCAAAGCCAAAGTGCTTTTTTAGACTGTACCTAAACTATTGAATTTTATAAGCCTTTGTCTTTGAGGGTGTCTGGCAAGACATTTTTTACATCGTAAATGACCGCCTTTTCCTTTAGGAGGTCCGCCAAATCAATTTTTTGAAATTCCGTATGTGACACAGCCAATAGCACGGCATCGAAGCGCTTGTTAGGAAGCTTCTTTTGAGTTGTAATTCCGTAGACTTGTTGTACTTCTTCTTCTCGAGCCCAAGGATCGCTTACGGTAATTTTTACTGCGTATTCTTTCAATGCCGAAATGACATCTACCACTTTTGTATTGCGGACATCGGGACAATTCTCTTTGAATGTAATGCCCAACACCAACACCTCTGCATCTTTGACAGCTACGTCTTTTTGAATCATCGTCTTGACCAATTCCGTCGCCACATAAGCTCCCATGCTATCATTCATACGCCTTCCTGCAAGGATGATTTCGGGGTGGTAACCAAACTCTTGAGCTTTTTGCGCCAAATAATAAGGGTCGACACCAATGCAATGTCCACCCACCAAACCGGGTTTGAAAGGCAAAAAGTTCCATTTGGTTCCAGCCGCTTCCAAAACATCATAGGTGTTGATGTCCATCAGATTGAATATTTTTGAAAGCTCGTTGACAAAGGCAATGTTGATGTCTCGTTGTGAATTTTCAATTACCTTGGCCGCTTCTGCTACTTTGATGCTCGGAGCCAAATGAGTTCCTGCTGTGATGACAGATTTGTACATCGTATCTATCAGAAGACCGACTGCTGGAGTGGAACCGGAAGTTACTTTGAGAATTTTTTCAACGGTGTGCTCTTTGTCTCCTGGATTGATGCGTTCTGGTGAATAGCCCGCAAAAAAATCGGTATTGAACTGAAGTCCCGAAACTTTTTCCAAGACAGGAATGCACATTTCTTCTGTTGCACCGGGATAAACGGTGGATTCGTAAACAACCACGTCGCCTTTTTTAAGCACACTGCCGACCGTTTCACTGGCCTTGATCAGAGGTGTCAATACCGGACGGTGGTTTTTGTCTACCGGAGTTGGAACGGTGATGATGTAACGATTGCAATCACTCAGATCTTGAACATCGCTGGAACAATACAAGCCATTGGCGGAAGACGTAGCTGGAAGCAGCACTTTCCTTAAAGTGTCCGAATCCAATTCCAATGTACTGTCTGATCCCGACATCAATTCAGCAATGCGCTCTTGGTCAATATCAAATCCTACAACGGGGTACTGGGTCGCAAACAACCGCGCTAGGGGAAGCCCCACATAACCCAATCCGATAATTCCTATTTTTTGTGTTTCCAAATGTATCCGTTTTATGAATTTTTTTTCATTCTTAATCCGACTGTTTTCAAAATATATTTTCTCCTTTTCCTAAAATACGGAGGCAATCTTTGAGTGCTGCGTTCCAATGTGGAATTTCAACTGCGTACTTGTCTTTTATTTTTTCCTTATTCAATACCGAATAAAAAGGTCTTTTTGCCACTGTGGGGTACTGACTGGTTGCTATCGGATGCACCTCAATTGAAATGCCGCTGAGCTCAAAAATAGCTTTGGCAAAATCATACCAACTGCAAAAACCTGCATTGGAATAATGCAGGATTTCAACTTCGGTGTTGTTTAATTGTGGCAAAACTACTAAAATTGCTTTTGCCAAATCTCTCGCATAGGTCGGTGTCCCTACCTGATCGGAAACCACCTCCAACTGCTCCCTCTCTTTGCCCAAACGCAGCATGGTTTTGACAAAATTGTTTCCGTAACTGGAATACACCCAAGAAGTGCGGATGATAGCCGAATGGGATGGATTAATTTTTTGCATGGCCCGTTCCCCAGCCAACTTGGTTTGTCCATAAACCGATTGCGGGTTTGCGAGGTCTGTTTCTAAATAGGGGCTTATGCTGCTGCCATCAAACACGTAGTCTGAAGAAACATGAATCAGTTGCATGTCTTTTTCTTTGGCGATTTTGGCTAAATTTCCCACCGCCAAATGGTTCAATTGTTCGCTCAATTCCAGTTCAGATTCGGCTTTGTCAACTGCTGTGTGGGCAGCACAATTCACAATAATTTGAATGTTGTTTGCTGTCACAAAGTCCTCAACAGCTCGGTGATTTGTAATGTCCAAGACTTGGGCATCTGTAAAATAAAAGTGGTACTCGGAAAAAGAGGCCTCCAAGGCTTTCAACTCAGAACCCAATTGTCCTTTGCCGCCAGTTACCAATATCCTAGACATCTGAATTTTCTTTAAATTCAAAAGAGGTTGCCTCTTTTAAACTGGGGTTTTGCATGTCTTTTGGAGACAATTTCAATTGGTCTACCGGCAATTGCCAATCAATATTCAGTTGTCCGTCGTCAAAGGCAATTCCTCTTTCGCTTTCTAGATTGTAATAATTGTCCACCTTGTAGGCAAAAGTTGCGGTCTCACTTAGGACCACAAAACCGTGTGCAAAACCTTTAGGGACTAAGAGTTGTTTTTTATTTGTTCCCGTCAACTCAATGGCAACGTGTTCTCCAAACGTAGGTGAGTTTTTGCGAATGTCTACTGCGATGTCTAGCACTGAACCTTCAATGACCCGTACCAATTTTGTCTGTGAATGAGGAGGCAATTGATAATGCAAACCTCTGAGCACCCCAAAAGAAGATTTGGATTCGTTGTCTTGAACAAAGTCTATCTTGTAACCCAAAAACTCCTCCAGTTTGTCTTGGCGAAAAGTTTCAACTAGATACCCTCTCTCGTCTCCGTAAACTCGGGGTTCACAAAGAATTAAACCTGCTAGTTTCGTTCTGCTGAATTTCATCTTAAATTTCTTTTGCTCTGTGGATCAAATACTGTCCGTAATCATTTTTCTTCAAAGGCTCCGCAAGTGCCAGCAATTGTGCTTTGCTGATGTAGCCTTTTTCGTATGCGATTTCTTCAATGCAAGCGACTTTTAATCCTTGCCGATTTTCGATGGTTTGTATATAATTAGAAGCATCTAACAAGGCTTCGTGTGTTCCCGTATCCAACCAGGCAAAGCCTCTTCCCATCACTTCTACTTTTAAATTCCCCCTTTTTAAATAGACTTGATTGACTGCAGTGATTTCCAATTCCCCTCTGTCACTTGGTTTTAATGTTTTTGCGATCTCAATGACAGAATTGGGATAAAAATACAGTCCAACAACCGCATAATTGCTTTTGGGTTGGGTGGGTTTTTCCTCAATGCTTTGTGCATTTCCTTCTTTGTCAAAAGCGACCACACCATAGCGTTCCGGATCTTGAACATAATAGCCAAAAACGGTCGCTTGCTGTGCCTCTTTTACATTTCTCAAAGAGGTAGCTAGCAAGTTGGAAAATCCATGCCCGTAAAAAATATTGTCTCCCAAAACCAGACAGACATCGTCTGTCCCGATAAAATCGGCTCCCAAAATAAAGGCTTGCGCCAATCCATCAGGGCTGGGTTGTTCTATGTAAGACAAGGAGATTCCCAAATCTTCGCCGGTCCCCAACAACCTTTTGAAATTGGGCAAATCTTCAGGAGTAGAAATGAGCAATATCTCACGTATTCCCGACAACATCAATACCGACAAAGGGTAATAAATCATCGGTTTGTCATGAATCGGCAACAATTGTTTGGAAGTGGCTTTGGTCAAGGGATACAGCCGTGTCCCAGCACCTCCTGCTAAAATGATTCCTTTCATAGTTATTGGGTTTGATTTTGGTAATAAGCTTTGTAAGCACCGCTGACAATGCGCTCCATCCAACCTGAATTCTCCAAATACCAATCAATGGTTTTGGACAAGCCTTCTTCAAAAGTCACAGAAGGGCTCCATCCTAGTTCACGGTTGATTTTTGAAGCGTCTATGGCATAGCGCACATCGTGTCCTGGCCTGTCTTTTACGAAGGCAATTCGTTTTTCACTCTCTCCTTTTTCTCTCCCTAATTTCTGATCCATTTGAACGCACAATGCCTTGATCAAATCGATGTTTTGCCATTCATTAAACCCTCCAATATTATAGGTTTCCTTGAGTTTCCCTTTGTGAAATACCAAATCAATAGCTTCCGCATGGTCTTCAACGTACAGCCAATCGCGTGTATATTTTCCGTCACCGTATACCGGCAAGGCTTTCTTAGATATAATATTATTTATAAATAGCGGAATTAATTTTTCTGGAAACTGATTGGGTCCGTAATTGTTAGAACAATTGCTGATTACATAAGGCAAACCATAGGTTTCGCCGTAGGCCCTTACAAAATGATCTGAACTCGCTTTGGAAGCAGCATAGGGCGAATTGGGATCGTACGAAGTTGTTTCTGTAAACAAACCCGTATCTCCAAGCGTTCCATACACCTCATCTGTGCTTACATGGTAAAAAAGCTTTTCATCCCACTGGTCCTGCCACAATTCTTTAAACGCATTCAAAAGTACCATGGTCCCCAAGATATTTGTCCTTGCAAATGCCAAAGGATCTGCTATGGATCGATCTACGTGAGATTCTGCCGCCAAGTGAATGACGCGTTCAAAACGATGTTCTTGAAACAACGCGTCAACAAAAGAAGCATCGGCAATGTCTCCTTTGACAAAAGTGTAATTGGCAAATGATTCAATGTCTGATACGTTTTCTAGGTTGCCTGCATAAGTCAAAGCATCCAAATTAAACACCTGATATGTCGGGTACTTGTTGACAAAAAGGCGTAGCACATGAGACCCTATAAATCCCGCACCGCCTGTAATTAATATTTTTTTGGACATTTTATTTTTTATCAAACTTTTTTCAAACCACCAAGCGATTGAAACTTTACACCTGTCACAGCTTGGTTTTTAATTGTGTAAAGACAAGAACTAAACTTTTAAAAATCAACTTCTTCGAAACGGGTGTTTGGAACTTGGCAAATCTACAAAAGGATGGTATTTCCCGGGTTCTTTCTCAGCGATTACTGCATTTCGAATCGCGTGGACGATTTCTATAGAAGCACGTGCATCCTCCAAGCCAAAACCGTTTCCTTTTAAAATTGCTTCGTAACTTTTACTGTGCAATTCCGTAAAGCCTCCACTAAATTCAATGGCTTCTCCGTCTACCGTAATGGAGCGATGGGTACGTTGGCCTTTGGATTTGGCAGCCTCTGGGAGCGCTTCCGCATCAATGGACAAAAACCATTTTACCTTGGCTTTCTCAAATTCTAAATAGCCTGCTGCTCGGTCGTGGGTATGCAAATGCACTTTATTTTCCTTGACATCTCCAAAGATCCATGCCAGCATGTCGTAAAAATGTACGCCGATGTTGGAAGCGATTCCACCAGATTTTGACACGTCTCCTTTCCAAGATGCAAAATACCAATTCCCTCGGGAAGTAAGGTACGTCAGGTCCACATCGTAAATTTTACCTTTGGGCCCTCGGGCAATTTTTTCTTTCAACGCAAGAATGCTCGGATGCAAACGCAATTGCAGAATTGTAAACACCTTGTTGCCCGTCGCTACTTCCATCGCTTTTAACGCATCCAAATTCCAAGGATTGAGGACTAGTGGTTTTTCACAGATTGCGTCAGCTCCACTTCTCAAAGCCATGCGAATGTGGGCGTCGTGTAGATAATTGGGAGTACAAATACTCACATAGTCCAACTGCACGTTTTCTTCGCGTTTCCGTTTTTCTATATGACGGTCAAAGCGTTCAAATTCCACAAAAAAGTCGGCATTTGGAAAATAACTGTCTAAAACCCCCACGCTGTCAAATTTATCCAAGGCAGCCAAAAGGACTCCCCCGTTGTCTTGAATAGCTTTCAAATGCCGAGGTGCAATGTAACCTGCAACTCCAATAAGAGCGAAATTTTTTCTCATTTATGTTTTGTAAAATTCACAGAATTAATACGTATTGTATTGTTAATCTTTCAAATGTTTCCAGTACCAATCTACCGCTTCCTTCAAGCCTTCTTCTAAGGAGAATTCCGGGTGGTAATTTAAGTATTTTTTTGCTTTTTCAATGCTTGCCAAGGAATGCGGAATGTCCCCAATTCGATTGGGACCGTAAACAACCTCTACCTCATTGATCTTTGGGTCGTAATTCGACAAGTATTTTTTTAGAGAACCTACCAAATCATTTAAGGTCGCACGTTCTCCATAAGCTGTATTGTAGACTTGGTTCACGGCATCCTTGTTCGCTGTGGTCAAAGCCAATAAGTTCATTTGAATGACATTGTCGATGTAGGTAAAATCTCTAGAATACGCTCCGTCTCCATTGATGACCGGCGATTCGTAATTGAGGAATTGCCCTACAAATTTAGGAATGACTGCCGCATAGGCACCGTCGGGGTCTTGCCGCCTTCCAAACACATTGAAATACCGCAAACCGATGGTCTCAAAACCATAGGTTTGGAAAAAAATATCGGCATAGAGCTCGTTGACATATTTGGTAATGGCATAGGGAGACAAAGGTTTCCCAATCACCTCTTCTACTTTTGGCAAGGCTTTCGAATCTCCGTAGGTAGAAGAACTCGCCGCATAGACAAATCGCTTGACACCCGCGTCTCTTGCTGCCAACAGCATGTTTAAAAAACCTCCTATATTGACTGCGTTGGTGGCACTTGGATCTTTGATGGATCTCGGAACGGAACCCAAAGCAGCTTCGTGTAGCACATAATCTGCTCCTACCACCGCCTTTTCACAATCTGACAAATTGCGAATATCGCCCGTGATGAGGGTGAAGTTTTTAGCGGCCAAAAAGGGGCTGATGTTTTCTTTTTTCCCGGTGGAAAAATTATCCAAACAGACGACTTGGTTGTCTTTTGCGAGTAGAGTAGCAATCAGATTGGAGCCGATGAAACCGGCACCTCCCGTGACGACAATTTTTTTATGACTCAATTTAATTTCTGGAAAGTTGTGCATAGATTTCATTGATTTGTGATACGGCTTCGCCCCATTCAGTCCCGTTTTTGGGAGAATTTCAGTTCCTCTCTCGGAGGGTACTCGTCCTTTTATAAAGACCTCAGCAGTCTAATTGAAGATGCTGAATTCTTACTTGACACGCAAACTCAATCAGGCAGAACCAACCTTCCCACTGCTAAAAGAGCCAAAAGACAGGCATGCTGTACCTCAAAAAAAAAGACGCGTGAAGTCGAAATTCGACAAAAAAAAGACAGAAAAAAAACAGCTTCAAAAATGGACAAAAACAAAGAACTGCTTCTTCCCCGAATTCTTGCTAAACACGAGCAAAATAGATGTTGATTTTGATTTTTGATTTCCATTTTTCCTACTCTTATCTTCCGGTTAGCTATGATAAAAACTCAAACCTGTATTTGTGTTTGAGTGGGAGCGTAATTTACATATTTTGTATGAGAAATATAAGAAACAACGACTTTTTACTTCAAAAAAAGAAGGTAAAGAATTCAAAATAAAAACGTTTCTTTTTTTAAAATATTGTTTTACAAAAAAGCGACAGCTCTTTTATAAGCATCTTTTCTTGCGTGGTTTTTTTTTGATTGAATTATTTATCAAAAAACACTACCCACTTTTGCAAAAAAAACTGCGCTATAACAGCAAAAAAAGCTGAATTTTTGTTAGGCGGCAGACAACAACGAGGGAGTTTTGTAAAGATATTTGGACCTTGCCCAACTAACTCAATAAGAGAAGAAAAAAGCAAATGAATATAAGGATAAAAAGGGGTTTTTCTTCCTACTTCTGTCGGAAATAGATGGTGATGGGGACTCCTTTGAAGTCGTAGATCTCCCGCAACTTGTTTTCCAAATACCTGCGATAGGGATCTCTGACATACTGAGGCAGGTTGGCAAAAAAGGCGAATTGAGGAGTAGGAGTCGGCAACTGCATGCAGTATTTTATTTTCACAAATTTCCCTTTGATTGCTGGAGGAGGATACTGCTGAATGATGTCCAACATAGTCTCGTTAAGCTTGCTAGTCGTGATTCTGCGTTTCTTGTTTTCAAAAACCTCAACGGCTGTTTCTATGGCTTTGATCAAACGTTGTTTGGTCAATGTAGAAGTAAAAATAACAGGCACATCTGTAAAAGGAGCTGTTTCGCGACGCACATGCGCCTCAAACTCCTTCATTGTATTGGTTTCTTTTTCAATCAAATCCCATTTGTTGACCAACACCACAACTCCTTTTCTGTTTTTTTCTGCCAACCAAAAGATATTTTGGTCTTGGGCTTCGAAACCACGGGTTGCATCCACCATCAAAATCGCAACATCACAATGTTCGATCGCCCGGACTGCCCTCATGACAGAATAAAATTCGAGGTCTTCCGAAACTTTGGACTTTTTTCGGATTCCAGCAGTATCCACCAAGTTGAATTCAAATCCAAAACGGGTGTATTTCGTATCAATGGCATCACGTGTGGTTCCTGCCACATCGGTCACAATATTTCGTTCTTTGCCAATCAACGCATTGATAAAGGAAGATTTTCCTGCGTTGGGCCTTCCTACAACTGCAAATCGCGGCAATTCCGCTTCTTGAGAAGAATCATTTTCATCAAAAACTTCAGGAAGGGGCATGTCGGTGACCAAAGCATCCAACAACTCTCCTGTCCCCGACCCATTGATGGAGGAAATGGTGTGGTAGTCCCCGAGCCCCAGATTGTAAAATTCTACAGCATCAGCAGCACGCATGGCATTGTCGACTTTGTTGACGGCTAAAAAGAGGGGTTTTTTAGATTTGCGCAAGAGCTTGGCTACGGTTGTATCCATCGGGGTGATGCCTTCGGTGACATCGACCACAAAGACGATGACATCACATTCTTCCAGAGCCAATTCTACCTGCTTTCGGATTTCTCCTTCAAAGGCATCGTCGGACCCGACCACATACCCACCCGTGTCGATCAATGAAAACTCTTTGCCGTTCCAATCACTTTTCCCATAGTGGCGGTCACGCGTAACTCCACTGACAGCATCGACGATGGCGTCTCTGCGTTGGACAAGTCTGTTGAATAGTGTGGATTTCCCTACGTTGGGCCGTCCCACGATGGCGACGATTGAATTCATAATCTGTGGTAATTTTTTGCAAAACTACACATTTTAAATTTGAAAATCAGCGCATTTGACTGCAGTTTGAAAGTCTTTTAAAAGGGCAGGCAAACGATGGTTTGTATGAGAAAAAATGAGGGACTATTCTTTGTATCCAAAGCGCTTCAATTGCTTGGTGTCGTTGCGCCAATTTTTGTTGACTTTGACATAGAGTTCTAAAAATATTTTTTTGTCAAAGAATTTTTCCAAATCTTTTCTCGCCTCCACGCCTACTCGTTTTAAGGCGCTCCCTTTGTGACCGATGATGATGCCTTTTTGGGTCTCTCGCTCGACCATGATGACAGCTCTGATTTTGATGATTTTTTCTTCTTCAAAAAATTCTTCGGTGACAATTTCTACCGCATAAGGAATTTCTTTTTTGTAATGCATCAAGATTTTTTCTCGGATGCACTCGTTGACAAAAAAGCGTTCTGGCTTGTCCGTCAACTGATCTTTGGGGTAAAAAGCAGGCGAAGTGGGAAGAATTTCAACAATTTTATTCAGCACTTCTTCAATTCCAAAATTCTCCAAGGCAGAAATCAAATACACATTGGCATTGGGTACTTTTTCCTGCCAATAGGCCAATTTTGCTTCTACTTCTTCTTGGGTAGATTTGTCTATTTTATTGATCAGCAGCATCACAGGAATGGCTGCCTCAGTTATTTTTTTAAAAAAAGCCGCATCTTTCAATTCCATTTCTCCGATTTCGACCATATAGAGCAATACGTCGGCATCGTCAAAGGCAGATTTTACAAAATCCATCATAGATGCTTGCAGGTCATAGGCAGGTTTGATGATTCCTGGAGTGTCCGAAAATACAATTTGAAAATCGGCGCCATTGACGATACCCAAAATCCGGTGCCGCGTCGTCTGTGCTTTCGAAGTAATGATGGACAGACGTTCGCCTACCAAGGCATTCATTAGGGTTGATTTTCCAACGTTGGGATTGCCTATGATGTTTACAAAACCGGCTTTGTGTGTCATGTTGCTGTTTTAGAGGGCAAAGGTATTGCTTTTTTACGGAGTTCCCTATGTTTCTGTTCAAAGTACAGTGGACAGCAATCTTAACAAAAACACGCTTGTATGCTGAAAAATACTAGGCAAAACAAAAATACAGCTAACTCACTGTTAGAAAATGGATTGGGTTTTTCTTCTAAAAAAAACTTTTAAAAATTAGGTTTTTAACCTTCATATCAACTATCTTTGTAGTCTATATCGCGGGATAGAGCAGTAGGTAGCTCGTCGGGCTCATAACCCGAAGGTCACTGGTTCGAGTCCAGTTCCCGCTACAAAGAAAACCTCTTGAGAAATCAAGAGGTTTTTTTGTGCTTTTAAAAGTGAAACGGGTTTCAACTTTTAAAGAAGTACAAAAAACTCCCAAAAGCGTTGTACGCTTTTTGTTTTCTTTGGGCTGTTCTCTTCTTTGGCCCATTGCGGAACAACGTGGAGAAATGAATCCAGTTCCCGCTACAAAGAAAACCTCTTGAGAAATCAAGAGGTTTTTTTGTGCTTTTAAAAGTGAAAAAGGCGTAATTGTCACACAAGGCTTATTTTTTCGTGAGAGCTGAAATTAGTATATTTGCAATACTAGATAAATATTTTCTATATTTGGAATTCAGCTAAATTACCCCCTCGATGAAACACTTTCGACAAATCAAGATTATTCATATCCCTCAGACTGGGAATAGGATGTATTTCCTTTGTGTTCTTCTTTTATTTGCATTCTATACGAACGCACAAGATATTGAGTTAAACGGGACCATAAGCGCCGAAAGTCATCAGATTAAAAATGTTATGGATCCTACAGATGCTCAGGATGCAGTAACAAAAAACTATACGTATTCAAAAGCAGAAGTTGATGCTTTAGTTGCAGCTGCTGTAAGCAATCTTCAATCTCAAATTAATGCGCTAACAAACAGTGAAACTGAAACAATAACAGACGTCGATGGCAACACCTATAGATATTTAACCTTTGGCACTCAAACGTGGACGGTAGAAGATGCTGTTACGGAGACCTACAGTGATGGCACTCCCATTCCACAGGTCACAAACCCAACAGAATGGTACAACCTCAACACAGGCGCCTGGTGTTATTACAACAACGACCCCACCAAAGGCAAGCTTTACAATTGGTATGCCGTGATGGGCATACACGATAATGAACCGTGGACTCCAAATAAGAAATTTGCCCCCGAGGGTTGGCATGTATCAAGCAATGACGACTGGACCGAATTGCAAGACTACCTCATTGCAAATGGCTACAATTACGATGGCACCACCACAGGTAACAAAATAGCAAAATCTATGGCTTCAACTTCTGGTTGGCAGAATTCAGCTAATCTAGGAGAAGTTGGCAACAATAAAAGCACCAACAACAGCAGCGGGTTCAATGCCTTCGCTAAGGGGAATCGCAGCAGCTCAACAGGCTTATACTCAGGAGGCCCATTTACGAACGGGTCAAGTATCTATTTTTGGACTTCTACAGAGTACAGTTTTAGGTCCGCTTGGTCTCCTGGTCTATCCTTTAATTCTAGTGAACTATACCACAGAAGTTTTGCTGGTGACAAGCAAAGCGGTTTTTCTGTTCGTTTTGTTAAGGATTAATTTTTCTTGAAGCATCGTCTTTTAGTCAAGACCTCAGCTCTTGGGATGGTAAGGTTACGAATGCAGAATACTTTGATTGGATGGCATATAAATGGACACTCCCCCAACCTAATTTCAACTAAACTAGTGGCATATCCTCTTCTTTTAATTCAACTATCTCTAAACCACGTAAGTAGGTTAAACTTACATTAATAGACGAATGTCCCATCGCCTTTTGAAGCTTGGTTAACGAGCCTATTTCCTTCGCCCCTAAATACGTAAAGTTTTTAGCAGTTTCTTTATTCAAGACAAACACCCTACAATCATCTGCTGTTGAAGAACATTTGACAAAGTCAAAGGATGATGTTGAACCTTCGTTTAAATTTATTGCAAATGTTGAAGACCAATCTTGAGAGTCACATGTATAAGTTATGTCAATGTTCATGTTGGACGAACCAAGAGACAATCCATCATTTAAATCAAATGTCAGTGATTCTCCATACTGAATGTTTAAGTAATTAGACGCATAACCTAAAAAACGGATTTGAGTAATTCTAAAATTCTCATTCGCATCATTTGTTATTCTTAACAAGGAGTCTTCCTCCTCACCACCAACACAACCCAATAAGAAACTCAATCCAAAAAAAACAAAAAGTAGTTTGTGCATCCATCAAAGATAAAGGAATATAACAACCTCACAAAAGAGGGCATACGGCTTGTCAATTGAATCCGGAAATTAGGGTTTCAACTTTTAAAGAAGTACAAAAAACTCCCAAAAGCGTTGTACGCTTTTTGTTTTCTTTGGGCTGTTCTCTTCTTTGGCCCATTGCGGAACAACGTGGAGAAATGAATCCAGTTCCCGCTAC
>Ga0209504_1002084_pt1 | contig 14058 bp, 11 predicted proteins | sample COGITO_mtgs_1005_FD_184791 | JGI IMG/M metagenome (GOLD analysis project Ga0209504, IMG submission 184791) | Pelagic marine microbial communities from North Sea - COGITO_mtgs_100511 (SPAdes) (version 2) | ecosystem: Environmental > Aquatic > Marine > Epipelagic ...
CTATCTGAACATTTCAGAGGAGTAATCAGTTCGGATAGACTCCTTGCAAGTGGTTTGGGTTAGTCGCTTGAACCAGTAGGTTTGTCGTCCGCGAGGTCGATCCCGCAGCAGGCGGCGTAGGCGGCGAGCAGGCGCTCTTGTAATTGGTTGCGTCCACCCGTTGCGACGGCAGCGTTATCGAGGTCAAAAAAAAGCTCGAGGCAGGCTTCTTCGCCGGCGGTCTGCTCGTAGGTTTCGGCGAGGCAGCCAAAAAGGATTTCCAAGTTGAGTGGTTGGGGTAATTGACTGGCGGCGAGGTAGGTGGCCAGTTCGTCGGCTACTTGATTTTTTGAGTTTGGCTGGGGTTCCCAGGCGCTTCCCTGTCCCAGATGGAGGAAGCACCATGTTAAGCTTTGATGAAGCCAGGTGTCCTCCTTCGTCGAGACTGCCTCCAGCCAATGTGCTTCCGCTGCCTGAATGGCCTTGGCATGACGTCCCGCCCAGACGCGCTTGGCTTGCTTAGTGAGGGTGACTGTCAGCCAGTAGACGACTTGAACCGAGAGCACGAGTGCCTGGACCAGGACGAGCGTGAGGGCGACGAGCAGTTGAATGAGCGCCAGCAGAGCGTGGAGGTAGAGTGCATTTTTCCCGCGGACCTGGATGCCGGCGATTTTGGCACTCGAATAGCGGGGTTTGAACCAATTGATGGTGCCGATTTCGGTCTTGGATGAGACGGACACGCCACTCTTGGATAGGTTCAGTTTTGTCGGTCCCTCGCCGTAGCGGCCGCGCAGGATGAAGCGGCCGTTTTGAAAGGCCACCTGGGTGCCTTTGGCCACTCGCGTGGAGGCGCGCAGGCCGTGCTTGCTGTTGGCGGTGAGATGGACGCCGCTGAGCTTCGTCTGTGCTCGCAGAGCGATGCCTCCCGTGCGACTGGCGCGCAGGTATTTGCCGCGGTATTCAATCCGCTTCAAGCGACCGTTTTCGTCTTTTCCTAACATATTAATTGAGAGTCTCAGAGCTGGGGGATGTGAAGGGGGCTGGCTTCTTGGGATAGTATGCATTCTCACTCTATGCGATGGTAATTTATACCGGTCTTTCGTTCACAGCATCCGTGCATCCATTCGGAGCTGGTAAAAATTAATCGCAAGGCGGGAGCAGTTCTTGATCAAAGCATCGGGGTGGGTCGAATAGGACTCAGTGAGAGATCCGCTGCGATCCACCTAAATGGTGACGAAGCACTTTTTTTTGAAAAAAAATGGCATGCCAACTGTATCCCTGTAAACTGTTATCGAATTAAAGATAAGTCATATTCGTTTCCTTCAGATTCCCCAAATACCACTTTTACAGAGGTTAACGGAACTGTCACAACTGTGTGACATTCATCCCAAAAAAACTAAGAAAGTTATTCTATCGCAGAGTGTGAATAACTTGTGCAGAACTTGGCCTTGCCAAAGGATAACTGCTGCCGATTCTCCTGTATTCCTTGGCAATGTGAATTCTGCACTTGCCCTCAGCCCCAACAACTTACCTTATTTTAACGAACTTCTCACCTAGTCTTTTTTAAGACAACTAATTCATATTCAATGACTAATGAATCTTTCGCATATAAAATTTATTTTCATTGTTAGGATGCGTCAAAATTAGTTGTCTCTCTTTTCTACCGTTTTACAGTGTCGTCCGCAGGATGTGGCAATTGCATTGCCGTCAACTGTGAATAAATAACTTTCTACCTACTTTCTGCTCCCTACATGTCATCCACGTCGACCACAGTCTCTCTCTGGCAAAGCACCAACGCCGAGCTCAAAAACCTTTTCCCTGTAGACGTTTATGAAATGTGGTTTAGTGAGCTGGTGTGTTCAGAAGAGACGGACAAGAAACTTGTGCTGACAACGAAGAGTGAGTTCAACGCTATCTGGATCGAAAACAACTACCTTGATATCATCCTTCAGCAGGTGCGCAGCTTCGCTGGTACGGCGATCGAGGTCTTGATTGAAGTTGCTGTGCCCGAGGAAAGTGAAAGGTCCTCCTCGGATGGGTCCTCCTCCAGCGACCGACTGAACGGGCGCCACGCGCTCGATCTCCGGAACGACCGTTCGGCGACTCCGTCGGCACCGACCCACCGGACCTTGATCAATCCCATCAACACCTTTGAAAATTTCGTAGTTGGTTCGGGTTGCCAACTCGCACACGCCGCTTCGATTGCGGTGGCCAATGCCCCCGGCCGTGCTTACAATCCGCTATTTGTTTTTGGAGAGACAGGGCTTGGCAAAACGCACCTCATGCATGCGGTGGCGCACCAGATGCTGGTGAACAATCCCAAGGCGCGCATCGCTTATGTCTCGACCGAGAAATTCACCAATGAATTTATCCACGCGATCCGTGAGAACAAATTGACCAAGTTCCGTCAGTATTATCGTAATGTCGACGCCCTGTTGGTCGACGACATCCATTTCCTCTCTGGGAAGGAGAGCACTCAGGAAGAGTTCTTCCACACGTTCAACGATCTTTTCGAGTCCGGTCGCCAAATTTTCCTCGCCAGCGATCGCCCGGCCAACGAGATCGAGCGTCTTGAAAACCGCTTAGTTTCTCGCTTTCAATGGGGTTTAGTGACTGATATCCAGGCACCCGATTTCGAGACCCGGGTAGCCATCCTCAGGAACAAGGCCGCGGCCATGAAGATCGAATTGGACGATGAGATCATGGACTTTCTGGCCGAGCGCGTCTCCCGCAACGTGCGGCGGATGGAAGGTGCGCTGACCCGTATTGCGGGCTATAATAATTTGATCGACCGCAAGTTGGATCTGAGTGCCGTAGAGCGTTTGCTGAGCGATTTGCTGCACGAAGAGGCTGCCAGTAAAGTGACTGTCGACCAGATCCAGCGCAAGGTCTCTGACTACTACAAGATCCGCTTCAGCGAACTGGTCGGCCGCCGTCGGACCAGTGCGATTGTTTTCCCCCGTCAGGTGGCGATGTATATCTCCCGCACCTTGACGAGTGATCCGCTTAAATCGATCGGCGATGCCTTCGGCGGTCGTGACCATGGCACTGTGATACACGCCTGTAAGCAGGTGGAGAATATGATGGAGCAAGATGGCAGCGTCAAACGCGGTGTCGATTACCTGATCAAGCAGCTCTCCAAAGAGCGGGCTTGAGGTTTGCCTTGAGTCCAAACACGAGCGCACGGTGTATGGGTGTCTGGCTATCTTGGCGTAGATAGGTGCACTCGAGGTGCCCACTCAGATCGGTGTGATAACTTGAATCGGTAGGCTCTGGCTCTCTTCTTCCAGCTCATTAGCTTGAGCGGTGCGCTTTGTTTCGGCGTCGAGGTAGAAGGCTTCCTGGGCGCTGAAGGGCGCCGAACCCTTTTTCAAGGGAGGTTTCTGGTAGGCTCCGTTGGCTCGGAGAATGCGGGCGTTTTTCGTGTCTTTGAGGTAGGTCTCCAAGAGATTCAGGACGCGTGCGCGGTGGTCCGCGTCCTCGATCGGGAAGACCGCTTCAATCCGCCGATAGAAGTTGCGGGGCATCCAGTCGGAGCTGCCGGCAAAGATGTGTGGTTGGTGACCACTGCTGTTTTCGAAGTAGAAGATACGGCTGTGTTCCAAATAGCGTCCAAGAATACTGCGCACTCGGATGTTTTCGCTGACGCCTTTGATGTTTGGCACTAAATTACAGATGCCGCGCACGATGAGGTCGATCTTAACGCCGGCTTGTGAGGCCTGGTAGAGATTGTCGATCGTTTCCTGGTCAACGAGGCTGTTCGTTTGCACGATGATGCGGGCCCTCTTGCCGGCCTTGGCGTTTCGAGTTTCCGTGCGGATATGCTTTTGCATGTTACTATGCAGAGTAAAGGGCGCGACGAGGAGTTTTTTGAAACTCGGGGTGAGTGAAAACCCGGTCAATGTGTTGAAGAGGCCGGCCACTTCGCCCGTGACATCTTCGCGACTGGTAAAGAAGCTAAGGTCCGTGTAGAGGCGGGCAGTTTTCGGGTTGTAGTTGCCAGTGCCGAGGTGGACGTAGCGACGGAGGGTGTTACCCTCGCGGCGCACGACCATGCAGGTTTTGCAGTGGGTCTTGAGTCCCACGAGGCCGTAGACGACGTGCACGCCAACATCTTCGAGTTGTCGGGCCCACTGGATGTTGTTCGCCTCGTCGAAGCGTGCTTTAATCTCGACCAGAACGGTGACTTGCTTCCCCTGACGTGAGGCCTCCATGAGTGCCTTAATGATTGGTGAGTCACCTGAAGTCCGGTAGAGCGTTTGTTTGATGGCAAACACCTGGGGATCGCGGGCAGCTTGTTGAAGGAAGTCGATGAAAGGTTGAAAGCTTTCGTAAGGGTGGTGGAGTAAGATGTCCTTCGCTGCAATGTTGTCAAAAATGCGCTCGGGCGCATCCAAGCCCTTCGGGATAAGCGGTGTGTGGTGGGAGAACTTAAGATCCGGCCGTTCGATCAGCTCGTAGGCGCTCATCAAGCGAAAGAAGTTGAGCGGGCCGTCGATAGTGTAGACGTTCTCGGGTTGTAGCTTGATCGCTTCGAGGAACTCCTGCATCAACTCCGGATCCGCGCCCTTGGCGATTTCCAGGCGGACGGCGGCACCTTTGTGCATATTCATAAGCTCCTCCTCGATCTTACGGAGGAGGTTTTCGACTTCTTCCTCGTCAAAATAAAGATCGCTGTTTCGGGTAATGCGGAAAGGGACGGCCGAAGTGACATGGTAGCCGGGGAAGAGGCGCTTGATAAAGCGTTGGACGATGTCGCTCAGAAAGATGTAGACGTCGGGCTTACCCCGGCGAGCCGCACCTACTTTGATGATGCGCGGGAGTACGCGCGGGATGGGAATAATTGCCATGAGGCGCTCGATGATTCGGGTCTCCGGGTCGTCGATCGACGCCAGTATGTAGAGCGCTTTGTTCGTTAGCTGCGGGAAGGGGTGCGCCGGGTCGATGGCGAGCGGGGTTAAGACAGGGAAGATCTGCTCTTCAAAATAAGTCTCCACCCACTTTTTCTCGTTACGGGTGAGTTCGTCATACCCGCAGAAGAAAACGTCCGACTTTTTCAGCTCCGGCACGATTTGCTCATCCCAGCAATCGTATTGGTCGGCGATCAGACGCTTACAGATACTCTGGATACGTCGCAACTGTTCCTTCGGGCCGAGACCATCAGGGCCGCGTTCGATCACGCCGGACTTCACCTGTTGAAGGAGGCCAGCCACACGTATTTCAAAGAATTCATCCAAGTTGGAGCTAACGAAGGCGAGAAACTTCATACGCTCCAAGAGCGGATAATCCGGCGACTCGGCTTGTTCCAGCACGCGGCGATTAAAGGCCAGCCAGCTCAACTCGCGGTTGAAATATGGGAATCGGGGAGTGTTGTTTAAGGTGCTTTGGCTCATGATCGGAGTGTTTTTTGTAAATTGTGTCGATTCAGTCCGTTAAGCAAGCCAGAGCCCGCGTCACTGTCCACATTTCTACTCGAGAAGGCGTTTTTAGGAAATCTTGCAGAATTTAAATTTACAGCATTTCATTATAAATACTGCCGAATCACAAAAATTATGGAAAATACGAAGCCTCCCTCACGCCGCCAATTTCTTAAACTTTCCGGCCTCGCAGGTGCGGCTTCACTTCTACCCGCCTCTAAGTCCGTGGCCGCTTCTTCGGCTCAGGCTGCGGGTCCTGCAAAAAACCTAATTTTCCTAATGGTCGACGGGCTGTGTAATGGAACCGTTGGTCTGGCGCACCACTGGAAACTTCGTCACGAGCAGACGCCGCTCAATTGGATCCAGCTCTTCGAGCGAGTTGACTTCAAGCGTGCGTATCAGGAGACCGCTTCGGCGAGCTCACCCGTCACAGATTCCGCCGCAGCCGCCAGCTCTTGGGGGAGTGGACAACGCGTCAATAATGGTTCGATTAACGTGAATGCCTCCGGTCAATCGCTCAAGCCGATTCTCAGCTATGCCAAAGAGGCTGGCAAAGCAACGGGGCTGGTCACGACTTGCCGCATCACGCATGCGACACCGGCTGGCTTTGCGGCCAATGTCACCGACCGTGAAATGGAAGACCAAATCGCCCTACAATATCTGGAGCGTGAGGTCGATGTCCTCCTCGGTGGTGGTGCGCGTAATTTTAAGCAAAAACAAGATGACGGCAGTGTGATCGACTATCTACCGCGCTTTAAGGAAAAGGGGTATGATGTAGTGACCAATGCCGCCGAACTGGCTGCGAGTCACGGCCAGTCGCCCTTAATCGGGCTGTTTTCAAAAAGCCACATCCCGTATGCGATCGATCGTAAAAATGACCCGTCACTACATGATCTACCCGGCCTGAGCGATATGTTTCGCAAGGCGCTTGCGCGGCTTGATGGTGAGAAGGATGGCTTTGTTCTTCAAGTCGAAGGTGGTCGGGTCGACCATGCCGGGCATGCCAACGATCCAGCGGCCATTCTCCACGAGTTTTTGGAATTCGATGCCTGTATCGCGATCGCGCTGGACTTTATAGAGGCGCATCCCGATACGATGCTGATCGTGACGACTGACCATGGCACCGGCGGTTGCCAGTTGAACGGTGCGGGGCCTTTGTATGTTGACAGTGGCTCCGCGCTCGAACGTATCGATCAGTTTAAATACAGCTTCGAGTGGTTACAGGATCAGTTCCGAGCGACGGGTCGCTTCCACTCTTTACCTTTAAAAATAGCCTTAGGTATTGATGCGACCGACGAGCAGGCGGCTATTGTTCAAGCAGCGCTCGACTCGAATGCGGAGTATCTCAGTGGCGCACTGAATGAGGCCTTTGGCAAAGAGATCAAGGATCTGACTGCGGTCGGTTGGACGTCGAGTAAGCATACGTCCGAATGCGTCGATTTCTTCGCCTTCGGCCCAGGTTCGGAGGCGATACCACCGTTTTTGAAAAATTATGAACTGTTCGGGATTATGACCTCGGCCCTGGGACTGAAGGTTTAGGGGCGGCGTTGCGCTCTGGTCCTGAGCCCCAGTAGTTGTGACCTCCATGGCTACTCCAATAATAGTAGCCAATAGATCGTTCGACACAGGATTTGCTCAGCCCGCGCAGCAGGGCACTTTCGCTTGACGGCCTTTCCAGACGGAAAAGAGCAGCAGCCCGATCAGGATAACTCCGCAGCCGTGCTTCCATGCGCTGGGGTGGAGCGCATCGTGGGCGTGTATTGTCGCGACTTCCGACCCAGATCGCAGCGCGGCGTTAAAAAGCCCACCCGCCAGCCAGGATACCAGTATCAGACTAAGGAGATAGATCGCGGTCGCCTTGCGTCCGAGCATTTTCCAGACAGTCGCAATCGTCGCTGTATTCGTGGCGGGTCCTGTAATTAAAAAGACCAAGGCCGCGCCTGGAGACAGTCCTGCCGCCATCAGCGCGTAGGCCATAGGGATCGAGGCTGTCGCGCATACATAGAGGGGTAGGCTGATGGCCGTGGCCAGGAGAAAGGCTAGGGGGCCGGTGCTGAGGGCGCCTGTTAATAAATGATGGGGCATTAGCGTGGTGATCAGTCCCGCGAGGAGGAGACCGATGATCAGGGCATGGGCAAGGTCGGCCGGCAGTGTGACGAAGCCGTAGCTCGCTGCTTGCGGTAGTTTTCGCTTCAAACGGGCTTGGGTCGAGGCGCAGCAATTCTCCGATGCAGACTTAGCGCCTGGTGACGTGAGTAAACCTCCTTCCATTTGCATGAATGGCATGTCCTGAGCATTCGGTTTTCGGCTCGCTGTATCCTTGCAGAACAGCTCGATCAAATAGCCCGTCACTAAACCGCAAACGAAAGACACGAAGACTCGCACAATGGTGAAGAGACCGCCAAGCAAGGCATACGTAGCTAAAATACTATCGACTCCGGTCTGTGGTGTGGAACTTAGAAAGGAAGCCGTCGCCCCGCGCGTTGCGCCGCTCTTCCGAAGGGAGGCTGCCACAGGAATGACGGAGCAAGAGCAGAGAGGCATGGGGACGCCCAGTAGACTTGCGTTGACGACACCGCCCAGACCGGGCTTACCCAGCCAGCGCTCAATGAACTCAGGCCGGATCAATACGTGTAATAGGCCCGCTATGCCAAAACCAAAAAGAAGATAGGGCGCCATCTCGGCGACCATGCTCCAAGTGTTATCCGCGAATGCGATGAGGTAAGAGAACATAGTTTAGATACTGGGCAGTGTTTGTAAACCGGCAAAGCATTTAATTTTAGATACTAGGTGCCATTCAATCCACGGGGGGCACAAACCGCAACAGTAGCCGAAAGGAGCGGACCTACGTATGCGGCTTCCTTTAGGTGGCCGCCTGATCCCGTGTCTAAAATGGCACCTGTAAACACTGTAGCTCTTACCAGACAGAGTTTGCGCGCCGACACCGTATAACGGCATCGGCGCGCTCTACTTGCAGTGACCCTCTGACTGCTCGCGAGCATTACTGCCCAGGGAGCGGTGTGGGGTAATAACCGTAGGGTGTATAATAATAACCAGGGTCGTAATCCGGCACAAACACGTTGTAATGTTCCTGCAGGAATCTAACGATGTCTACCAGTTGCTCGACGGTCATTTGCGACTGGTAATTCGGCATCCTCGACGCCCCATTTGAGTCGGTGTAGCGTCCCTCTGCGTGATGCAACTCAGCCGAGGGATGCATGATGGAAGTCACCAGTTGACCATAGGTTTTGGCGAGCCGTTGCGTCCCGCCGAGTTCAATCAAGCCCTCCGCCGGGGCTTTTTCAGGGCTTGGAAGACTGATATCCCGCACCGTGTGGCACTGGATGCATCCGAGTTCCACGAACGCTGCTTTACCAGCAGCGATGTTACCTTCAGGCAAAACAAACCCGCGAGGGGAGTCGGCCCGAAGCAAATAGAGCAATTGCACTATGTAGAGTAAGACGCCGAGAATCAGGACTGTAACCACAACCCTCAGAGCCTTTTCTTTTTTGCTAGACTTTGATCTCTCATTCATGAAGCACCTCCGTTAGATTTTATATGAAAACCGAGTGGTGAAGGCAAGCGTACATATTTATTTTAGGGTGATACGGGTGTAATCAGATTTGTTGTCAGAAACAGAACACGGGGATATGTAGCCACGCGACGCTAGTCGTGTCGACGTAGGGACAGCCAAGGCACTGGCACATCGACCTCGCTGGCGCGAGTTCGCTACAAAGGGCGCAGTGACAACTTTTCCGATTACACCCGGGTGATACGGGTGCCATTTTAAGAGCGGAGCCAGGCGGCCACCTGAAGGAAGCCGCATACGTAGGTCCGCTCCTTTAGGTGCGAGACGAGCTCTAGCAACTGCTGCGATTTGTGTCCCCCCTCGTAGATATAATTGCCCCGGGGTGATGCATTCGAGGAATGCGATGCGGAATTGTCCCTGAAACAGCTCGGTTACATTTCGGGCGAAACCTTCTATTAGGTTTATTCTGAAGGTTAGGTCGCAGGTAGACGACACTCACCAACGCTAGCTCTTCGATGTCGGCTGTCTTCGAGCCTCCTGTTGATAGGAACACTACTATCATCGATTCTCTTGGAATGTTGCCATGACGGCACCTTAAAGCACTTCAGCTCAGGAATCGCGATGACGAATGCGGCATCCCATGAAGCGACGTAAGCCAATTGCTGGGTAATTTCATCGCGTAGATTCCACGGGAGAATGATGATATAATCGGGTTTCGTCTCGCGGATCTTTGACTCATTTTCAATTGGAATGTGGCTGCCTGGCATGAAGCGGCCTTGCTTGTATGTGGATGCATCGACGACGTATTCGATCAGATCTTTCCGGATGCCACAGTAGTTGAGTAGGGTATTGCCCTTTGCGGCCGCACCGTAGGCGACGACACGTTTGCCCTCGGATTTCTTTTGCAGTAGAAAAGATAAGAGATTGAATTTGATCGAATCAACCTTTGCCTGAAAGCCTTCGTAGTAGGCCATTTCGCGCATGCCGCGCGCATGCTCCGTTCGCAGCAATTTCTCGACTGCCGGGGATTTAGCATGCATTCCGTCTATGTGTTGAGCATAAATGCGCAAGGATCCACCATGCGTTTTCAATTCCTCCACGTCAAAGATTTCTAGGCCATGACTGGCGAAGATGATTTGCACCGTATAAAAGGAAAAATAGGAATAATGCTCGTGGTAAATCGTATCAAATTCAATCTTCTCGATGAGATGCATAAGGTGAGGGAACTCTACTGTGATGACGCCCTCTGGGGCCAGTAGCAGCTTCATTCCGCCGACGAAATCATTCAGGTCCGGCACGTGGGCTAATACATTGTTCGCCACAATTAAATCCGCGCGCTTCCTTTCGGATCGCAAACGTTCGGCCAGAGCGAGTCCAAAAAAATCGACGATGGTTTCGATGTCCTTGGCTTGGGCTGTAGTCGCCACCGAAAGGGAGGGTTCTATCCCCAGGACGGGAATGTTGCAGGCTTTAAAGTATTGTAGCAAATAGCCATCATTGGATGCCAGTTCGACGACAAGGCTTTCGTTACCGTAGGCAAACCTGTGACACATCTGTGCGACATACTGCTCGGCATGCGACAGCCAACTTTTGGAATACGAAGAAAAATAAGCATAGTCCTCGCTAAAAATATTCTCCGCTCGCATATATTCGTCGACTTGAACAAGAAAGGTCCGTTCGCTGACAAAGAGCTTCAGAGGATAGTAGATTTCCGACTGGTTTAATTCGGAGGGCCTCAGATAAGAGTTCGAAGGAGGGCAATAGTCCAAGTCCACGAAAACGTGTGAGAGAGGCTGACCATCAAAGCGACAATTCATAATTAACCCGGGTTAAGTTAGCACCCGTTAATTACTGGCCGAATTGCACGAAGCTGGCCAGTCGATAGTCGTTAATCGCGCAATAATAACGCGTTCTAATGGCAGCATTAAAACTGAGCGTAATCCCCCAGTTTTTTGCGTATTTTTGAAAAGACGGACGACTCAGTAGCCACCGAATCCCGGAGCGCCGCGCTCCCAGTCGGCCGGGCGGCTCCAAGGCACCGATTGCTCATCTGGATTACTGTCAAAGCAGCCTGTTAGGCTGAGTGCGGTTAGAGCGAGTGCGAGGATAAGTGCGATACGGCGATACATAGTGATTTGAATAATTAGCGGAGGATACTGACCGTGGAGCCCGGATTCATAGAACGAGTTTTTGCTCCGGGTAAGATGTTGGCGATGACTAATTCGTCTTTAACTTGCACGACTTGGATCGAGCCGATCGCTTGCATGTCTTTGATCAGTTTGACAGTGGTGCCAGGACTGAGGCCCAGTTGAGGATTATTTGCGAGAACGATGAGACCGTTTGCCGCGCTTAGACTTTGGATCGTGGTTGCGTCTCCGAGAGAGGCTGTCGGAAGAGCTTGCGAGGCGGTCGGAGTGTATGTGCTGCTATATGCGCCGCCGGTGCTTAGGCTGCCTGCGACTCCTGTGCCTCCAGCCGTTACACGAGCAGAAGAGGTTTGTGCTTTGGCAGCTTCGAGAGATTCCTTCAGTTTGGCATTGCTCTTTTCCATTTCAGCAATGCGCTCATTCAGTTGCGAGATTTCGCCCTCCTTGCTGGCCGCAGCTAGGCTTTGTTCCGACAGCAGCAGGTCGCTGCGCAGCCGCTTGGCAGTATTTTCGAGGTCTTTGATACTCTTTTTCGCTTCGCTCAGTTGCTGTTGGGTGCGGCTAACTTCCTGACGGGCCGTATACATTTCTGAGCGAACACTTTCGAGCTTACGCTTTTCATCAGCAAGTGCTTGGCGCTCGGAAGATAGGCGAGTTTCTAAAGCGCTGATTTGCTCATTCGCAGTAGAGAGCTCTGCTTGCACGGCTTGCGTGGTTTGCTCCGCTTTTTGGGTGGCGACTTGTTGTTCGGCGAGTTTCCCTTTACCCATAAAAAAGAGGGCACTAGCAGCAAGGGCGGCGACAATAGCGAGGATGCGGAGTATCATAGATAGACTATTCATGTATGTTTTTTTTGCGGGGGGGGCTTTAATCGCGATTATTTGGAGTAATAGAGGGACCGATTGAAGGGTTTTTTGACTTCAACACAGAGCCCGCGCTCGTTGGCGACGAGACGATTGATGAGTTTAAAAATCATTTCGCATTGCGACTCAAGGTTCAAGTTCTGGGCAATTGTCAGGACATCCAACTTGTTTCCAGCCTGTTCCCGGAGGTGAGCGATCACCTTTTGTTCGATGTCGAGCACAGTAGAGGCTGCCTTTTTACCTGCTTCGACACCAGGTTGATGGTAGGCATTGACATTGATCAAACTCGCATAGAGGCCGACGGCACGTTCGAACAGAGCGATCAGTTGACCCACTGCTTCCGGGGTGACCTCGCGAATCGTGATCGTGATCGACTGGCGACCGTTCTCATAAAGGGCGTCTCGGGTGCCAAGGAAAAATCCTTGTAGGAAGTCACCCGATGTGGTGCCGCTTTCGACCTCGATCGAGTCGCCGTTACGGTCTTTGAGTACCTCGATGAAGGTGGCGAAGAAATTATGCACGCCTTCGCGGAGCTGTTGCACGTAGGCATGCTGATCAGTCGAACCCTTGTTACCATAAACCGCTATGCCCTGGTGGACGACCTTGCCGTCGAGGTCGAGTTCCTTGCCCAGTGACTCCATGACGAGCTGCTGGAGATACTTCGAGAAAAGCATGAGGCGATCCTTGTAGGGCAAGACGACCATGTCTTTGGCACCCTTTGCGTCGGTCGCGTAATACCACATCAGTGCGAGGAGTGCGGCCGGGTTCTCGTTTGTTTTGTGGCTACGAGTAGCCGCATCCATCGCAGCGGCGCCAGCGAGAATACGGTCGATGTTGAGACCTTGCAGTGCGGCGGGGAGCAAGCCGACAGCAGCGAGTTCGGAGGTGCGGCCTCCGACCCAGTCCCACATGGGCAGGCGGGTGATCCAGTTCTCGGTTACGGCGACTTGGTCGAGCTTGGAGCCCTCGCCGGTGATGGCGATGGCGTGTTTCGCAAAGTCTAATCCGACGGCCTGGTAAGCGGCCTGTGCTTCGAGCATGCCGTTGCGCGTCTCGGGCGTGCCGCCTGACTTGGAAATGACGACGGAAAGTGTCTGGCCGAGCTGGCCATTTAGGGATGCGAGGGTGCGGTCGATGCCATCGGGGTCTGTGTTGTCGAAAAAGAAGAGGCGCATTTTATCCGCTTCCGGATCACCCAGTGCATCCGCGACAAATTGAGGCCCTAGGGCGGAACCTCCGATGCCGATAATCAAGCAGTTCTTGAACGCGCCGTTAGCACCGACGATTGTGCCATTGTGCACGTCGGCAGCGATCTTTTTAATCTGTGCGAGACAGCTCTCAATCTCGGCGGTCAGCTCTGGTTGTGGCGCGAGGGCGGCATTGCGCAGCCAGTAGTGCCCGACCATGCGGCCTTCGTCGGGGTTGGCGATTGCGCCGGCTTCGAGCTCAGCCATTGCAGTGAATGCTGACTGCATCTTTGGCTCCATTTCGGAGAGGTAGTCCTCGCCGAAATCCATGCGGCTGATGTCGAGTGCGAAGTCGAGCTCCTCGATGAAGAGATAGTGTTTAGTGAATTTTTCCCAAGACATGTGAAGAAGTTAGAAGTTAGTTTGCCCCATGAGTAATTCTATCGAGCTACTCAGAGAGAGTCGGTTAAAGCGGTGGCGATATTTTAAATGAAATTAACTTGAAAGCACAAATTAGAAGATTCAATGGCAATTAATTTCCCAAACCTAGTCAATGCTCTGGATCAGACTTTAATGGCTTGCTGGCGCAGACGCTCCCGTAGTTCTGTCCGCGATTGAAGTTTTCGGTCACAAGTTATGCGGCACCTGCTGATAGGAATGTGCTTTTGTGCGGGTTTTTTGCTCAGAGTAAGTGGACGTTGTAGCCTGCATCCCTCCCGCGCTCTGTTGGCGTGCCTCGACCGAGTTCTCCCAATCCTTATTGTTTTTATCCATCTGGAAGGCTAGATTTAGAACCAGTCAGGCGACTCAAGCCGAAGACGGCTGAGTCCCTTCAGTGATATGAAAAAGGAAACAAGAAACTTTCAGGGATGCCAGCGCCTCAGCTTGTAACGAAGTTTTTACAAACTTCTTGACTTTTTGCTTGCCCCCCCCCCC
>Ga0209504_1002092_pt1 | contig 14027 bp, 13 predicted proteins | sample COGITO_mtgs_1005_FD_184791 | JGI IMG/M metagenome (GOLD analysis project Ga0209504, IMG submission 184791) | Pelagic marine microbial communities from North Sea - COGITO_mtgs_100511 (SPAdes) (version 2) | ecosystem: Environmental > Aquatic > Marine > Epipelagic ...
TCGACGCGGGTCTCTTTTTTCAGCCCCAGGAATACGTTGTAGCCAAACAACAGACACTCGCCGACCTGAACAATGTCACGCGCCGTGCAGTTGTTCTCGGTGCGAATCCGCACCCGCCCGATGACTTCCATCTGGCTGCTGCCAAACTCCTGCACGCGCTGATTATTCAGCGCCTCGGTGGTCTGGCGCAGGCGTAGGCCTTGCTCCTGTAGGCGCTTGTGCAGCACCTCGTAGGCACCGCCTTCGGCGACGGCCTTGTCCAATACGTCCTGTGGCTGGGCTACGGCTGGAGCATCCGACATCGTGGTCTTCCTGAATCTGCGCTGTCTGTAAGCAAAGAGGCCCCCGCTCTGGGCGGGGACTGGGACGAGGGCCGGCGGCAACCGGCCGAAGCGGTAAAAGCGAGTAACGCCGCCCCTTAGTTATGCGCCGATTTTTTTCGCAACCTCAGCCAACTTGTCGCGCATGGCCTGGTCGAGCTCCTCCGGTTTGATCCGGGCAATGATGTTCTTCAGTACTCGAATCTCGTTATCGTCGATCACCCCGTCACGCTCGGCGATCTGCAATAGCGTGCTCAACTCCTGTACATCCAGGCGGCCATCGTTGGCGAAGCACTGGATCGAACGGAAGGACATTTCCAAATAATCTCTTGGTTCTGACATGAGATGAAAACCTACTGGGTATTGGCTGAGAAATTAGTTACGAGCGGTTAACGCAAAACGCTTTAAAAAATCACTAAGCGTGAACGAGGCCAAATCACGAAACTCACCGGCATCAAAATAACTGCCAAAGCAGGTTGAGCAACGCTCGAACCAGATATGCGGCTGACCTGGATCAACCATGCGAGTCATTGGGCTATTGGCGCAGGATGGGCAGTTGATTCGGTCAATTTTGTTGTGCACTTGTCCCTGTTCGTCGCTGCCCACGTCCAGCATCTTGGCGTAAGCCTTGAGGTCTTCGTGCTCAAGCATGTCAAACCACAGCCCTTTGCAGGCTACACAGCGATCAACCACGCCATCTTGGGTTGGCACTTTTTCCATCGCGGATTGGCATTTTGGACACTGCATAAAATCTCCTCACTTATCCCTGAGTGGCTACCGGCCAGTGATTCGGCCTGGTTATTTCACAGCCTGTTACACATACCTCCGTAGGGTGAGCTGAGCCCACCCTACGACTGCCTTAACCCTCTGCGCTTTCTGCTGCAACCGGCGCCTTAACTTCTGCGGTGCGGCTATTCAGCAAACGCGCCAGTACGTCTTGCACGACCGGGCTCTTACCGACCACACCTTCGATGGCCTTGCCCACTGACAGCGACTTGGCAAAGGAGTTGAAGAAGTCGCCTTCGCCGCCGACGATCTCGATCTTCGCCTTGGACAGCGCTGCCGACAGCACCTCGGCCTGATCTTTGGCGATTTCCTTGTTGGCGGCGATAGCGGCCATGGCTTCGTCGAAGTTCTTCTCCAGCTGCATGCGGAACTCTTCGTGCTGGCGGGCGTTGTCGCTCAGCGCATCGAGTGCGCTGAATTTCTTGCCCAGGCCTTCGGCTTCAGCATTCAAACGCTCAAGCAATACATGCGCTTCGGCCATACCCAGATCCTGGGTGGCTTTGGCCTTGGCCGCGCCGAGCTGTTCTTCGCCGCGCGCCTGCGCACCGAGGTTTTCTTCCAATACCCGGGCATCGGCCAAGCCATCTTTCTCTTTCGCAGCCGCTTTGGCTTCGGTCACCCGCGCCTCGGCCATGCCCTTCTCCTGCTCACCCTTGGCTTCGGCGATCAGTTGCTCGGCGTGCACGCGAGCTTCGGCCAAACCTTCCTTCTCCTTAGCCGCAGCCGTGACTTCACGCACTCGCGCATCAGCCAGACCCGGCGCAGCGCGCTCAGCCTCAATACCTTCGGCCATCTTCTTCTTGGCTTCGGATTGCTTGGCAGCAGCTTCCAGATCGGCTTGAGCCAGGTTGTTAATTTCCACTGCCTTGTGCTTGGAACGAGTTTCGTCGGCTTCAGCCTGCTTAACCTGACGCACCAGCTCTTGCTCGGCCTCGGCTTGAGCGTTGAGCACCATGACCTGCTTGGCACGATCGGCTTCGGAAACCTCACGCACTTCTTTGATGCGCTCTTCTTCCTGAGCCACGGTCTTCTCGACCGCCACACGCTCACGAATCACCCCGGCAATATTCTTGCGTTCGACTTCCAGGGCTTTCTCTTTCTCGATGCGTTGCAGTTCGACTTCACGTTCGCGAGAGACGATTTCCAGGTCCTTGGCTCGGGTGACTTTTTCCACCTCGATAACCACGGCACGCTGGCGGTTCTGCTGCGCCACTTCGACTTCGCGCTGATGGTTCTCGGCGCGAATATCCAGTTCCTGCTGGGTGTTGATACGCGCCTGCTCAGACTTCAAACGCTCTTCTTCCTGCACCTTGAGCGTTTCGGCCTGCTCGCGGGCACGGATAGTTTCGATCTCGCGCTTCTGCCGCGCCACTGCATCGGCTTCCTGGCGCTCGAGGGACAGTGTGGCTTCGCGGGTTTCAACGTTCTTTTTCTTGATCGCCAGCTCTTCGTTACGTTCCAGTTCGTTGGTGATAACGTTCTGCGCAGCCGTCAGCTCGGTGATCTTGCGAATACCTTGAGCATCGAGAATATTGCTCGGATCAAGAGACGCCTTGGAGGTCTGTTCCAGGTAGTCGATGGCCACGTCTTCCAGCACATAACCATTGAGATCGTTGCCGATAACCTCGACGATACGATCACGGAAATCCTGACGATTTTCGAACAGCTGGACGAAGTCGAATTGCTTGCCAACTGTCTTCAATGCTTCGGAAAATTTGGCGTTGAACAGCTCATTAACAGCTGCACGGTCAGAGGCGCGATCAACGCCAATGGCCTTGGCCACCTTGAGCACGTCCTGCTGGGTTTCATTGACCCGTAAGTAGAACGCCACCGTGATGTCAGCGCGCATGTTGTCCTTGCAGATCAACCCATCCTTGGCGCGACGATCAACCTCCAGAGTAATCAAGGAGATCTTCATGAACTCCTTGAGGTTGATCACCGGATACACCAAGGCTCCGGTGAAATGCACCTTGGGGGTGGCGGACATGTCGTTGACGATCAGCGCCGTACCTTGTGGCACCTTGATATAGAAGGCTTTGAATAGCAGCAGCAATCCAAATACAAGAAGGACGACGCAACCCAATATAAGTGCGCCCATTATTAGAATGTCATTCATTGAAATCTCAGCTCCTTTGATTGCTGATTAAATGCCTTGGAACTCTTCCACACTGAGCACCCGATAGGCGTTTTCGGCCTCCAGATACTCCAGCAACACGACATGATCGCCGCGCTTGAACCCCATTGATTCGTCTGCCCGCACCTTCAGAATCAGGCCCGCCCCGCCATCTTCAAAAGTCGCTTCGCCATGGTTCAAGGTCACGCGGGAACTGCGAACCACCGCGGTCTGCCCCAGAAATGACCGCGAGGCCGGCGCCTCGAACTTTAGGAATAGTTTGCGCAACGGCTTGCAAAACGCAGCGGCCGGAGGGACAGCCACAAACAATACCCCCACTGCCACCACCAGCCCCAGGGGATAACGCAACCAGCCCAATGGCAGATAGCTGAGCAACAGTGATTCGATGAGGTAACTGATGACCCAGCTGAACATCGCCAGCAAGGTCAATACGATGGTAATCGGCACACCGCCGAGACCGAGCTTGAGTAGAAGTCCAGCAAGCCCCTCCGCTGGCAGCCCATCTCCTTCCAATGCTGAATCGCCTTCGATATCCAGCACATCGATTTCCACAGCGCCTAAAGCAGCGAAGAGCCAATAGACCATCATCAGACTCAGCAGAAAACTGAAAATCAGCGTGGGAAACGCAAGGGCATTCTGCAGGAAGATATCCATGGCTTTCCTATCCCTGAGAGAACCTAGGCGGGACCTAACGGCCCCACCGGTTTATTGGCGAGCGAGCTAAAATTAGGCCTTGGCCTGGCTCTTCAGTCGCGCCAGCACGCTGTCGGCACTGGCGTTGTCCGCGACGATACCCGCCGCGCGCAACTTGGCATCCAAGGCATCATCCGGGGCGCTGGTTGCGGCCAGCTCAGCAGAGGCTTCCATTTTGGCTGCACGCTCGGCTTGCTTGAGCTTGATGCGCTCCAGCGACTCAACCGCGGTATGCAACTTGGCCTGTGAACCGCCGTAACGCTGCGCCACCGCCATCTGCGCCTTCTGCACGCTTTCAGTGGCTTTAACCGTATCAACCTGCTGCTTCAGGCGCTTGATATGCCCCTCCGCCTGGGTCACAGCCTTGCGTAGCTGCGCAACACTGGCGGCAAAACCCTCAGCCTGCTCGTGGTCGCTAGCCTGCTCGGTTTCCAGATTGGCGATCTTCTCGGCAATTTCTTTAGCCAGGGCTTCATTGCCGGCATCCAAGGCCTTGAGTGCGTACTGCTCGTACTCGGAGACCTTCGCCGTGCTCTTGCTCAGGCGATCACTGGCCAATTTTTGCTTGGCCATAATTTCAGCCAAAGCTTCCTTGGACTTGCGCAGCTCAAGATCGGCATCGCGGATCTCTTGATCGAGAATACGCAGCGCCTGACCATCCACTACGGCTTCGCCCACTTCATTCGCGCCGCCACGCAGCGCCGTTAGCAACTTGCTCCAGACGTTCATCGCATCTCTCCTTAAGCGTCGACCTTGAGGAAGCCTTCGTAGGCTTCGGTGGCCTTGATCACGTTGTCGGCCAGCAATTCGATCTCGAAGACCACATCGGTCAAGGTCGAGGCCGAGCTCAGCGCACCAAACATGGTGTAGCAAGGCTGACCGTCCGGCAGAGTTTCCAGGCCGATAGAGGACAGCGGGAACAGCTTATGGGTGCGCAGCACCTCTTCATTGAAAGCAGCACTGTCACGCACATCGGCGGCGGGCCAAAGCAGGCTTTCAACCACAATCTGCTCGCCAAACACTGCAATAAACACTGGCAGATCACCGTACTCATGCATGGTGACATGCAAGCTGGCATCAGCACTTTGAATCAACTCAATGCTCGCCAGTCCGCCTTTGAATAGCTCGGCAGCCGAGAGTGCATCGTACAAAGCCTGTGCAGTCCATACCTGCGGCATGCTCATACCCTCCTCCTTTTCCATAGAAGCCAGCTTGACTGATTGCGGCTGGCGAAGTTTCCGCTCAAACGCCATAAGCAGTGGAGCATGCTCTGGCAATATCCAAACCTCTTTCTTCACCAAGCCCTGCTCGCGCAGGCGCTGACGAAAAAGACGCTGGTAATGGGCTGATGATTTGCTTTCCATAAACGCAGCCTAGACCCACACATGTAATGAATCAAGTCATCACATGTAATATCTTCAAGAATTCATCTCACCAACAATCAGGCACGCGAACGCAGCCCGGAAAGAGTGGTGATAGAAAAGTTAAGAGGGGAGGAGTAATGCAGAAGATAAACCATCCAGGTTTGGTGACATCAAGCATCCATTTGTAGCCGCAGTTTAACGCCAGACCACCCACCAACTAAACCACCAATACTGCCAACAGCATCCCAGCCAGCGCTGCTCGATAGCTTTCATGGACATATGACGCAGCACCCCACAATCGAATAGCCTTGAGCAGCCCAAGCACAACGGAAGCCCCCCATGAGCACAATCAACAAACCTCTCGCAGGCCTGAAAGTCATCGAACTCGGCACCCTGATCGCCGGCCCTTTTGCCGCGCGTATCTGCGCCGAATTTGGTGCGGAGGTGATCAAGGTAGAATCGCCGGATGGTGGCGATCCGTTGCGCAAGTGGCGCAAGCTTTATGAAGGAACGTCGCTGTGGTGGTTTGTGCAGGCGCGCAATAAACAATCAATCACCCTCAATCTCAAGCATGAGGCCGGGCTGGAGGTGCTGAAAAAGCTGCTCAGCGAGGCCGACATCCTCATCGAGAACTTCCGCCCCGGCGTACTGGAAAAACTCGGCCTGGGTTGGGATGTATTGCACGCACTAAATCCCAAGCTGGTAATGGTGCGCCTCTCCGGTTTTGGCCAGAGCGGGCCGATGAAAGACCAGCCAGGCTTTGGTGCCGTCGGCGAATCCATGGGCGGGCTGCGCTATATCACCGGCTTCGAAGATCGCCCACCGGTGCGCACTGGCATCTCGATTGGAGACTCAATTGCGGCGTTGTGGGGCGTGATCGGCGCACTGATGGCGCTGCGGCATCGCGAGGTCAACGGCGGTAGCGGCCAGGTGGTCGACGTAGCGCTGTACGAGGCGATCTTCGCGATGATGGAATCCATGATTCCAGAGTTCGACGTGTTTGGCTTTATCCGCGAGCGCAGCGGCAACATCATGCCCGGCATCACGCCCTCCTCCATCCATACCAGCAGCGATGGCAAGCACATCCAGATTGGCGCCAACGGCGATGCCATTTTCAAACGCTTTATGCAGGCCATCGACCGTGACGATCTCGCCGAGGCGACAGACCTGGCCAGCAATGATGGTCGCGACGCACGACGTGATGAACTCTACGGGGTGATCGATCGCTGGGTGGGCTCACTGCCGCTTGAACAGGTACTGGCCACGCTGAACCAGGCCGAAGTGCCGGCCAGCCGCATTTTCAGCGCCGAAGACATGTTCAGCGACCCACAATACCTGGCACGCGAAATGTTCCTCAGCGCCAAACTGCCGGACGGCAAACCGTTCAAGATGCCAGGCATCGTGCCCAAACTGAGCGACACCCCAGGCGGCATCGAGTGGGTGGGGCCCGAACTGGGTGAGCACAATGACCCGATATTGAGCCGACTGGGCTATAGCCTCGAACAGATCAAAGCTCTGCGCAGTGCAGGCGCCATCTAGCCAATCACTCCGACAACACCCACCCAGCGTACATGCAGGGGCAACTAGGGTTAGCTAGAGGCGAACAGCGTACTTGGCATAAATTCTGTCCATAACGCCTCGCCGCTTGAGCTCTAGGATTGCCGCATCTAGCTTATCCAACCAGGCTTCATGGCGCGGATGCACCCGCATACTCACATCGAAAGAGCTCATCACATCGCCAATTTCGAGGCGACTGTACTCGGGATTCTTGGCCTGGCTGTATTGAGCTATGGCCTTATTGACCACAACTTGCTCGAAGCGCGACTTCGCCAGCATCTCTAGCAATTGCGCTTCATTCAATCCATTGCGCCGGTCAATCTGCCCCGCCTCAATTAACGGCCGCAGGTCAGGGTACGCATAACCGCGCACCAGCCCCACCGACTTGCCGCGTAAATCCTCTGGCCGAGACACTGGAAAAGCCTTACCCGGCGCAAACACCATGACATCAACAACCTTGCCAAACGGCACCGAGAATACGCCCGGCGTCGCCTGGCCATGCACCCACCCAGGGTAAACGCCTGGCTCTATATCAAGCTGCCCACCATTAAACAGCAGACCGATGCGTGGATAGGGGTAGTACTGCACGCTGAAGGTATCCCCCATCAGCACACCCAGCTCATCAAATATGTCCTGATAGATACCCGTTTTACCCTGCTCAATCATCATCGGCGGATAGTTATAGAAGCCAACCTCGAAGGTAGCGGCATTGGCGCTCACTGAGGCACAGGCAGAACACAGTAGAAAAACCGACTTAATTAACCACTTCACACTGTCACCCTAATGCCCTCACTGCGTTACAGGCTACCGCTAGAACCTACCAAACAACCAAGCCACTACACCCCCCAACACAAATAACCCCAGCAACCAGAAAAATACTCCATGGCCGCCAGGCTGCACCACCGCGCCGTCGACTACCTGGCGCTCAAGCGGGCAGTTATCCACGGCGTCCTTGGCCTCTTTCAACCCGATGCCCCTTAACTCACGCAACAACTTTACCGCTTCGATTTTCTGTCCACGCTGCAACGCTGCCACCACCTGCGGCGGTAAGTCTTGATTGAGCTCAGCCATCACACACTCCACACCGGCAATCTATCCAGAGCATAGCCGTAAAAAAAGCCGGCCCCTTGCGGGCACCGGCTTTATCGACAAACGCCAGGTTTACAACGGCTTACCACGATTGCCGTGCGCGGCCACGAAGTTCTGGACGGTTTTCAGGTCATTGGCCAATACCGTGCAGCGCTCTTCGCGCTCAAACAGATCGGCCAGGTGCGGCGGCAATGCAGGCGCCTGACCGACACCCGCCTTCTCCACGGCCTCTGGGAACTTAACCGGATGCGCGGTACCGAGAATCACCATCGGTGTACTCAGGTTGCGGCGGCACTCACGCGCAGCACGCACACCAATCGCGGTGTGCGGATCGAGCAGCTCACCACACTCGGCATACACCTGGGCGATGGTCGCGCAGGTATCAGCATCGTTCACGGCCAGCGAATCGAACAGCTTGCGCGCTTCGGTCCAGCGGTCCTGATCGACGCTAAAACCGCCGCCCTGCTTGAAGTTGGCCATCAACTGACCAATAGCAGCGCCATTGCGACCGTGCAGGTCGAACAGCAGGCGCTCGAAGTTCGATGAAACCATGATGTCCATGGACGGTGACAGGGTTGGGTGCAATTCGCCCTTCACGTACTGGTTGCCACTCATAAAGCGGTGCAGGATGTCGTTGCGGTTGGTGGCGACGATCAGCTGGCTGATCGGCAGACCCATGTTGCGCGCCAGGTAGCCGGCAAAAATGTCGCCGAAGTTGCCGGTCGGCACCGAGAACGCGATGGAACGCGCCGGGCCGCCCAGCTGCAGGGCTGCATGGAAGTAGTAAACAATCTGGGCCATGATCCGCGCCCAGTTGATCGAGTTGACCGCCACCAAACGGGTGCCCTTGAGGAAGCCCTGATCAGCGAAGCTGTCCTTGACCATCTCCTGACAATCATCGAAGTTACCTTCGATGGCGATGTTATGGATGTTGTCGCCGAAGATGGTGGTCATCTGCCGACGCTGCACCTCAGACACGCGGTTGTGCGGGTGCATGATGAAAATATCGACGTTATCGCAGGCCTTGCAGCCTTCGATCGCCGCCGAACCGGTATCACCGGAAGTGGCACCCATGATCACCACACGCTCGTTCCGCTTGGCCAGCACGTAGTCGAGCAGGCGGCCGAGCAATTGCAGGGCGAAGTCTTTGAAGGCCAGGGTTGGACCGTGGAACAGCTCCAGCACCCACTCGTTGCCATTGAGCTGACGCAGCGGGGCTACTGCGTTATGGGCAAAAACGCCGTAGGTTTCTTCGAGAATTTTCTTGAAATCCGCATCCGGGATGCTGCCAGTGACGAACGGGCGCATCACGCGGAAGGCCAGCTCGTGGTACGGCAGGCCCGCCCAGGAAGCGATTTCTTCCTGGGTAAAACGCGGCAGGTTTTCCGGCACATACAGGCCGCCATCACTGGCCAGGCCGGCGAGCAGCACGTCTTCGAAATTCAGGGCCGGTGCCTGGCCACGTGTACTGATATAGCGCATAGGGGCAAACCTTCGATTCAATCTTCAAGCGTCAAGCCGCAGCTGCCTGCTGCACCTGCGGCCGGCGACGGATTAGTTCAACTGCTCGACGCGGATACGCACAACGCTGCCGACCACATCAGTCAGCGCTTCGAGGGCGCTGATCGCCTCATTGATCTGTGCTTCAACCACACGATGAGTGACCAGGATCATTGGCACCAGGCCGTCCTGCTCCTCGACTTCCTTCTGCATGATCGACTCGATATTGATCCCGCGGGCCGACAAAATGCTCGCCACCTGGGCCAATACGCCCGGATGATCCTTGGCTTGGATACGCAGGTAATAAGCGCTCTCGCAGGCCTCAATCGGCAAAATCGGGTGATCAGACAGCGAATCCGGCTGGAAGGCCAAATGCGGCACGCGGTTGGTCGGGTCGGCCGTCAGCGCACGCACCACATCAACCAGATCAGCAATCACCGAGGACGCGGTCGGCTCCATGCCAGCGCCTGCGCCGTAGAACAGCGTGCTACCGGCGGCGTCGCCGTTGACCATGACCGCATTCATCACACCGTTGACGTTGGCGATCAAGCGATCCGCCGGGATCAGTGTCGGGTGTACGCGCAGCTCGATGCCAGCGTCCGTACGACGCGCCACACCGAGGTGCTTGATGCGATAGCCCAGCGCTTCGGCGTAGTTCACGTCAGCAGTGGTCAGTTTGGTGATGCCTTCGGTGTAGGCCTTGTCGAACTGCAGCGGAATGCCAAAGGCGATAGACGCCAGAATGGTCAGCTTGTGCGCGGCATCGATGCCTTCGACGTCAAAGGTCGGATCAGCTTCGGCATAACCCAGCGCCTGCGCCTCAGCCAACACGTCGTCGAAGGTGCGACCCTTCTCGCGCATTTCGCTGAGGATAAAGTTACCGGTGCCGTTGATGATGCCGGCCAGCCAGTTGATACGGTTGGCAGCCAGACCTTCGCGAATCGCCTTAATCACCGGGATACCACCGGCCACAGCAGCTTCGAAGGCGACGATCACGCCCTTCTCGCGGGCCTTGGCGAAGATTTCATTGCCGTGCACAGCGATCAGCGCTTTGTTGGCGGTAACCACGTGTTTACCGTTGTCGATGGCCTTGAGCACCAACTCTTTGGCCAAGGTGTAGCCACCGATCAGCTCAATAACGATATCGATCTCGGGGTTGTTCACCAGCTCAAACACATCGCTGGTCATGCTAATACCGGTGGTGTCGTACTGCGGCTTGGGCGAGCGAATGGCGATCTGGGCAATCTCAATGCCGCGACCGGCGCGACGCGTGATTTCCTCAGCGTTACGCTTAAGTACATTCAACGTACCGCCACCGACAGTACCCAACCCACAGATGCCTACTTTAACCGGCTTCACACTGAACTCCCCATCTGCACTGCGTAAAACGGCCGGAGCAAGCCCCGGCCGTAGAAAAAGAGCCGCACCATACGAAGCGGCTGTTTATTAGTCAATCAGGCGCACGCCTTAGACTACATGGACTCCAGGGCGATTTTCGCCAGCTGCGGCGCAGGCTGATAGCCCGGAATGATCTTACCGTTAGCCAACACGATGGCGGGCGTGCCGCTGACACCGATCATCTGCCCCAAGGCAAACTGCTTGGCAACTGGGCTGTCGCACTGGGTATCCGGTACCGACTGACGGGTCTTCGCCAGGTTCATGGCTTCCTGCTTATTCTTGGCGCACCAGACATTTGACAGCTCTTTTGCAGCCTCACTTTCCAACCCTTGACGCGGGAAAGCCAGGTAACGCACCTCGACACCCAGGCGGTTCAGCTCAGGCACTTCGCTGTGCAGTTTCTGGCAATAGCCGCAATCAGTGTCGGTAAATACGGTGATATGGGTTTTCGGCTGCTTGGGCGCAAACACCACCATCTCTGAGGCAGGAATGGCATCCAGAAGCTTGACCACACCACGGCTTTCGGCGGCTTCAGTGAGGTTCACGGGCTTGCCATTCTTGACCTGAAACAGATAGCCCTGCAGCAGAAACTGGCCGTCAGCGCTGGTGTATAGCTGCCGACCACCGGCCAGCTCAACCTGATAAACGCCTGGCATTGGGCTTTCGGCAATAGCCTCAACCGCCATCGTAGGGTCAATAGCCTTGAGGGTATTTCGAATAGCCTGATCGGCATCCGCGGCAACACTCATGGTGCTGACCAGACCCAAGGCCAACGCGACAGCAATGCGGTTAAAACGCATACAAACTCCTAGCCAAAGACGATCTTATGAGACATCGGCGCAGCCTATCATAGAAGCCCGCACAGACCGACCACGGCAGGCCAGACGGCGTCCTCAGCCACGCGGATGGTGCTGCGCATGCAGTTCTTGCAAGCGTGCACGGGCAATGTGGGTATAAATCTGCGTAGTGGAAAGGTTGCTGTGCCCCAGCAGCATCTGCACCACCCGCAAATCCGCGCCGTGATTAAGTAAATGCGTGGCAAAGGCATGCCGCAAGGTATGCGGCGACAAACTCTTGGCAATCCCCGCCACCCGAGCCTGATGCTTGATGCGGTACCAGAAGGCCTGTCGACTCATCTGCTCGCCTCGCATACTGGGGAACAGCACATCACTGGGCTTTCCATCCAACAAAAAGGGGCGTGCCTCCTTGCTGTAACGCTCGATCCAGGCAATCGCCTCCTCGCCCAGCGGTACCAAGCGTTCTTTGCTGCCTTTACCAAAAACCCGCAGGACACCCTGACGTAGATTGACCTGCTCAAGGGTCAAACCGATCAACTCACTGACGCGCAAACCACAGGCGTATAACACCTCAAGCATGGCGCGATCACGCAGACCAATGGGATCGTCCAACTCCGGTGCGGCCAGCAAGGCTTCTACATCCGATTCGGACAGCGACTTGGGCAGCGGCCGACCCAGCTGTGGCATATCCACCTGCAAGGTCGGATCATGGCTGATCAACTGCTCACGCAAGAGAAACCGGTAGAAACCGCGCAGCCCCGACAACAACCTCGCGGTAGAGCGCGCCTTGTAGCCATCATTCAGGCGCCAGGCCAGGTGATCCAGGATCAACTCGCGCCCGGCGTCAGCCAACTGCACATCGCGCGCCAGCAACCAACCATTAAACAACGCCAGATCACTGCGATAGGCCGCACGCGTGTGCGCCGAAAGCCCCTTCTCCAACCACAAGGCTTCAACAAAACGATCAATCAAAGGGTGGTCGATGGCGGGCATGCGGGACTATGGCGGCAGTTGAAAGCGGGTTAGTCTTTCACACCTTGGCCACGCAGGGCCAGGTATCCACTCGCAAGGACCCTTAATGAACGAACAGCATATTCTTCTGGCTTTCGCCGCCATTGGCGCAGCCTCTCTCGCCTGCCAGTGGCTGGCCTGGCGCTTACGCCTACCGGCCATTCTGTTTCTGCTCATCGCCGGCATTCTCGCTGGCCCAGTGCTGGGCTGGCTTGACCCCCAGGCACTGTTCGGCAACCTGCTATTGCCAATGGTTTCCATGGCCGTGGCGCTGATCCTGTTTGAGGGCAGCCTTACCCTGCATTTATCTGAATGGCGTGAGATTGGCAGCGTTGTCCGGCGCATGGTGACGATCGGCGCGCTGGCCACCTGGGCCGTGATTGCGGTCAGCACCCACTATCTGCTGGGCTTTAGCTGGGAGATGGCACTGCTGTTGGGCACCCTGACACTGGTTACGGGCCCAACAGTGATCGTACCGATGCTGCGCGTTGTTCGACCGAAAGCCTCCGTCGCCAACATCTTGCGCTGGGAAGGGATCGTGATTGACCCTATCGGCGCACTACTCGCCGTTGTGGTGTACAGCTTCATTATCACCAGCAGTGAAGGTAATGGCTGGCACAGCGGCATAGGCACCTTCGCCGGCGTCATCGCCTGCGGCAGCGTGTTTGGCATTGCAGCCGGCTGGGGGCTGGGCCAGGTGTTAAAGCGCCAGTGGCTGCCTGACTACCTGCATAACCTCGCGGTATTGGCCACCGTGCTGGGCGCCTTCATTGCCTCCAACGAAGTTATGCACGAGTCCGGCCTGCTCGCCGTCACCCTGATGGGCATGTGGCTGGCCAATATGAAGGGCGTGGATGTACGACACATCCTGCACTTCAAAGAGAACCTCAGCGTCCTGCTGATTTCCGGCTTGTTTATCCTGCTGGCCGCGCGACTCGACCTGAGCGCCCTGCTCGCCTTAGGCCCTGCGGTACTCGTGCTACTAGTCATCATCCAGTTCGTCGCGCGCCCGCTCAATGTCGCACTGTCCACCTTCGGCTCTAGCCTTAACTGGCGTGAGCGCGCCTTGCTGGCCTGGATCTCACCGCGCGGTATTGTTGCCGCTGCCGTCTCGGCTATTTTCGCCATTCGCCTGGGTGAACTGGGCTATGAAGGCGCCGAGCTGCTGGTACCGCTCACCTTTGCGGTGATCATTGGCACTGTGGTTCTACAGAGCGCCACCGCCCGCCCGCTGGCCAAACTATTAAAAGTGGCGGAACCTGCGCCCAGTGGTTTTCTGATCGTCGGCGCCAACCCGATTGCTCGCGCGCTCGGCACTGCCCTACAAGAGCTCGGCAACCGCGTATTACTGTGCGACTCCAGCTGGGAAAATATCAGC
>Ga0209504_1002097_pt1 | contig 14000 bp, 10 predicted proteins | sample COGITO_mtgs_1005_FD_184791 | JGI IMG/M metagenome (GOLD analysis project Ga0209504, IMG submission 184791) | Pelagic marine microbial communities from North Sea - COGITO_mtgs_100511 (SPAdes) (version 2) | ecosystem: Environmental > Aquatic > Marine > Epipelagic ...
GTGCGACCACGGATTACCGAGTCAGCCATTGCACCCATGTACAGCTGGATGGCGCGGATGGCGTCATCGTTACCTGGGATGATGTAGTCAACGCCTTCCGGGCTGCTGTTGGTATCGACGATGCCGATAACTGGGATGCCCAGCTTGTTGGCTTCGGTGATAGCAATGCGCTCGTGGTCAACGTCGATTACGAACAGTGCGTCTGGCAGACCGCCCATGTCCTTAATACCACCCAGGCTGCGATCCAACTTTTGCAGATCACGGGTGCGCATCAGGGCTTCTTTCTTGGTCAGCTTGGTGAAAGTACCGTCCTGGGACTGTACTTCCAGATCACGCAAACGCTTGATCGAGGCACGGATGGTTTTGTAGTTGGTCAGCATGCCGCCCAACCAGCGATGATCGACGTACGGCGAACCGCAACGTGCTGCTTCTTCAGCAACGATCTTGCCAGCGGAACGCTTGGTGCCAACGAACAGAATCTTGTTTTTGCCCGAAGCCAGCTTCTCAACGAACGACAGCGCGTCGTTGAACATTGGCAGGGTTTTTTCAAGGTTGATGATGTGGATCTTGTTGCGCGCGCCGAAAATGTACTTACCCATTTTCGGGTTCCAGTAACGGGTCTGGTGACCGAAGTGCACACCGGCCTTCAGCATATCGCGCATAGTGACTTGGGACATTGTAGTTCCTTGATAAGTCGGGTTAGGCCTCCACGTATCCCGATCTCCAACCGCGCGAACTCGCCGCAAGGCACCCAGGAAACCGTGTCGATACGTGTGTGGGTTTAAGCTTTCGGGCACACAGCCCGTAAAGCGGCGCGTTTTATACCATAAAAGTGTGCGGCGCGCTACACGCCCACCACAACACATGCTGCCTCTGCGACCGGCACACGCTCACATGGCGCTTATGGCTGCAACCTCTAGCTGTTAAGATGACGCCCTTTCTGTTCGCGTTCGAGAACCGCACATGACCGTCACCATCAAAACGCCCGATGAAATCGAAAAAATGCGCGTAGCCGGTCGCCTGGCTGCCGAAGTTCTAGAAATGATTGGCGAGCACGTCAAGCCCGGCATCACCACCGAAGCGCTCGACCGTATCTGCCATGACTATATTGTCGACGTGCAGCAGGCCATCCCTGCCCCGCTCAACTATAAAGGTTTCCCAAAATCGATCTGCACGTCGGTCAATCACGTGGTTTGTCACGGCATCCCCAATGACAAGCCGTTAAAAGAAGGCGACGTGATCAACATCGACGTCACCGTGATCAAGGATGGCTACCACGGCGATACCAGCAAGATGTTTATGGTCGGCAAGGTGCCTGAGTGGGCTGAGCGCTTGGCCAAGATCACCCAAGAGTGCATGTATAAAGGCATCGAGCTGGTCAAGCCCGGCACACGTCTGGGCGATATTGGCGAAGTGATCCAGAAGCATGCTGAGAAGAACGGTTTCTCGGTGGTGCGCGAATACTGCGGCCATGGCATTGGCGCGGTGTTCCACGAAGAGCCGCAAGTGCTGCACTACGGCCGCGCTGGCACTGGCATGGAGCTGGTAGAAGGCATGACCTTCACCATCGAACCAATGATCAATCAGGGTCGCGCAGAAACCCGCACCCTGGGCGATGGCTGGACCGCCATTACCAAGGACCGCAAGCTTTCTGCGCAGTGGGAGCACACCCTACTGGTAACGGCTAACGGCTACGAAATCTTCACCCTGCGCAGTGATGACACCATCGCCCGCACGTCGGCCTGACCCATAGCCGCACCCGCCTTATAGAAAGAAGGAAGGCCGCAATGCCGCAAGTAGACCCCGAGCTGTTCGACCGCGGCCAGTTCCAGGCAGAGCTGGCCCTCAAGACCAGCCCCATTGCGGCGTTCAAGAAGGCTATCCGTCACGCCCGCGACGTGCTCGATGGGCGCTTCAACAACGGCCGCGACATCCGCCGCCTGGTCGAAGACCGCGCCTGGTTCGTCGACCAAATCTTGCGCGAAGCCTGGGAGCGCCTGCCATGGAGCGAGGATGCCGACATCGCTTTGCTGGCGGTTGGCGGCTACGGCCGTGGTGAACTGCACCCCTTCTCCGACATTGACCTGCTGATCTTGCTCGACAACGCCGACCACGAAACCTTTCGTGAGCCTATCGAGCACTTCCTGACCTTACTCTGGGATATCGGCCTGGAAGTGGGTCAGAGCGTGCGCTCAGTCGATGAGTGCGCCAGCGAGGCCCGTGCCGACCTGACCGTCATCACTAACCTGATGGAAAGCCGCACCATCGCGGGCCCAGAACGCCTGCGCCAGCGTATGCAGGACGTCACCAGCACCGCGCAAATGTGGCCGAGCAAGCAGTTCTTCCTGGCCAAGCACCAAGAGCAGCGCGCCCGTCACAGCAAATACAACGACACCGAATACAACTTGGAGCCCAACGTCAAAGGCTCGCCAGGCGGCCTGCGCGATATCCAGACCATTCTCTGGGTCGCGCGTCGTCACTTCGGCACGCTAAACCTGCATGCCATGGTCGGCCAAGGCTTTCTGCTGGAAAGCGAATACGCCCTACTCGCCTCCAGCCAGGATTTTCTCTGGAAGGTGCGCTACGCCCTGCACATGCTCGCCGGACGCGCCGAGGACCGCCTGCTATTCGACCATCAAAGCAAGGTAGCGGCGTTGCTCGGCTTCGAAGGCAGCGACAACAAACGCACCATCGAACGCTTTATGCAGAAGTACTACCGCGTGGTCATGGCCATTGCTGAGCTTAGCGATCTGATCGTGCAGCACTTTGAAGAGCAGATCCTGCGGGCCGGCGAAAGCGGTCAGGCGACCCAACTCAACAGCCGCTTTCAGGTGCGCAACGGCTATATCGAAGCCACCCACCCAGGTATTTTCAAGCGCACGCCGTTCGCCATCCTGGAAATATTCGTGCTCATGGCCCAGCACCCGGAAATCGAAGGCGTCTGCGCCGACACCATCCGCCTGCTGCGTGACCACCGCCACCTGATCGATGATGACTTTCGCAGCGATATCCGCAATACCAGCCTGTTTATCGAGCTGTTCAAATGCAAGGAAGGCATCCACCGCAACCTGCGGCGGATGAACCGCTACGGCATTCTCGGCCTCTACCTGCCTGAGTTCGGCTTGATTGTCGGGCAGATGCAACACGACCTCTTTCATATCTACACGGTCGATGCGCACACCCTGAATGTGATCAAACACCTGCGTAAATTGAGCAAGCCTGGGGTCGCGGAAAAATTCCCGCTGGCCAGTGAGCTGGTCGAGAAGCTACCAAAACCCGAGCTCATCTACCTCGCGGGCATTTACCACGACATCGGCAAAGGCCGTGGCGGCGATCATTCTGAACTTGGCGCAGTCGATGCGGCCGCCTTCTGCGTACGCCATCAACTGCCCGCGTGGGACTCCAAGCTGATTGCCTGGCTGGTGCAGAGCCACTTAGTGATGTCGACCACCGCGCAACGCAAGGACCTCTCAGACCCTCAGGTGATCTCTGACTTTGCCCATTTAGTCGGTGACCAGACGCACCTGGATTACCTCTATGTGCTGACCGTGGCCGATATCAACGCCACAAACCCGAGCCTGTGGAACTCCTGGCGCGCCAGTTTGCTGCGCCAGCTGTACACCGAAACCAAGCGGGCACTCAACCGTGGCTTGGAAAACCCCTTGGACCGCGAAGAGCAGATTCGCCTGACCCAAGGCACAGCGCTGGACATATTGGTACGTGGCGGCACCGACGCCGACATCGCCGAGCAACTCTGGGCGCAGCTGGGCGATGACTACTTCCTGCGCCATACGGCCGAGGATGTCGCCTGGCATACGCTGGCGATCATCCGTCACCCGAACGACGGCAACCCGCTGGTGCTGATCAAAGAAACCACCCAGCGCGAATTTGAGGGCGGCACACAAATCTTCATCTACGCCGAAGATCAGCACGACTTCTTTGCGGTAACCGTGGCGGCCATGGCCCAGCTCAACTTGAACATCCATGACGCGCGGATTCTCACCTCAACCAGCCAGTTCACCCTCGACACCTACATCGTGCTTGAGAGTGAGGGCGGCTCGATTGGTGACAACCCGGCCCGCATCGAAGAAATTCGCCAAGGTCTGATCGACGTGCTGAAACACCCCGACGACTACCCCAACATCATTCAGCGCAGGGTACCGCGGCAGCTCAAGCACTTCGCTTTTGCACCGCAAGTGACGATTCACAATGACGCCCATCGCCCGGTGACCATCATCGAAGTCACGGCCCCTGACAGGCCAGGCTTGCTGGCGCGCATCGGGCGGATTTTCCTCGATTTTGACCTGTCCTTGCAGAACGCCAAGATTGCCACTCTGGGCGAGCGCGTCGAAGACGTGTTTTTTGTCACCGACGCGCAAAACCAACAGCTTTCAGACCCGGAGCTGTGCATGCGCTTGCAGGCCACCATGATTGCCAAACTGTCCGATAAGACCGCGCAGCTGTCCGAACCCAGCACCATCAGTTTTTAACCCTTTCGCCCAAGCCTGAAGCCGCACGCAGACAGCGCGCGACGTATAGACCTGAGACAGAAACAATGAACGACGCCTTAACCCAGTTGCAGCCTTACCCCTTCGAAAAGCTCCGCGCCTTGCTGGGCAGTGTGCAGCCGCCGGCTGACATGGCACCGATTGCTCTGTCGATTGGTGAACCGAAGCACCGCTCACCCGCGTTTGTCGCCGAAGCCCTCAGCGCCAACCTCGACCAACTGGCGGTATACCCCACCACCCTGGGCATTGCGCCACTGCGCGAAGCCATCAGCAACTGGTGCACTCGCCGCTTTGGCCTGCCCGCCGGCACACTCGACCCGGCGCAGCATGTGTTGCCGGTCAACGGCACCCGTGAAGCACTGTTCGCCTTTACCCAGGCGGTGGTACAGCGCAGCGCACCCGGGCAAGAGCCAGGCCTGGTGATCAGCCCCAATCCGTTCTACCAAATCTATGAAGGCGCAGCTTTTCTCGCTGGTGCGCAGCCGCACTACCTGCCGTGCCTGGAAGAACATGGCTTCAACCCGGATTTCGCTGCGGTCAGTGATGACGTCTGGCAACGCTGCCAGATTCTGTTTCTCTGCTCGCCTGGCAATCCGACCGGGGCACTGATCCCAGTCGAGACATTAAAAAAGCTGATCGCCCTGGCCGATAAATTCGACTTCGTGATTGCCGCCGACGAGTGCTACAGCGAGCTGTACTTCGATGAAGGCAACCCGCCAGCGGGCTTACTCAGCGCCTGCGCAGAACTGGGCCGGCATGATTTCAAGCGCTGCGTGGTGTTCCACAGCCTGTCTAAACGTTCCAACCTGCCAGGCCTGCGCTCCGGCTTTGTCGCCGGTGACGCCGCCATTTTGAAATCATTCTTGCTGTACCGTACCTACCACGGTTGCGCCATGCCGGTACAAACCCAGCTGGCCAGCGTGGCCGCCTGGAACGATGAAGCCCATGTAAAAGCCAACCGCGACCTGTACCGCGAGAAGTTCGATGCGGTGTTGGCGATTCTTGACGGTGTATTGGACGTGCAGCGCCCGGACGGTGGTTTCTATCTGTGGGCCAAAACGCCGATAGACGACGAAACTTTTACCCGCGAGCTGTACGCCCACGAACACGTCACCGTAGTGCCTGGTTCGTATTTGTCACGTGAGGTAAACGGCAATAACCCAGGCGCCGGTCGGGTGCGCATGGCACTGGTGGCTCCGCTGGCCGAATGCGTGGCGGCTGCTGAACGTATCCGTGATTTTGTGAAGAGCCTTCAAGCATGAGCAACACCCTGTTTGGCATCAAAGCGTGCGACACCATGAAAAAAGCCCGCACCTGGCTCGACGAGCACGGGGTAAGCTATGCCTTTCACGATTACAAAGCCTGCGGCATCGACCGTGGCAACCTGGAAAAGTGGTGCAACGAACATGGCTGGGAAATCATCCTGAACCGTGCTGGCACCACCTTCCGCAAGCTGGACGAGTCGCAGAAAAGCGACCTCGATCAGCACAAGGCGATCGAACTGATGCTCGCCCAACCGTCGATGATCAAACGCCCGGTGCTGGATCTCGGCAACAAAACCCTGGTTGGCTTTAAAGCTGACCGCTATGCCGCCGAACTGGTATGAACCAGCCGGCCCACACGAATTTGCGGTAAGGAAAACAATATGAGCACAACACTATTCAGCCTGGCCTTCGGCGTCGGCACCCAGAACCGCCAGAGCAACTGGCTGGAAGTTTTCTACGCCCAACCCTTGCTCAACCCAGCCAGTGAGCTGGTCGCCAAGGTAATGGAAAAGATCGACTATCAAGGTGGCAACCACGCCATCATGATCAGCAACAACCAGGCTGGCGAACTGGCCGAAGCGCTGAAAAATGTCGATGCTGCGCAATCCGCTCTGCTCACGCGCCTGGCCGAAAGCCAGAAGCCACTGGTGGTCACCTTGATCGCCGAAGACAGCGCGCTGACCAGCACCCCTGAGGCTTACCTCAAGCTGCATCTGCTGTCGCATCGCCTGGTCAAGCCGCACGGTTTGAACCTCACCGGTATCTTCCCGCTGCTGCCCAACGTGGCCTGGACCAGCCAGGGCGCAGTTGACCTCCTTGAACTGGCCGAACGCCAGCTGGAAGCCCGCTTGAAAGGCGAGCTACTGGAAGTGTTCTCGGTGGACAAGTTCCCGAAAATGACCGACTACGTGGTGCCGACGGGTGTCCGTATCGCCGACAGCGCGCGCATTCGCCTGGGCGCCTACGTGGGTGAAGGCACTACCGTGATGCACGAAGGCTTCGTCAACTTCAACGCTGGCACCGCAGGCCCTGGCATGATCGAAGGCCGCGTCTCCGCTGGCGTATTCGTCGGCAAGGGTTCGGACCTGGGCGGCGGTTGCTCGACCATGGGCACCCTGTCCGGCGGCGGCAATATCGTCATCTCCGTAGGCGAAGGCTGCCTGATTGGCGCTAACGCCGGCATCGGCATTCCACTGGGCGACCGCAACACCGTGGAATCCGGCCTGTACCTCACCGCCGGCACCAAGGTGGCGCTGCTGGATGCTGACAACAAGCTGGTCAAAGTGCTCAAAGCCCGCGAGCTGGCTGGCCAGCCGGACCTGCTGTTCCGCCGCAACTCGCAGAGCGGCGCCGTGGAGTGCAAGACGCACAAATCCGCCATTGAACTGAACGAAGCCCTGCACGCGCACAACTGAGCCTGACAGCAGACTGCAAGCCGAGCGCTTGCAGTCTTGTAGGATGGGTTGAGCCTCGCGATACCCATCAGGCGGTCTAGGTATCAGTCAGCCAAAGTGGGAGGGGCTTTAGCCACGAATGACTAAACAAAAATCGCGACTAACATCCCTCCCACTGCATTAGGCACTCCCCGTCGTCTTGAGGCCCATATGTCCTTGACCTCTCCCTGGCGCGCCGACTTTCCCGGTGTGCTGGCCCTTGAAGCCGAAGGCCAGACCTACCTCGATAGCGCCGCCACTGCGCAAAAGCCCCAGGCCATGCTCGATGCTCTGCTCGGTTATTACGCAGGTGGTGTAGCCAATGTGCATCGCGCTCAGCATTTACCTGGCGAGCGGGCCACACGTGCCTTCGAAGCGACGCGCGAGAAAGCTGCACGCTGGTTTAATGCAGCCGATGCACAGCACCTAATATTCACCCGCAGCGCGACCGAAGCCTTCAATTTACTGGCTTACGGCCTTGAGTTGCATTTCCAGCCCGGCGACGAGATCGTCATCAGCGCTCTGGAGCATCACGCCAACCTACTGCCCTGGCAGCAATTGGCACTGCGCCGCCAGCTCAAGCTGGTGGTGTTGCCGCTGGATAACCATGGTCTGATCGATCTGGAGCAAGCGGCGCAACTGATTGGCCCACGCAGCCGTCTACTGGCCGTCAGTCAGCTGTCCAATGTGCTGGGCTGTTGGCAGCCATTGGATCAACTCCTCGCACTGGCTCAGGCTCAAGGCGCTGTGACTGTGGTCGACGGCTCGCAGGGCGTGGTGCATGCACGCCATGACCTGCAAGCCCTGGGCTGCGACTTCTATATCTGCTCCAGCCACAAGCTTTATGGCCCGGACGGTGTCGGCCTGCTGTATGGCCGCGCCGGCGCCTTGCAACAACTCAGGCACTGGCAGTTCGGCGGCGAAATGCTGCACCACACCGATTACCACACCGCCACGTTCCGCGATGCTCCACTGGGTTTTGAAGCTGGCACCCCGGCGATTGCCTCGGTCATCGCCCTCGGGGCCAGCCTGGACTATCTGGCCAGCCTCGACAGTAGCGCTGTAAGCCGCCACGAGGCCGCGTTGCATGCTCAACTGTTGTCTGGCCTGCGCCTGCGTCAAGGCATCCGCCTGCTGGGCAGCCCTGATGTGGCCCTGGCCAGCTTTGTCGTCGATGACGTGCACCCTGCCGACCTCGCTCACCTGCTCACCGAGCAAGGCATTGCCGTGCGCGCGGGGCATCACTGCGCCATGCCCTTGCTGCAAAGCCTCGGCTTGAGCGGGGCCATTCGAGTGTCACTGGGGCTGTATAACGACGCCAACGATCTGCAGCGCTTTTTTAGCGCGCTGGACCAGGCTCTGGAGTTGCTGCAGTGAGCCTGCCCGCCAACGCCCAAACTGCACTGCACGCATTCCGTGCCTGTAGCGGCTGGGAACAGCGCGCGCGTTTACTGATGCAATGGGGGGAACAGCTGGCACCGCTCAGTGAAAACGAGCGCTGTGAAAGCAACCGAGTAACGGGCTGTGAAAGTCAGGTCTGGTTGCTGCTCGAGCGTAACGGCGAGGAATGGCAGTTGCGCGCTAGCAGTGATGCGCGCCTGCTACGCGGACTGCTCGCACTGCTATTGGTGCGGGTCAATGGGTTGACCCGCAGCGAGCTGGCGCAGCTCGATCTGCCAGACTGGTTTGATCAACTCGGCCTGGCGCGCAACCTATCGCCCTCGCGCAGCAATGGCCTGCAGGCTGTACTTAAACGCATGCAGCAACTGCTGGACGCGACCGATCAGGGCGCGATTAACCATTGATCCGTATTGCCGGTATACAGCGCTTGCTGCAAACGCTCCAGCTCACCGCTCTTGGCAAAACCGCGCAACCCCACATTGAAAACCTCGCGCAACTGATCGGCCTTCACGTCGTTTTTACGGAACAGCAAGTGCAAAGGTTCAGTGTTCAAAACGCGTGGGTGGTGGCTGATAGCGGCCCGTGCCTCAGGCGTAAACATCCTTCGCAGCATGGCGTACCCCACCGCTCGGTCCTGCGGGTGAACATCCACACGGCCCAATTCCAATAAGCGAAAGCCTGTATCTTCCTTGCCGCTTTGCTGCACGTTCAACTGCCCGTTCTGCAGCGCCGCATCGAATTGCGGACCATAGGAATAACCCAAGGTGGTGGCGATGCGAAGCTTGTTAAGGTCTTCGATACGCGTCCAGTGCAGCCCCTGATCACGGCGCACAAACAACACAACTTCCCCGTTCACCACTGGATCACTGCAATCGCTGATTCGACTCCGCTGGGCTGAGCAGGAATAAGGCATCACCGCATCCAGAGCCCCCTGTTCCAGCATCAACAGGTTGCGATCCCAGGGGTAGTAGACGAACTCAACCTGATAACCCGCAGAGGTGAATATCTCGCGGATCAACCGTGCCAGCGCCCCGCCATCCGCGCGCTGCTGATCAACATAGGGCACCCAATCACCCGTACCAATGCGCACAACAGGCTGCGCACTGACATTCAGACAGGCAAACAGGAGCGTAAGCGGCAGCAGGCGACTCAGGGTACGGCTTAAAACATGACGCAGCAGGGATAACACAAACACCTCAACGGATAAACACCAGCGCATCCCTGCTAAACATCGACCTGAACCGGTCATTATTTATAGCGTAGCCAACACCCTCAAACCATGGGCGATCGCTCTGACGGGCGCCGTGTACCGGCGACCAATTTATCGACAATGCGCGCAGCGGCCACCATGCCAAAGGTTGCAGTGACCATCATCACCGCGCCAAAACCGCCGGCGCAGTCGAGCTTCACGCCCTCACCGACAAAGCCTTTGTACTGGCACACCGTGCCATCGGGTTTGGGGTAGCGCAGCTGCTCGCTGGAGTAGACACACGGCACGCTGTAATTACGCCCAGGTGTGCGCGAGAAACCATATTCACGGCGCAGAGTGGAGCGCACCTTGGCCGCCAACGGGTCATTCCAGGTTTTGTTCAGATCGCCTACCTGAATCTGCGTGGGGTCGATCTGTCCGCCCGCCCCGCCGGTGGTAATCACCTGGATCTTGCGGCGCTTGCACCAGGCGATCAGCGCGGCCTTGGCGTTGACGCTGTCAATGCAATCGATCACCGCATCCAGCTGCTCGCTGATGTACTCGGCCATGGTCTCACGGGTGACGAAGTCGGTCACGGCGTGTACCACGCAAGCTGGGTTGATACCGCGAATGCGCGCCGCCATGACTTCAACTTTGGGCTGACCGACTGTGCTGTCCAGCGCATGCAGCTGGCGGTTGCTGTTGCTCACGCAGACATCATCCAGATCAAACAGCGATATTTCGCCCACCCCGGAACGTGCCAAGGCTTCCGCCGCCCAGGAACCTACACCGCCGATGCCGACCACCGCCACATGCGCAGCCGCTAAGCGCTCAGCACCTTGACGACCATACAGGCGTGCGATCCCAGCAAAGCGTTGTTCATCCACAGGCATTCAGGCCTCTCAAACCCCTAAGCGGCGCGCATTATAGGTAGCCGGCGGCTTGCGCCCAAGCATTGTGTTGGGCAAATCGGTCGTAACTGACGAACAGCAGTAGCACAAGGCCATTAACGGAACCTTTAGCGCCCACTATCGTCTGAGCAAAAGCCCCGTAGGCCGGGCTATACAGCCCTGTAGCGGCGGCGTAGCATGCGCCACCCGACGCCCGTCGCTTTATTGCCCCTTCGCTGGACCTGCACACTATGCCTTCGCGTAAGTTTGGACTGAACCTGGTTATGTTCCTGGCGATTGCCGCCTTGTTCACCGGTATCTGGGCGCTGTACAACCGCCCGGTAACAGCACCTGACTGGCCAGAACAGATATCAGGATTTTCATTCTCGCCTTTTCGCGCGGGGCAGAACCCACAGCAGGACACTTACCCCAGCGATGCGCAGATGCGTGCAGATCTGGAATTGCTCAGCACACAAACCGACAACATCCGCACCTACTCGGTGGACGGCCCACTCAGCACCATCCCCCTACTGGCAGAAGAGTTCGGCCTACGTGTAACCCTGGGCATCTGGATTAGCCCCGACTTGGAACGTAACGAGCGGGAAATCGCCAAAGCCATCGAAATTGCCAACGATTCACGCAGCGTGGTGCGCGTGGTGGTCGGTAACGAAGCTCTATTTCGCAGTGAAGTCACCCCAGAAAAGCTGATTGCCTACATCGACCGCGTACGTGCGGCGGTCAAAGTGCCGGTGACCACCTCCGAGCAGTGGCACATCTGGCAGGACCATCCTGAATTGGCCCAACACGTTGACCTGATCGCAGCCCACGTGCTGCCTTACTGGGAATTTGTGCCAATGGAGGACTCCACCGAGTTCGTCCTTGAACGCGCCAAAGACCTGAAAAAGCTCTTCCCGAAAAAACCTTTGTTGCTCTCCGAGGTAGGCTGGCCAAGCAATGGCCGCATGCGCGGCGGCGCCGATGCCTCCCAGGCCGACCAGGCCATCTACCTGCGCACCCTGGTCAATGCGCTGAACGCCAAAGGCTATAACTACTTCGTTATCGAGGCGTTCGATCAACCATGGAAGGCCAGCGATGAAGGCTCGGTAGGCGCCTACTGGGGCGTGTACAACCTTGAACGCCAGGCTAAATTTGCCTTTGAAGGCCCCGTGGTGGCCATTCCCCAATGGCGTTTACTGGCCATTGCCTCAGTGGTGCTAGCCCTGCTCAGCCTGGCGCTGCTGCTGATCGACGGCAGCGCCCTGCGCCAACGCGGGCGCACCTTCCTCACCGTGGTGGCTTTTGCCGGCGGTTCAGCTTTGGTGTGGATCGGCTACGACTACAGCCAGCAATACAGCACCTGGTTCAGCACCCTGGTCGGCTTACTGCTGGGCATCGGCGCTTTCGGGGTGTTTATCGTGTTGCTCACCGAAGCCCATGAACTGGCCGAAACCGCCTGGACCCGCAGCCGGCGTCGGCCTTTCGTGCCGGTGGACAGCGACAGTGCTTACCGGCCTAAAGTGTCAATCCACGTGCCCTGCTACAACGAGCCGCCGGAGATGGTCAAACAGACCCTCGACGCCCTTGCCGCACTGGATTACCCGGACTTCGAAGTCATCATCATTGACAACAACACCAAAGACCCTGCGGTGTGGGAACCGGTAGAGGCCTACTGCAAGGTGCTGGGCCCGCGCTTTCGTTTCTTCCACGTGGCACCGATTGCCGGCTTCAAGGGTGGCGCGCTGAACTACATCCTGCCGCACACCGCCGCAGATGCCGAAGTGGTGGCCGTGATCGATGCCGACTATTGCGTCGACAAAAATTGGTTGAAGTTTATGGTGCCGCATTTCAGTGATGCAAAGATCGCCGTGGTGCAGTCTCCGCAAGACTACCGCGACGGCAATGAGAACATTTTCAAAAAGCTCTGCTACGCCGAATACAAGGGTTTCTTCCATATCGGCATGGTGACCCGTAACGACCGCGACGCGATCATCCAGCACGGCACCATGACCATGATTCGTCGCACCGTGATGGACGAGTTGAAGTGGGCCGACTGGACCATCTGCGAAGACGCCGAACTGGGTCTGCGCGTGTTCGAACAAGGCTACTCGGCCGCCTATGCCCATCAAAGCTTCGGCCAGGGCCTGATGCCGGACACCTTTATCGACTACAAGAAGCAACGTTTCCGCTGGGCTTACGGCGCCATTCAGATTATGAAAGGCCACGCCCGCAGCCTGTTCATGGGTAAAGGCTCCGAACTCAAGACGGGGCAGCGTTACCACTTTGTCGCCGGCTGGCTGCCGTGGATTGCTGATGGCCTGAACATCTTCTTCACCGTCGGCGCATTGCTCTGGTCGGCGGCCATGATTATCGTGCCGCAACGGGTCGACCCACCCCTGATGATCTTTGCCATCCCACCCTTGGCGCTGTTCTTTTTCAAACTGGGCAAGATTCTGTTCCTCTACCGCAAGGCCATGGGCGTGGATTTGGTGCGTTCGTTCCAGGCGGCCGTGGCAGGCCTCGCGCTGTCACACACTATCGCCAAGGCTGTGCTGTACGGCACCTTCACCAAAACTATTCCGTTTTTCCGCACGCCGAAAATGGCCAGCAACCACGGCATCATGGTGGCTTTGTCGGAGGCGCGTGAAGAGGTCTTCATCATGCTGCTGCTCTGGGGCGCGGCACTGGGTATCAGCATCGTCCAGGGCTTGCCCAGCGCCGATGTAAAGTTCTGGGTCGCCATGCTGCTGGTGCAATCGCTTCCCTACTTGGCGGCGCTGATTATGGCCTTGCTGTCGTCATTGCCCTCGCCTCAGCCAACATCGCAGGAAGCAGCAGCGGCAAGCTGACGACGAGTTTGCTTGAATGCCAGACGGCGGCCAATGGCCGCCGTTTTGCTTTAAGATGGCGACCTTTCCGCCTGACGCCGCTACGGAGCCGCAATGACCGCCAATGCCACGCCCCTCTCCCCGACGCTGGAACTTGCCTGCGAACTGATTCGTCGTCCGTCCGTCACGCCGTTGGACGAAGGTTGCCAGGAGCAGATGACGCGCCGCCTTAGCGCCTGCGGCTTCACCATCGAGCCCATGCGCATCGAGGACGTGGACAACTTCTGGGCCAGTCACGGCAGCGACAACGGCCCCGTGCTGTGCTTTGCCGGCCACACCGATGTAGTGCCGACCGGCCCGGTGCAGAGCTGGCAGCACCAGCCGTTCGATGCCCTGATTGATGAGCAAGGCATGCTCTGCGGTCGTGGCGCAGCGGACATGAAAGGCAGCCTGGCATCGATGATCATCGCGGTTGAACGCTTTGTGGCC
>Ga0209504_1002105_pt1 | contig 13982 bp, 15 predicted proteins | sample COGITO_mtgs_1005_FD_184791 | JGI IMG/M metagenome (GOLD analysis project Ga0209504, IMG submission 184791) | Pelagic marine microbial communities from North Sea - COGITO_mtgs_100511 (SPAdes) (version 2) | ecosystem: Environmental > Aquatic > Marine > Epipelagic ...
TTCCATCCGGGCTACAAGAGGCTGTGCATTCGGCCTTCGGCTTGCCCTTGACGCTGGCAGCGGCCTGCCGCAGGCTCCTCGCCGAGTTGCCACGAGCAGGACGCCCATGCCGCATATTCTGATTGTCGAAGACGAAGCCGCGATCGCCGATACGCTGATCTTTGCCCTGCAAAGTGAAGGCTTTACCACCACGTGGATGAGCCTGGCCGAGCAGGCCCTGACGGAGCAGCAACGCAACCCCGCCGACCTGCTGATTCTCGATGTTGGCCTGCCGGATATCAGCGGCTTTGAAGCCTGTAAGCGCTTACGGCGATTCTCCGAGGTGCCGGTGATTTTTCTTACCGCGCGTAGCGAGGAAATCGACCGCGTGGTGGGGTTGGAAATTGGCGCCGACGATTATGTGGTCAAGCCTTTTAGCCCGCGTGAAGTGGCGGCGCGGGTCAAGGCCATCCTCAAGCGTATGGCCCCGCGCGACCTACCGGCCGCCAGTTCTACTAACGTACCGTTCCAGTTGGATGTCGACCGGGTGCAGATTCACTACCACGGCCAGCTACTGAGCCTCACACGTCATGAATTCCGTTTGCTACAAAGCCTGCTGGCGCAACCCGAGCGGGTGTTCTCCCGCGAGCAGTTGCTCGACGGCCTGGGCGTCGCGGCTGATGTGGGTTATGAGCGCACCATCGACAGCCATATCAAAAGCTTGCGCGCCAAACTGCGCCAGGTGAGCGCTGATGCTGAGCCGATCCAGACCCATCGAGGCCTTGGATATAGCTATTCACCGAGGCACGCCTGATGCCCTTGGGGATACGCATCTTTCTGGTGTACTTCCTGTTTGTCGGCCTGGCCGGCTGGTTCGTCCTGAGTACGGTGATGGACGAAATCCGCCCCGGCGTGCGCCAGAGCACCGAGGAAACCCTGGTCGATACTGCCAACCTGCTGGCGGAAATTTTGCGTGATGAGGTCAAGGCCGGGCGCTTGCAGCAGAGCCGTTTACCGCAGGTGTTGCAGGCTTACGGGCAGCGCCAGCCGCAGGCGCAAATCTGGGGCGTGGAGAAGACTCAGGTTAACCATCGTATCTATGTCACAGACGCCAAGGGCATGGTCTTGCTCGACTCTACGGGTGCAGCGGTGGGGCAGGACTATTCACGTTGGAACGATGTGCTGCGTACCCTGCGCGGCGAGTACGGCGCGCGCTCGACCAAGGAAGACCCGAGCGATCCGGATTCCTCGGTAATGTATGTGGCCGCGCCGATCATGGACGGTGCGCAGATCATCGGCGTGGTCTCAGTAGCCAAACCCAACCGTACCTTGCAGCCTTACATTGAACGCTCTGAGCAGCGCCTGGCCTGGCTTGGCGGTGGCTTGATCGTATTGGGCTTATTGATTGGTGCATTTCTCTCCTGGTGGCTCAGTGCCGCGCTGCGCAAGCTGACCCGTTATGCCCAGGCGGTCAGCGCTGGGCAGCGTGCGGAGTTGCCCAGCGTACGTGGCGGCGAGTTGGCGCAATTGGCCGAGGCCATCGAGCGCATGCGCACCGAGCTGGAGGGCAAGGCCTATGTCGAGCGCTACGTGCACACCCTGACCCACGAGCTGAAAAGCCCGTTGGCGGCGATTCGGGGTGCGGCGGAACTGCTCGATAGCGAGATGCCAAGTGAGCAACGCCAGCGCTTCGTCGCCAATATCGAGCAGGAAAGCGCGCGCATGCAGCAGTTGATCGAGCGCCTGCTGCACCTGGCCCAGGTCGAGCAGCGCCAGGGGCTGGAGGAGCAAGTAGCGGTGCCGCTACGGGCGTTGGTCGATGGCCTATTGCAGGCGCAAATGGCGCGCATCGAAGCCGCGCATTTACAGATTGAACAGCTGGTTTCACCCGAACTAAGTGCCTGCGGCGAGGCGTTTTTGCTGCGCCAGGCCGTGGCTAATCTGCTCGATAACGCCCTGGACTTTACCCCGCCCGGTGGGCTGATCCGCTTCAGTGCCGAGGCCCATGACGGGCAGGTCGAGCTGCGCCTGTTCAACCAGGGCGAGCCGATCCCCGACTACGCGTTGGCGCGCCTGAGCGAACGTTTCTATTCTCTGCCACGCCCCAACAATGGGCGCAAGAGCACCGGTTTGGGGCTTAATTTTGTCGAGGAAGTGATGCAACTGCACGGCGGCGAATTACGCATCGGTAATGTCAGCGGTGGGGTTGAGGCGTGGTTGCGCTTACCGCGTTTTACCGAGCGCTGACGGCGTATGTGGCACCGACCTTGCTGGCCCCGGGTGGTTGCGCTGAATCCGCACAGATGCTCTGATCGGAGCAGCGGGAGGCTTACCCACAGTCGCCCGGCGCACTATCCTCAATGTCTAATAAGAAACAGAGCAGGAGCCACTGCATGATCACAGTCGCCGAGATACTCCGCGCTAAGCCACAGGCCGCTGTTTACAGCGTCACCCCGACTACTTCGGTGCTCGATGCCATCAAGCTGATGGCCGAAAAGGGCATCGGCGCGTTGGTGGTGTTGGACAAGGGCCGCCTGGCCGGCATCGTCAGCGAGCGTGACTACGCCCGTAAAATCGTGCTGCTGGAGCGCTCGGCTTCAGATATTGCCATCAGCGAAATTATGACAGCAGATGTCCTGACCGTTGGCCTACGTGACACCTCGCAGCACTGCATGCAGCTGATGACCGACCGCCATTTACGTCACCTGCCTGTATTGGGCGACGGTGAGCTGATCGGTCTGTTGTCGATTGGTGACTTGGTCAAACACACCATCGCTGAACAGGCCAGCCTGATCCAACAACTGGAGCAGTACATTCGCGGCGAATAAGCCGGGACGGATAACAGGGATAGGTCGATGGATATTCGCCGCGTCGAGGCCGGTGAGCTGGATGCATTGCTCGCGTTGTATGAGCATTTACACCCTAATGATCAACCATTGCCGGAACGCCGCCAGGTTGAAACGGTGTGGCAGGCGATCATGACCAATCCCTCTCACCGTTGTTTGGGTCTGTACCTCGACGGGCAACTGGTGGCCAGTTGCAGCATTAACCTGGTCGCCAATCTCACGCGCGGTTGCAGGCCCTTTGCCCTGATCGAAAATGTGGTTACCCATTCTGAGTATCGCGGGTGTGGCTTCGGTCAGGCGCTGCTGGCACACGCCTTGGCCTTTGCCTGGGAGCGGGACTGCTACAAAGTCATGTTGATGACCAGCAGCCAGGATCCGGCCACGCTGCGCTTCTATGAGGCGGCGGGCTTTGATCGGCATGACAAGCAGGCCTTTATCGCCAAGCCACCGCTCTAAGGTTTGCGGCGCTGCGGCTCGGTCTGATGCAGAAAGCGTGTGTAAATATCCCTTGGTGGGGCCAACTGCAGCTGCGCCATGATTCGGCCGACTGCACCTCGGTGGTAACCACCATGGGTGATGATGTGCGCGAGCATTTCTTCACGGCTCATACAGCCGGTATCGCCATCGACAAAATTGAAGTTCAAGCGCTCGGCCAGCTGTTCAGCACTGAGCCCTGCGGCATAGTCCAGATACCAACGATCAGTCTCCACTACAGCTTGGTGCAGCGCTTCCAGCGTGGGCGTTTCGGTGGTGTTGGTGGCGTTGTAGTGATGGCTAATCCCCTGCAAGTTGGCGGCAAAGATGCACTCGACCACATGGATGTGATTGAGGATGCGCAAAGCCGCGTGCAGCTCCGCTTGCTGGGTGACGGAATCAAGGCGTTGTAAATCAGTCAATAACTCTTGATTGGCCCAGGCTTTGTACTGCAGCAGTGAGGTTAATAGATGGGCGTTGCTCATAAATGACCTTAAATACGCAGGTGAGCTAAATAGGCGGATGAGCCCGCTACGGTTATGCCCGCGTGATAGTGCTGTGCGGTTCTAGCGTGGCGCGCATACTGATATTTCAATAACTCTGAGGTGACAACTATGACCCTTGCCCTTACTCCGCTGCTTTCGTTGATTGCCGGCATTTTGATTCTGATTGTGCCGCGTCTGCTTAATTACATCGTGGCGATTTATCTGATTGTGGTTGGCTTGGTCGGCATATTTGGCACCGGTAATTTCAATCTGAGTTTTTAACCGCCGCGCAGCCTCGGCTGTGTCCGGGGCTGCCGCGTGAATCAGCGGTAATGCAGCCGTTATGGCGCGCTCTGCGCCGCGTTGCGGTCTGAGTCTATGGCCTTGAGCACCAGATAGAGCAGCGGCCCCGCTGAGACAAACAGTGCGGTAAGCCCGAAAAACGCTAGCAGGTAGGTCAGTGACTTACCGCGCGCGCGACCATCTTGGTACATCCAGATGCAGGCCAGCGCCGCCAGAATATAAAGGTCGATCACCACCTGAGCGGTATCGGCGCTGGACATCAGCTGCAAGCCAAATTGCAGCAGTGATTGATCGGCTTGCAGCATCACATAGAGCGTGTAGGCGCTGAAGGCCAGCAGGGTGATCAGAGGTAGGGCGAGCTTTTTCATGGTGCCATCCTTGGGTCGTTGTAAGTCGAGGGGCCGTTCTAGGGCGTTAGCTCTCGGCCGTTGGGGTTGCTGAAATGCTCAGCTGCACCGTCACCATAACGGCTTCAGCGTTCGCCAGCAGGCAAGAGTAGTGCGCTTGTTCGGGGCCACGGCTCACGACACTGGCTGTGCGCAGATGCTCCAGCAGGTAAATCGACATGGCAATGGGCGCCCAGTTATCTGCTTCGCCATGCCACAGGCTGACCGCCGCCGTGACGTTCTCCAGCTCTGCGGCCCAAGGCTCGGCATAGAGGTTTACGTCGCGCGCATAGCTGCTAATCCCATGTTTGAAACACGCGCGTTGAATATCCGCCAGCCATGCCCGGGTGTCGGCCTGATGCAGGAGTTCTGGGTCTTTGCCGCCGGCACCGTTAAACAGAAGCTTCAGCAGCAGGCCTGGGCTGATTTTCGCCAGCAGCGCCTGGTACCAGGCAAAGGCCCGGAACAGCCTTGGATAATATTGCGCCCAGAGGAAGGTATAGCGCCCCGCACCCATGCCGATGCTGTTGCTGGGGATCTGCAGCGGTGCGGCAGCCGATAGCAGGTAAACCTCGGTCACCCGCTCACCCAGCAGCGCGGCGACACGTAACGCCAAACAGGCGCCGATGGAAAAGCCAAGCAGGCGAATTGGCTGGCCCGCCGCGCTATCACTGATCTGTTGCGCCAGTTGTTGCAGATAATCCGCACTGCCAAGTTCGCCCGGCAGATTGCGCTCCACCACTAGCAGTTTGATGCCGTGCGCCAAAGCGGCCTGATGCAGCATCGCCGCCTCAACCGCTGCGCCTGGCACGCCATGGAAGTAGAACAGTGGCTGCCCATCGGGACGACAGCCGTATGCAGTTGGGTTCACGCATCTTCTCCTACGGCCAGCCGTTATGGTTAACGCGCATCATGGTGCAGTGACCGATGTAGCCTGCGTGGTGTTACGCGGTAAAACGCGGTTCGCAGCGCACCTCGGACTTCACCGAGTTGGCGATAAAGCATTCTTCATGCGCCTGATGATGCATCTGCTCAATCTGCTGGTGCGTCGGCACGCGCTCACCGGAGAAGCTAACGGCTGGGCGCAAGGTGATCTGGGCGATATACAGTTTGCCGAGATCGTTGGCCTGCATCAGGCCGCTGGCGTTGTCATGGTACGTATCGACGCAGAAGCGGCGTTTGGCGGCGATGGAGAGAAACCAGAGCATATGGCAGCTGGAGAGCGACGCGACAAAGGCTTCTTCGGGGTCTACCGCTGTTTCGTCTGACATCGGCAGCGGCACCACGTGGGGTGAGGATGAACCGGCGACTTCTGCGCCGCCATCGAAACGCAGCAGATGCCGGCGGCTGTAGCGATTACCCAAAAAGTCCTGCTCGCCGCGCTGCCAGATTACCTCGGCGCTATATTCGGTCATTGCTATGTTCCTTATTCGCCTGTGATTGAGTGCCTACGCCTGCTACCACCAGCCGTTATCGTTGAGCAGCATCTTCTTGTAGTAATCGATATTGGCGCGCGCCGCGAATACCGCGCTGACGCCGTAGCCCAGGGCATTGGCAAGCTTGCCGTAGCCGACGTACTCCAGGCCGAGCCCGAGCGTGATCACCACGGCTGCGCAGGCCACAAACAGGGCCAAACCTTTCTTCCACATGCCTTTAAAGGCGTAGTAAATTGGCCCGAAGAAGAATGCCAGGAAGTTGAAGCTGAAGGCTCTGCGCCGCTCCGCTGCGGGCAGCTCCTTGAGTTTGGGCATCTTGATGCCGCCGGCATGGTGGATCGCGCTAAAGCGCTGCTTCCATTTATCTGAAACCGGCAAGGCGGCGATCTGTTCGGCGCTGACCTGTGACTCCGGGTCGACGACTGCGGCTTGAGGGGTGGCGTAGGGGTTGCTCTGGGTCATGGCCGCTCATCCTTAATTGGCGATCAGCGGCACGCTACGCATTTCTATAAAAACTGTCCATTTGCGCGGGTCTGGTTTGCGCAGTTTTGCGGTCTTTTCTGCGCCGCTTCATATGTGCTCGGTTCAGGCGTTGATAGGTTTACAGGGAGAGGTGCCCCGAGCAGTTGCCTGCCCGAGGCCGAACGGTTTACTCGTAACGCCAGTAGAGGGTTACCCCGGAAAAGCTGTTGTAGCCGCGCAAACCTATATGCCAGGTGCCGGCTGCCGGGTTTTCCTGGGTGCAGGTTTCCTGATTGCCTTCGAGGTAGGGCCGGCAGGTCCATTGACTGGTGGTGGGCTGGCTGCCCAGGCGGGTGTAGAGGTCTGCATCACCCGTACCGCCGCTGATTCGTACGGTCAGACGCTGGGCGCCGCTTGGCACGACCACGTTGTAACGCAGCCAGGCATTCTGCGCACCGGCGAGGTTGGGGTAGGTCTGTTCCTCGCCATTGCCATCCCCCGTGGCATCACAGCCGCGCTGGGCGATCAGGTCACTGGCCCGTTTGGCCTTGACGATACCGTAGCCGTAATAGGGGTCGCGGCCCGGAGTGCCACGGTCTTCGGCGGTGCTGTTAACCACCTTGCGGATCTGCGCAGGGGTGCACTGGCGGTGCTGACTCCACACCAGGGCATAGACCGCTGACACATGCGGTGTGGCCATGGAGGTGCCGTTGTAGTTTGCATAGTTGTTGCCAGGCAGGGTGGAGCGCACGCCAACGCCGGGAGCGGCGACTTCGACCTGGTTGTTGTACTGCGAGAACGAGGCACGATTACCGCTGCTGTCGACTGCCGCGACCGACACGACCGAGTCGTAGGAGGCCGGGTAGGACAGGGTACCGTTGCCACTGTTGCCGGCCGCCGCGACGACCAGCACACCATTCTGGTAGGCCGCATCCATGGCATTGCGCTCAGTTACTGACGAGCCGCCGCCGCCTAGGCTCATGCTGATCACCGTTGAGCCGGCAGCCCGGCACTGCTGGATGGCCATCACCAGATCCGAACCATAGGCCCAGTTGCCGCTGTTGTTGAACACCTTGACGATATGTAGACCGAGGTTGCCCGACGGGCTGACGCCGACCACGCCAAGGTCATTTCCCCCCAGCGCGGCGATAGTGCCGGCGACGTGGGTGCCATGGCCATTGCCATCTTCGTACCAGTTGCCACTGTTGACGTTGCCGTAACCGTCATTACCGGTGATGCCGGCTGACGGTAAATCTTGATGGCCGAGGTCGTAGCCAGAGTCGACGATGCACACCTTCATATTGGAAATGGCGTTGTCCGGTAACAGGTCGGCCTGCACCATTGGGATGCCATAGGGCACTTGTTCGGCCATCAGGTAGCGGCGTGGGTCGAGCTCGATATAGTCGACTGCCGGGTTGGCCTGCAGTTGTTTGAGTTGCGCCGGGCTCAGGTGCGCCACGCTGGCGGCCTGGCTGTCCAGGTGCATAAGCGGCTGTACCTGCGCCTGGCTGAGCAGGCGTTGCGCGGCGCGGCTTTCGAACTGGCCTGCGCTTAGGGGTTGCGGCTGGTTGGCCTGGCTCATCGGCGAGGGCGTCAGCTCCTTGTATTTGATGATGTAGCGCGGTGATTGCTGATCATCGACAGCGATCTGCGCTTGGGCTGCGAAGCTGGGCTTTTCGTCGGCCTGGACGGAGGCCCAGCCTGCGCTGAGCAACAGCAGTAAGGCAGTGGTGCGTTGGAATCCTTGCATGGTGATCTCCCAATTGTGTGCCGCGTAGTGCAGCTGCCAAAAAACCTAGAAGACTGTGTTGAAAAGCCAAGGTCATTCGTCGGCTTTAAGTAAAAATATTCAATAAAATCATATATTTAAGCCAATAGTGCGCGTCCCTTTGAATGCTCGAAAAGGGGTGTGAAACGCTACGGCTTAGCACCTGCTCCTAGGCTGCCGCTACACAGGCTCGGGCTAATAGCGGTGGTGTGCGCAACGCTGGCGGCTAGTGCTTACACGTCAGTACCTGGGCATACCTGTGGCTCCACAAAGGCGTACAGCAAGGCGCAGTGCATGCGCCTGTGTCGTAGGTGTGTTTCAGGGGTATAAGGTGTCCGCGCCGGCCAAACCGCTTGGCGGGCGCGGCGCTTATCTCAGTCGGCTATCCAGGCGTCTTGCCAATGGCTACCGATACCGGGCTCGAACTGGGTCGAGGCGGCTGACCATTGCATGCAATAGCCACTCTGAGGAAAGGGACGACACTGATACAGCTGTCCCGTCTTGGGTTGCAGCACCCGGGTGCCGGCCGTGTAACTGCGCAGGCCGTCTGGGAAGGTGAAGTCGTAGCTGGCGCTGCCGTCGTCTGCGACGAGCATCATATCGAAGGTCTTCTGCAGCACCTGCTCGCTGCCGACCACCTTGGCGCTGACCACCAACTGGTGATGGCCGGGCACAGGGCTCTCGACATTGATGCTCAAGGGCTGGCTGTTGTTGTCCAGTTCGGTGGCGGCAAAGCCTTTGGCATTGCCGTCGTGGTCGTAGACGTAGCTGCTGATCTGCAGCGAGCCGACGGCGGTGACGTTGAATTCAAGCCGCAGCTGACCGCCACGGATGCGATAGCTGGGCTGCAAACCATCGACCAGCAGGTCGTGGTTCGGCGCCGTGGCTTTGTCGATCTGCACCTCAATGCGCTGGATGCCACTGTCGGCGCGGGCGAACAGGCTGTTCTGACCGTATACCGGCTGGATTGCGCCGTCGCTGCCGCGTTGGCCGGCCTTGAGCTGGCTCTGTTGCTGGTTGATGCGGCTGGCCAGCAGATAGGTCCACTGGTTACGTTGGCCCTGTTCGCTGGTTTCAACCTGCAGCCGAGTCTGCAAGTCACTGCGTTCGCCGCTGGCATCGAAGACCCGCGTCATTGCCTGGTCGCCGACTTGCAGGTCGATCGAGGGGTAGAGCATGCCCTTGGCTTGCCAGGCTGATGGATCAGGAGGTGTGCTCACATCAGCGAACATCACATCCATCACGTTGTAGAAGCTCATTGGCGTATCGCCCACTTCCCAGACCCCGAGAATCACCTGGTAGCCCTCGCGCGGCGGCACATCGCAATTGTGGGTGACTTCCTGCGGCGGCTGTTGCATGCCGCCATCGACCACGCAGAACGGTACCAGCTCAAACGCGGCACGGTTTAACGGCTGATTGGCCAGCCAGTCGGGGCGGGTGATGTAGTAGCGCCAGTTGCGTGTGGCGTGGTTGGCGGTAAAGCGCCAAGTGAAATTCGTCGGGCCTGCAGTGATTGGGCGCTTGGCCCAGCGGCTGACTGTCTGCTCATTGAGGGGGGAAAATTGTGCCAGACCGGCGCTGGCGATCTGGCCATCGGCGGGACCGTTTTGTGGGAAGCCGGAGTAGCCTTCCACGCTTTGCGGCTCCCATTGCACGGCACCGCATTGGCTGTTTTCCCCCAGCTTGCACAGATAACCGCGTGCTTCAGGTTGTTTGATATAGCCGTGGGCGAATACGTTGCCGCTACCCAGCATCGATAGTGCGCTGGCTGCGCAAATCCATTGGCGCTTGTTCATGACTGTCCCTTATCAGATTGGATAAATCTTGGTGAGGCCCTATACCGGTCGCCTTGTGAGCAACACGTGAATTAGTACTCTAGTGCAGGAAGCTTTGGCTTCCAGTGGAATTGACGAACGGTCGCAGCCGTTCGCACACAACTAGCCGATAGATCTCCACGCACTCTCCATCTGTCCTCCATAAAGCCACCACCTACGCCGCCCAGACTCTGCCTACCTAAACCGTATCGGAGAGTTGCACCATGAGCCGCATTCTGGGTTTCAAGCTGGGCGCTATTGCCCTGCTGATTTTGTTATTGCTGGTCCCGCTGTCGATGATCGGCGGGCTGGTGAGCGAGCGGCAGTATCAGCGTGCCGAGGTGCTGCAGGACATCGCACGCAGCTCCAGTTATCGCCAGCAACTTACCGGGCCGATTCTGGTGATGCCTTACACCAAGGTCTGGCACCAATGGAAAACCCACGCCAAGACCGGTGAGCGTTATATGGAGGAGCAACGCAGCCGCGGGCGCCTGTACTTCCTGCCGGAGCGCTTTGTGCTCAATGGTCAGGTCAGTACCGAGGAGCGTGCACGCGGCATCTACAAGGCACTGCTGTACCGCAGCGACAACCAGATCAGTGGCGCATTCAAGCTGCCAGCGCGTCTGGGATTGGGTGATGATCTGGCCCTGTATCAGTTTGATCGGCCGTTTCTCTCGGTCGGTATCAGCGACATCCGTGGCATCAGCAATGACCTGCAGTTGCGCTTCAACGGCAGCAACCTGAGTTTTGCCCCCGGCAGCGCGGAAGAGCGTTTTGGCGCTGGCGTGCATGCCCCTTTGCCCGTGTTGGATAGCCAGGGCGGGCAAACTCTGGAGTTCGCTTTCGACCTGAAACTGCAGGGCACCGAGCAGCTGAGCATCACTCCGGTGGGCCGTGATAGCCGAGTCGAGCTGACTTCCGGCTGGCCGCATCCGAGCTTTGTCGGCGAATACCTACCGAGTAGTCGTGAGGTGTCGGCCAAAGGCTTTAAGGCGCAGTGGCAGACCAGCTTCTTCGCCACCAACCTGGAAGAGGCACTGGCCGATTGCGTACGCGAAGACAGCTGCAATGCGCTGACTGCACGCAACTTCGGTGTGAGCTTTGTCGACCCGGTGGACCAGTACCTGAAGACCGAGCGGGCGATCAAATACGCGTTGCTGTTTATCGGCCTGACCTTCGCCGTGTTCTTCCTCTTTGAAGTGCTCAAACGCATGGCCGTGCACCCGGTGCAATACGCCCTGGTGGGCATGTCGCTGGCGCTGTTCTACCTCTTGCTGCTGTCGCTGTCCGAGCACCTGAGTTTTGCCCTGGCCTACGGTATTGCCGCGACCGCCTGTGTGCTGCTGATCGGCCTCTACGTCAGTTACGTGCTGCACAGCGCCCTGCGCGGCGCGGGCTTTGGCACCTTGTTGGCGCTGCTCTACGGCATGTTGTTCGGCCTGCTCGGGGCCGAGGACTATGCCCTGTTGATGGGCTCGGTGCTGGTGTTCGGCGTGCTCGCCGGGGTGATGGTGCTGACCCGCAAACTCGACTGGTACGGCGTCGGCCGCCTACCACTGGCCAGCCCAGCCAGCGATCTTTGACCAATAGCGGTGCAGGCCCAGCCTGCGCCGCTCTTTTACCTGTGCGGGAGTTGAACATGATGCGTTTACTGATGCAGTTCTCTGCTTGTTTTGCCCTGGGGCTGGCGGTGGCCTTTATGGTGCTGCTGGGGCTGATGTTCTGCGGCCAGTTTGACCTGATCAAAGGCTTGCAGCTCACAGGCCAACCCCTGGCGAAGTTGAGCCTCGTGCTGCTGCCGGATGTGTTCTGGAATGACCTGACAGGCCTGGCCGATGCCACGCAGAACCGGGCGCTGCAATCTTTTCTCAGCCTGTGCACGGCGCTGGGGCAGGTGGGCCTGTTGCTGGCCGCCGGTTTCTTTCGCCTGTGGTATGCGCGGTGAGCGGGCATATCGGCTTGCGTGAGGAGTCGCGCGCCGGGCATCTGCTGGCCCGGCGCATCGCAAGACTATTTGCGGCTTCAAGTCGCTCGTCGCCCATCACCTCTACCCAAGCGCAAGCATCTGAAAGTCCGCTGGCTCGCGCGAGCTAAGGCGCGTTCTCAGGGTGACCGGGCATGCCTGCAGGCATGAGCGATCCACTTCAGGGCTGTCTGCGTGCCGTGCCGTGGTGTTAGGCCATAGTTGGGCACCGGCGCAGCAGGTACCAGCCAGTAAGCGTGTGGCGCTTGCTGGCTAAGGTCTTAAGACACCTTGCAATGCAGCGTAAGCCAGCTAATACCAATGTCTAGCTGTCGGCTTGTGCTGACCTGCTGCTAGTTTGAAGGCGTACGAGAATAACAATAACTGGAGGAGTTTATGACTTCTGAAAAAGCAAACGCTGCAGCGTATTGGAAGGCGAATGTTCGGCTGATCACGTGGTGCCTGGTTGTCTGGGCACTCGTGTCTTACGGCTTTGCCATATTGCTTCGACCCATGCTGGCAGGCATTTCTGTCGGCGGCACCGACCTTGGTTTCTGGTTCGCCCAGCAAGGTTCGATCATCACCTTTGTCGGGATCATTTTCTTCTACGCCTGGAAAATGAACAAACTCGATAAACAATTCGGTGTTGAGGAATAAGCCATGAGCCAGTTTGTAATCAATATGCTGTTTGTGGGCGCCTCCTTCGCGCTCTACTTCGGCATCGCCTTTTGGGCCCGTGCCGGCTCGACCAAAGAGTTCTACGTCGCCGGCGGTGGAGTCCACCCCGTTACCAATGGTATGGCCACTGCGGCTGATTGGATGTCTGCGGCTTCCTTCATCTCCATGGCGGGCCTGCTTGCTGCGGGTGGTTATGCCAACTCAACCTTCCTGATGGGTTGGACCGGCGGCTATGTGCTGCTGGCCATGCTGCTGGCGCCTTACCTGCGTAAGTTCGGTAAGTTCACTGTGCCGGACTTCATCGGTGACCGTTTCTACAGCAACGGTGCGCGTCTGGCGGCGGTGGTCTGCCTGATCATCATCTGCGTGACCTACGTAATCGGTCAGATGGCCGGTGCTGGTGTGGCATTCTCGCGCTTCCTCGAAGTGGAAAACTCCACCGGTATCTGGATCGCGGCTGGCGTGGTGTTCTGCTACGCGGTGTTCGGCGGCATGAAGGGCATCACCTACACCCAGGTGGCGCAGTACGTAGTGCTGATCATTGCCTACACCATCCCGGCGGTGTTCATCTCCCTGCAACTGACCGGCAACCCTATCCCGATGTTCGGCATGTTCAGCGAGCACACCGAGTCAGGTTTGCCACTGTTGCAGAAGCTCAATGAAGTGGTCATGGAGTTAGGCTTCACCTCTTACACCGGGGATATCAGCAGCAAGCTAAATATGGTGCTGTTTACCCTGTCGCTGATGATCGGTACTGCTGGTCTGCCGCACGTCATCATTCGCTTCTTCACCGTACCGAAAGTGGCTGACGCACGTTGGTCTGCTGGCTGGACCCTGATCTTTATCTCCCTGCTGTATCTCACCGCCCCTGCCGTAGGCTCTATGGCGCGTTTGAACCTTGTCAACACCGTCTACCCAGAAGGTCCTGCCGCTCAAGCAATGAACTATGCAGAGCGTCCAGAGTGGATTAAAACGTGGGAAACCACCGGTTTGATCAAGTGGGAAGACAAGAACAGCGACGGTCGCGTCCAGATGTACAACGATGCAGCGCCTGCCTTTACCCCAGCTGCAGAGGCTCGCGGTTGGAAAGGCAACGAGTTGACCGTTAACAACGACATCTTGGTATTGGCCAACCCTGAAATTGCCAACCTGCCAGGTTGGGTGATCGGTTTGATTGCAGCGGGTGCGATTGCTGCAGCATTGTCGACGGCAGCCGGTCTGTTGCTGGCAATCTCCTCGGCAGTGAGTCATGACTTGATCAAGAACATGATCAATCCGAAGATCAGCGAGAAGAACGAAATGCTCGCCGCGCGGATCTCCATGGGGGTCGCGATTCTATTGGCGACCTATCTGGGGCTCAACCCGCCAGGCTTTGCGGCGCAGGTGGT
>Ga0209504_1002117_pt1 | contig 13914 bp, 10 predicted proteins | sample COGITO_mtgs_1005_FD_184791 | JGI IMG/M metagenome (GOLD analysis project Ga0209504, IMG submission 184791) | Pelagic marine microbial communities from North Sea - COGITO_mtgs_100511 (SPAdes) (version 2) | ecosystem: Environmental > Aquatic > Marine > Epipelagic ...
GGTATGGCAGCAGGTCATATGTCCATGAATTCAGGCGGCGTGATGGCCAGTGAAGATAATTTTAAAATTGTGGTTAAAGGCCGCGGTGGTCATGCTTCTCAGCCCCATCACCACATTGATCCATTAGTCATTGGTGCTGAGATATTACTCGCACTCCAAACCATCGTGGCACGGAGCATTGGCCCAGAGCACCAAGCTGTAGTGTCAGCTACAGAGTTCGTTACCGACGGTGCGGTGAACGTTATTCCCAGCACTGTCACTATTACAGGTGATTGTCGTAGCTTCTCTGAACCAGTGCAGGATTTGATAGAAGCCCGTATGGGGCAATTAGTGGCAGGTATTTGTCAGGCCCATGGTGCCGAACATGAATTTATCTACGACCGCGTGTTTTGGGCAACCATTAACAGCGAGAAGGAAACCCAATCAGCGGGTAAAGCAGCGGTGGCCTTATTGGGGCAGGAACAAGTCGACTTAGCATGTCGCCCAAAGTCGATCTCTGAAGACTTTTCCAGCATGTTGCGGGTGAAAGATGGGTGTTATGTGTTTTTGGGCAATGGCATTGATAGCGTTGGTGGGTGCATGCTGCACAATCCCCACTACGATTTTAATGACGATGTTTTAGAGACAGGTGCCGCTTATTGGGTCACTTTAGTACAACAAGAATTAGCTGCAGACGCATTGGTAGACTAAAAAGCCGTATGAGTTATGAAGGGTCTGATTATTGACACAACATTTTTAAAGCGAATACGGTAATTGTCTATATGAACCGTAGAATGCCTCCGTTAAACGCTCTTAAAGCCTTTGAAGCAGCCGCCCGCCTTTTAAGTTTCACTGCAGCTTCGGCCGAGCTAAATGTAACCCAAGCGGCTATTAGTCACCAAGTAAGAACCTTAGAGACATACCTCGGCCTAGAACTGTTTAACCGCGCTCATCAGCGCCTTTCGCTAACCAATGCAGGCAAATCATATTTGCCTACGCTGACTCAGTCCTTCGACCTTATCGGCCAGGGTTATAAAGAAATCATCACCAATAGGAAATCTTTTCGTCTTAACATTAAGGCTCCTTCATCATTTTCTGTGCAATGGTTGTTGCCTAGAATAGCGAACTACCAGCAGCAACATCCAAGTATTGACGTGCATTTATCTGCGCAAGATAACGACATCAATTTTTTTCCAGAAGCGTTTGATATCGAAATCCAATACTTCTTGGAACCTTGCACCAACAGTCACAGCACATTGCTTTTTGCAGAAGAGATATTTCCTGTCTGCAGTCCCAAACTACTGGCGGGCCCCCAACCCTTATTGCAACCATCAGACCTAGCCAAACACAGGTTACTGCATATCAATTTTTACCCAGAGGATTGGGCAATGTGGTTAGACCACGCTGGTGTGAGCCATATCAATGCTGAGTTAGGCCATCGCTTTGATCAGTCCATGCTCACTTTAAAAGCCGCCAAACATGGTGCGGGCATCGCTTTAGGCAGATCCCCTATCGTTAATCAAAAGCTCGCCAACGGTACACTGGTGGAACCTTTCAATATCCGTTTACCCAGCCAAGGTGGCTACTGGCTCACTACCAAATCCGACTTAGCCACCTGTCCCCACGTCGCTGACTTTAAGGACTGGCTATTGCAAGAATGTGATGCAGATCAAAGCACCGGCACTAGCAGTTTAAACTAACGTGGTTGCGTGTTGCGGTCTTCAGAAAGGCGCTGAGTTGGGCCATCTTGATGGAAAAGCCAACCCGTCAAACTGCGGTCATTATTTCGCATATGCCAATTAAGCATCTTTTGCGCATACCCTAGCATCACCTCAGTATAATCAGGGTGTCCAGCTAAATTATTGAGCTCATCTGGGTCATTTCGAAGGTCAAACAGCAGCGCAGGTAACTGGTTAAAATGCACATATTTATAATCATAGTCTCTTATCACTGCCAAAGAACACTCATCTAAAGACAGCCCAAAATGTTGTTCTGGCTTGCCTTGCACTACATCACGAAAATCATATTCCCAATGCACACAGGTGCGCCAGGCGAAGTTAGCCTGAGATTCAAGAAACGGTCGCAAGCTAAAGCCATCACATTGCACCGGCGGTGTGGCGCCTAAAAGATCTAATATGGTGGGCATCAAATCAATATTTTCACTAAACTTTGACACCTGTTGACCACGACTGTCATCCCATTCTGAACCCGGCGCACGAATAATCAAAGGAATATGATAAGACTGGTCAAAAAAACCTAATTTACTTAATAGATAATGGTCGCCCAGTTGCTCTCCATGATCAGAGCTAAATACAATTAAACTACTTTCCAATAAGTTGCGCTCGGTTAAAAAATCTAATAACCGCCCCATTTGTGCGTCAACCTCAGTCATCATACCGTAGTACGTGGTTTTAAGTTGCTGCAGGTCTTCGTCATTAATCGTAGGCAAAAGAGACTCACCATAATGTGACTTTTGCGCTAACTTCTCATCAATTTCAAACTTAACATAGGGGTGCGTAGCCTGCTCCTGAGCCAAACTGGCGTGCCGCACAGGTGCTTCTGTCTCCGCAGACTGATACATACTATGATAAGGCTCGGGGACTAAAAATGGCGGATGAGGACGCAACCAAGAAAGGTGTATAAACCATGGCTCATCCGCTTTCAGATCTATATATTGCATTACTTTTTCATTGAGAAAAGCAGTTTCTGTGTGTTCGGCAGAGTAGGGTGCTGGAAGGTACCCTACCCCGCGCTTATCTTGCCTATTTTGATCATCAAACTGATGATAAATATCCTCACATTGAGGGTCTACTGGGGTCGAATAACCTTTATCGGCTAACCACTGCACCCAAGGAAGCGGTGCTTCAGTTAAACCTTGTCCCAGCCGATAACCAGGCAGCTCTGTTTCATAGGTCGTGCGCCTAGGATCATTTTCGGCCAGATCACGAGGATCAAGTGCCGTATCAGTATAGCCAAATAAAACAGGATCGAAGCCACATTTGCGGGCCTCCTGAGCCATATTGGTAAAACGCCTGTCCAAGGGCGTGCCATTATCGCAGACCCGATGGTTTTTTAGGTACATGCCTGTGTGAATTGAAGCTCGCGAGGGGCTGCAAGGGGCTGATTGAGCATAATGCTGAGAAAATAACACCCCAGATGCAGCTAGTTTATCTAAGTTAGGTGTTTGTACCACCGGATGACCTAAAGCTGAGAGACAACTACCACGCCATTGGTCTGCGGTAATAAATAATACATTTTTAATCATGCTCAGCTTTACTCCAATTTAATATTTCTGGCCACGCATAATATAAACCACAGTAGGTCTTTACGTCATCAAATATTAATAATAACGCTGATGAAATATAGTAATAGAGACCAAAACACGACGCCAGAAATAACCCTTTAAAAGCGCATATTCACTGCTATATTACCTATTCTAATTTGCACCATAAGATATTCACGCTTGACCCTTCACGCAAAAACACCGAGCATATGAGCAAAATCATACTATTGTTAAATTCTTTGGTTAACTATCATGAAAAAGCTTTTTTTGAGCACTATTGAAGATGCATTGAAGCAATCTAGAGTCACCATAAAAGGCTACTACCGGCAGCGCATCATCGTTGAATCTAAAGCCGACGCTAGCCCAGTGACAGAAGCAGACCGAATGGTAGAAAGCCAGATTCGCCATATCATTAGCCAACGTCACCCAGACCATAGCATCATAGGTGAAGAACACGGAACCCATCATAATTTGGCCGATTACACTTGGGTCATTGATCCCATTGATGGGACTAAAAGTTTTATTTCCGGTATGCCAACCTTTGGTACCTTAATTGGTATCACTCACCACCAACAGCCCAAGATTGGGGTCATTGATATGCCCATGCTGGATGAACGTTGGATTGGCACTATCGATGAAAACACGACCTTCAATGGGGAAATCTGCAGCGCCTCAAACGTCCAACAACTGGCCCAAGCAACACTCTACTGCACTGAACCTAGCATGTTTAATGCGACTCAATTGGACAAATTTGAACAATTGAGTGATTCAGTTTACCTGCACCGGTTTGGAGGTGATTGTTACAATTATGGGTTGTTAGCTTCTGGACAAATCGATTTGGTGGTCGAAGGCAGCCTACACTATTACGACATCATGGCTTTAATACCTGTGATAGAAGGTGCTGGAGGCGTTATTACCGATTGGCAGGGTGAGAAACTGCAAGATGGCTGGGATGGCCTAGTGATAGCCGCAGCAACCCCCGAATTGCATCAAGCTGCGTTAAACGTGCTTAATCAATGTTAATGGTAACTGCAGCCCATTTACCCTGCTAGGCCATCGCTACATCAATTCTTGCCATCGATGGCATGCCACATTATGCTCAACACCCACACTTTCTAATTGAGGCTCGTCACGCCGACAAATATCAATGGCATGAGGGCACCTTGTTTGAAATTTACATCCCGGAGGTGGATTAGTGGGTGAAGGAATTTCACCTTCTAATTTTTGTGCCAGATTCTTTGCATCAGGATCCAGAGAAGGAATTGCAGACAACAAAGCCTTCGTATAGGGGTGGCAAGGATTATTGAACAACTCACGGGTCGGTGCAGTTTCTACCAAACGGCCAAAATACATCACCGCAACGTGATCGCAAATATGTGCGACAACACTCAAGTCATGACTAATGAATAAAAATGTTAGGCCCATCTCCTGCTGAATTTCTTTCAACAAATTGAGCACATCCGCTTGAATGGAGACATCAAGTGCTGCAACACTCTCATCAGCGACCACAAATTTAGGCTCAGATACCAGCGCGCGTGCAATGGAAATGCGTTGTCGTTGACCACCCGAAAAGGCATGGGGGAAACGGCGCAAATGTTCAAGATTTAAGCGACATTTAGCAGCAATTTCGCGCACTCTTCTGTCTGTTTCTTCTCTTGATGAAGTCAGCTTCATAATTTCAAGGGGCTCGGCAATGATGTCCCTGACTGTCATGCGTGGACTCAAAGCTGCATAAGGATCTTGAAAAATTAATTGTGACCTAGTCCGGTAATCCTTCAGCTCTTTTGAACTCATATTGGACAGACTATAGTTAACCTCACCATCATTAAAATTAACAATGCCGTTGGTGATGGGTGCGGCCTTCAACATGGCTCTACCTAAGGTTGTTTTGCCTGAACCAGACTCGCCAACCAAACCAAAAAAACTTCCCTTCGTGATATTTAAAGTGACATTTTCAACGGCCCGCACAACAGGTTTAGGACCCAATAGTTTACCGCCGTTAATCGGATAGTGAACAGACACATTGTTAGCAGAAATTAACGTATCTCGCTTCATTTTCAAGTTCCTTTCTGGTCTTGCTGGTAGATGTGACATGCCACCATATGGTCATGGGAGATGGGGGTGAACTTAGGTATTTCACCACTGCATTGGGAACCCAAAAACTGGCTACAGCGAGTATTAAAAACACAGCCATTAGGACGTTCTAAAGGTGAAGGGATATCGCCTGGAATGGGTGTTAATGGAGAGTCTAAATCATCTAGTCTAGGCAAGGCCTTTATTAATCCCTGTGTATATGGGTGGGACGGATTACCAATAACCTGACGAACGGGGCCTTTTTCGACTACTCGTCCAAGGTACATGACCGCAACCGTATCCGCAGTTTGGGCAATAACACCCAGATCGTGGGTAATAAACACAATACCCATACCAAAATCTTTCACTAGATCCTTCATCAGATCTATCACTTGCGCTTGAATGGTCACGTCCAGGGCCGTTGTCGGTTCATCCGCAATAAGTAACTTAGGATTAGTGGATAACGCCATCGCTATCATTGCCCTTTGACGCATACCGCCAGACAACTCGAACGCATATTGCTTGAATCGGGTGCTTGCATCGGAAATGCCAACTCTGTTCAGCATTTCTATAGAGACTTCTTGAGCCTTGAGGGCACTCATACTGGTGTGTATCAATAACTGCTCCACCATTTGAGCACCAATAGTAATGGCTGGGGCAAAGCTGGCCATAGGCTCTTGAAAGATCATAGAGATCGCGCCACCACGGACAATTTGCAACTCTTGAGCTGTACGCAAGGACATGATATCCACTGGTCCATCAGCCAAATTTAGGCTTATTTTAGTGTTTTGGCCATAAATTGCGTTACTCGCATTGAGCTTCATCAAGGCCTTAGCTGTGACGGATTTTCCAGAACCACTTTCGCCAACCAAACCCATGATTTCGCCAGCCTCTAGGCTAAAAGACACATCATCAACAGCCGTGATACGACCTTCATCCGTATCAAAATCAAGAGTTAAGTTTTCTACATCAAGTAAACGGGTCATTTGTTAGTGTCCGCATAAGGGTCAGCAGCATCGCGTAAACCATCACCTACAAAAACAAACGCGAGTACCAAAACAATGAAAAATATGACTGGGATAAAATACCACTGATAGTTTAATAGAACATCAGCGCTGGTCACGTTTTGAAGCATGACACCCAACGAATTAACAGGGTCTTTAAGGCCTAGCCCAATAAAACTAAGCGCGGTTTCAGACAAAATCATATAGGGGAAAGAAATCACTAAATCAACAATAATGTAACTAGTAAAGCTGGGCAGCAGATGGCGCCGAATCACATGATGTGGGGAGGCTCCACACAGCTGCGCTGCCAGGACATATTCCTGATTTCGCTCACTCAGCAAGTGTGTGCGAATGCGTCGTGCCAATGTCGTCCAACCAATCAATCCAAGCACGAGCGAGATAAAGAAAAACCTTTCCTCTGAACTCCACGTGTCAGGGACAAATGCAGCCAATGCCATGAACAAGGGAATGTTGGGAATAGTCCTTACGGTATCTGTTACCATTTGCAGAACAGAATCTATTTTCCCACCATAATATCCTGAAATTCCACCAATCACTAAAGCCAAGAAAAATGCAATCAAAACGCCTATGGTGCCCACCGCCATAGAAGTGTTAACGGCTGTAAGAGTCCGAGAGAAGATATCTTTACCGGTCGAGTCAGTGCCAAAAATATGGATCTGCCCCTCATCAACGCCATACAGGTGGCGGTCAAATTTGATCCCAAGGAAAGTGTATTCCATACCCTTACTGAAGAAGGTTAGATAACGACGATCCTCTAGGTCTGTTTTTTCCTCAGTCACCCAGCGAAAGTTAGTTTTGAATGAGCGAGTCCGCTCATAGCTATAAATAAAGGGCCGCAAAGAACAACCATTATCATCACAAAAAGAAGGCACCTGAGGTGCGCCGTTCAAATAATCCTTATCACGCCCTGCGATCGACGCATCATAAGGCGTCAAAAAAGGAGAAAATATACCAGAAAGTATGAGTATGATTAGAACCCAGGCACCTGCCAACGCTGATTTATTTTGTTTAAACCTCTGCCATATCAGCTGCCCTTGAGACGCAGTAAAGTACGCTTCTTTGAGCTTTTGATTTGTGGCTGGGACTGTATTTGTAATATTGGTCATGTCCATTACCCTACAATACTTTTACGAATACGTGGATCAGTCAGCGCAAGAATGATATCGGTCACAAAGTTGAGCGCCACAATACTGGCAGTAAGCATAAAAATGATAGCCCCAGCAAGTTGTTGGTCGTTTGAGCGAGCCAGTGCCTCGATTAGCAAAGAGCCAGCCTCCGTTAGAGTTAGTATGAGTGCAACAATGGGCAGCTCGTTAAAGATACGATTAAGGTCAAAGCCTACTGAGTTGATGATAGGGCTAAGCGCATGTCGGGCTGGATAACGCATTAATAAACGGCTACCAGAGACGCCTCGCGCTGATGCTGCCGTCACATAAAGCTTGCCTATTTCATCTGACATTAGGGCCCGCACCGTTTGGATTGCAAATGCTGTCGCCGACCAGCCAAGGATAAAGATGGGCAGCCAAGCATGGCCTAAAAAGTCCATCACACGATCCGTAGACCAAGCAGCATCACGGTATTCTTTCGAAAATAAACCCGTCAAACTGTCACCAAAGTAGACGGTAGAGAACAACATAATCATCAAGGCCAGCAAAAAGTTAGGTAATGCCAAACCCAGATAACTGACAAGTCGTAAGGAGTTATTCAAAACTGCATTTTTAGACGTGGCAGCAATTATACCGACAGGAATCGCAATCAGGTATGCGAGCAGAAGAGCAGATAAGCAAAGCCCAAGACTCAGCCAAAATTTTTGCCCCAAAAGTTGGGCGATATCGACGCGAAGTATGCAACTGTCGCCAAATTCGCCTTGAAAGGCGTTGAAAATCCATGAACCCCAGCGCTGAATATAGGGTTGGTCTAAACCTAGGCGAACACGCTCTACTTGGATGTCTTCCGGTGTAATCACGGATCCTTGAGAGTTCTTAAATGCCACATAACGCTCGGCACAATCAGCTGGGACAAGCTCCATCAGAGTAAAAACGATAAACGACACCATCACTAAGGTGAGGATCGCTAACATAGCTCTGACGGCAAAAAATTTGGAGAACTGCAACATGTTGGAATATATCCACAGAGAATTCTTTCGAGCTGTTTTAGCCCACTAAAAATCCGCAGACAGTCAATACTGTCCGCGGATTTATTGTTTCAGAGTAAATGGTTTACTCGTCTAACCACCACTGTGACGCACGGTACGGATAGGTCCGGTAGTACGCATAAGACTGAGTTTTAAAGTCAGCAAAGTTCTGCAGTTTGTTGGTGCGATAAATTGGCGCAACCGCTTTCACAGTGCCAATGAACAGCAAGTTATCAACCACCGTTTTAACAAGAGCTTGACCAATTTTGTTAGATTCGTCAGAGCCAGCAATAGCAGACTGGAAGGCATTGATGCCATCCATAGACTCATAGACCCACTGAGGAGGTTTCACACCCTCAGCTCCATTGGTATCGACGTACTGTCCCCACAACATGCCTGATGTGTGGTTAAAGTAGTTGTCAAAAGGAGGTTGAAACAGTTCTGAAATGCCCAATATTACAGCAAGAGGCTGACCCTTCGCGTAGTAGGTCACATCAAGGCTGTTAGAAGATTGTGCGGAGCGATATTCGTCCGTTGTCACTTCCTTAACCGTGTTGTTGATGCCAACGTCACGCCAGTTTTGTCCCGTCACCTCAACGAGCTTGAGAGATCCACCTTGCGTAGCAATCTGCATGTTTAATACCAAAGGATCACCGTTTGGTAGTTCACGCATTCCGTCACCATCAACATCTAGCATCCCCATTTCATCCAGCAGAGCATTAGCCATATCTGGATCATACTGAGCGTATGATTGCTCCATTTCTTGAGTAATAAAGCCAGGTGAAGGTGCAAATGCAGTGTACTGCTGAGGCGTACCAAGACCGAAGTAAACCACTTCATTGATCTCCGCGCGGTTCATCGCAACCGACATCGCTTGACGGAAACGCAAATCACCAAACACTTTACGCTTCTCCATATTGTCCGACGTCACGTTGAACGAGAAGGTAGGCATAGCAATCTCAGGCCTTAGCTCAACTGTGAAATCACCCTTTTCCTGATTTTCAAGCAGAAGTGGCGCGTAATCTAGGTTCAGCGACTGAGACTTATAGTCAACTTCAGAGTTGACTAACTTGAGAAGACGAACTTCACGCTCACCCACATACAGCTCATCCTGTTCATTGATATATGGCAGCTGATTACCCGCAGTATCAATCTGGAAGTAATAAGGATTAGCAACTAAATGGCGCCCTTCCGTATTTTCTCGAGTGATAATATGGCTCTCTAAAGTTGGCATTGTATCTGCCGGCATTCCTGCCACTTGTTCAGGAGCAGACAGCAATGGAGATGGGGTATCCATCCAATCAGAGTTACCATAGTAACTTTTGATCACAGCATAACCATTTTCAAAACCTAGAGACTTCGCGAGTGCATCCGCACCAGGGTTTACGTCTGGATGGAACTGACCAAGAAAGTGCTTGGGCTGGAAGCCCTGCGCATAATGGTTGGCAAAGTGCGATAGTAATCCTGGTTTTGGACTTGGCAGATTGAACTGAATTGTTGTGGGGTTAAGCACAACAAGGTCCATTACCTCGCCACCAACAAGAACGTAATCCTTTGGCTTTTCACGAACATTACTGTCCGTGGCTAGGTTGTCATACCAGAACTTCACGTCATGAGCCGTGAACGGTGCTCCATCTGACCACTTATGGCCTTTGCGCAAAAAGAATGTCAACTGAGTAAAATCGTCGTTCCATTCCCAACCTTTGGCAATCATCGGCACGATGGTTGTCAAATCATCAGAATACCGCAGTAAGTTGACATGGCGGGTTGACATAAAATCAGAGGTACCTGACTCAGTTGCGTTAGATAGTGCATCTAGCGTTCCACCGTAGGAGCCAACAGAATCGTAAGGAGCGACTACCAATGGTTCTGAAGGAATGCGTTCAGATAGTGAAGGCAACGCTTTATTACCTCTAATAGCAGCGTTGAGTGCAGCAGCTTGTGGATTACCATTGAGGGTCACGGTACAGTTGCCGATAGACTCGAATTCAGCTAATTCATATTGCTGTGGAAAGGCACCTTGGCCAACACCCATTGGATCAGCTACTGTGGCGGGCGGGCAACTCGCCGCAGTTGCGGCTCCACTCACCACCAAGGCGAGTATGCTAGCTGCAGGGTAAATAAAATTCTTCATAATTATTCCTCTACTTATTTTTTTTATAAAACGTACTATCTTACGGTTAACCTTGGTATTAATAGATCCTATTATACCAACATCAATGCACCAGATTAATGTTCCAGTGAGATGAGATTGCAATGGAAGATTGTTAATAATCGGCCAAAACATTCGCTTCTTTTAACGTCCGCTGCAGCGACTCACCCATTGAACCACTTTTTGGCGCGTATTGAACGTAAGTGTTAAAGTTATCAATGACCTTCGTATATCGCTCCCTTACCTTAATTGAACCAATACAAAACTGCAATTGGAAATTAACAATAACACTGGTGATTTAAACTAATCATCTTTCCAATACATAGAAGTTTCAATCGCCTCAATAAATTTATCTAAATCACTTGGCCAGACGTCCCCTATGGTCCCTATGCGAAAACAATCCGCTTTTGAGACCTTTCCAGGATATATCACAAATCCCTTGTGCTTGAGTAGGTCATACAGTCTCTTAAAATTATAATCCTCATGCGAAGGGCTATAAAAGGAGGTTATGATAGATGACTGTAAATCAGCATCCAGTAAACACTTAAAACCCAAACGCTGCATACCGCTAACTAGAGTACGCTGATTTTCATAATATCGCTGCTGCCTAGCGCTCACTCCCCCCTCTACTTCAAGTTCTTTCAAAGCCTCAGCAAAGGCTCGCACCACATGGGTAGGCGATGTGAAACGCCACTTACCTTGATTATCCTCCATGCACCGCCATTGATCATACAAATCAAGACTCACAGAACGAGAGCAATTGGCTATCGCATTCATACTTGAATGTTTGGCCAATACAAAACCAAACCCGGGCACGCCTTGGATACATTTGTTAGCGCTGCTGATCAAAAAATCAATGTGCAGCTCTGCCATGTCAATGGCTGTCCCACCAAAACTACTCATGGCATCAACAATGAAAACCTTGTTGTGTTTATGGGCAATTTCGCCAATCTCTGTCAGTGGATTAAGCATGCCTGTTGTCGTTTCACAGTGAACCATTGCTATGTGGGTGATCTGCTCATCTTCTAGCAGCAACTTCGAAAGCGCCTGGGGATCAGCGGGAGCTAGTTCCCCACTATCGATATCGATAGTATTGATACCCAATTTATTAGCTATTTGAACAATTCTCCGGCCATACTCACCATTGACTAACACCACCAATTTTCCATTTTTGGGTATGACTGAGCCAATCGTTGACTCCACACTGAAGGTGCCGCTACCCTGCATTAAAGTAGCTGTATAGCCTGACTGAGAGGTGGCTAGCTTTACTAATTGACTGCGTATTTGCTGGACAATTTGGTTGTAATCGTTGTCCCAAGTGCACCAATCTCGCAACATTTTTTGCTTCACCGACTGGGTCGTAGAGAGCGGCCCTGGGGTTAACAACAAGTACGGATTTTCGATCTTGTTAATATCTTTAACTTGCATCAATAGCCTCCCGACTCAGTCTTGCAAAGGTACAGGCTTGAATCACCAAGGGAGTGAATAGGTTTTTAAGTTGGTGTAGCTCTTCATCGCTTCAATAACACCCTCTTTATAACCCATGCCTGAATCTTTGATACCACCAAAAGGGGACATTTCTATGCGATAGCCTGGCACTTCCCAAATATTCACGGTGCCTGTGTCAAGCTCCTCAATGAACCTTTGAATGTAGTCCCAACGATTGGTACAAACCCCGTCTGACAGACCAAAGGCTGTGGAATTAGCTACGGCAATGGCCTCATCGATATCTTTAACTCGAATCACTGGAATAGGCGGACCAAAGGTTTCTTCTTGCACTAGTTCACAGGTGTAAGGCACATTATCCAAGACTGTAGGTGAATACAAAGCACCTTGTCGGTCATCGCCATAGAGCAGTTGAGCGCCTTGCCCAATGGCATCGTGTACCCGTTGCTGGAACAACTGAGCTGAAGCTTCATTGATCACTGTACCCAAGTCCGTTGCTGGGTCCATGGGGTCGCCATATTTTATCTTGCGGGCTTTTTGCACTAATAATGCAACAAAATCATCCGCTACTGAGTCAATACAAATAATACGTTTGACCGCTGTGCAGCGTTGGCCAGAGTTTTTAGTTGCCCCTGCCACAGCTAACTCAGCCGCTTTATCTAAGTCGGCGTCTTCCATGACAATCAAGGGCGAATTACCACCTAATTCGAGCACATGGCGCTTATACCCAGCGTTTTTCGCAATGTGTTTACCAACAGGAACGCCTCCTGTAAAGGTAATCAGTTCTATGTGTTCATTAGTGATCATCTCGTCACCGATGTCCTCAGGTAAACCAGTCACCATCGATAACATTTCCACTGGCAAACCAGCCTCATACAAAATATCAGCCAACAGCAGCGGCGTCATTGGGGTTAATTCTGTGGGCTTGCAAACTACACAATTATTAGTTGCAATAGCGGGAGCTATTTTGTGCGCCACCATATTAAGTGGGTGGTTAAAGGGTGTTATGGCAGAAATGACCCTTAATGGTTGACGTAGAGTGAAAATCTTCCGTTGTTTCCCGTGTGGGGTCAGATCGCATGAATAGACTTGGCTATCATCCTGAATACACATTTGTCCAGCAAGCATAAACACATCATAAGCCCGTCCTACTTCATATAAAGAGTCCTTTTTACACAACCCAGTTTCCAACGTAATTAAATCAGAAATTTCATCTTTTCTGCTATCAAGGGCTATTGCGGTGCGGAATAATATTTGTTGCCGTTCATAACGTGTCAGTTTAGATTTATAAGCGGCTCCGATAGCAAAAGCTTCCGCAACCTGAGCACGGCTCGCCCTAGGCACTGTCCCAATTACTTGGTTGGTGTAGGGATAGTGCACATTGAGGGTTTTACCCGTATCACCAGCCACTTTATGTCCCGCAATGCGCATGAGTTCATGGCGTACTTCTGGTAAAGCTCGATTAATTGTATTCATTTTCTTTGGCTCCTAGCCCTGCGCATGGTTAAGCACAACATTATATATATCAAAATTACGCAAGCGTTTGTTAGCATCTAAGCCACTCACAGTCTGACTCACAATGAGAGGCACGCATTGTTCTGAAATACCGCCATGGGATCGCAAAGGAACATCTAAACCTGATAAATCATGACGCTCAGAGGTTGTGCCCAATACCTTGTTTTTGCTACTGACAACAATTAAGTCTCCCATGCGGTCTGAAGGTAAACCAAACTTCTCACACCCTGCTGCATTATCAAGGGCACTTTCAATACCTTCCATCGCCTGCAGGTAGGCCGACGCCTTGGCCCTATGCTCTGGCTTG
>Ga0209504_1002121_pt1 | contig 13886 bp, 10 predicted proteins | sample COGITO_mtgs_1005_FD_184791 | JGI IMG/M metagenome (GOLD analysis project Ga0209504, IMG submission 184791) | Pelagic marine microbial communities from North Sea - COGITO_mtgs_100511 (SPAdes) (version 2) | ecosystem: Environmental > Aquatic > Marine > Epipelagic ...
TGAATTTAAAAAAAAATTTGAACCGCAAAATAGTTTTATATCGCTTAAATAGATATATCGATCGACTAAGTGAATAAAAAAAACGTTCAAGTGTGTATTTAATAAATAATTTACAGCAGAATTAATTCTTAACGCAAAATTACATTAGTGATATGATTTTTTTTAAATCTGCGTATTGAAGCTTAATATTTAGCTTATTTTTGTACAAATTTTTTTCATGAGTTTAGCACAAGAGATTAGCAAGAGGAGGACCTTTGGAATTATTTCCCATCCAGATGCAGGTAAAACTACCCTAACAGAGAAATTATTACTCTTTGGGGGTGCAATTCAAGAAGCGGGTGCCGTAAAGAACAATAAAATCAAGAAAGGCGCTACCAGTGATTTTATGGAAATTGAAAGGCAGAGAGGAATTTCTGTAGCCACTTCTGTGTTGGCTTTTATTTACAGGGATAAAAAGATTAATATTTTAGACACCCCTGGACACAAAGATTTTGCTGAAGATACCTTTAGAACCCTCACTGCAGTTGACAGTGTTATTGTGGTTATTGATGTGGCCAAAGGGGTAGAGGAACAAACAGAAAAACTAGTGTCTGTTTGTAGAATGAGAAATATTCCTATGCTGGTATTTATCAACAAATTAGATAGGGAAGGAAAAGATGCCTTTGATTTATTAGATGAAGTAGAGCAAAAACTAGGGTTAACGGTCACCCCAATGAGTTTCCCTATTGGTATGGGATATGACTTTAAAGGGATTTACAATATTTACGAAAGTAACATTAACTTATTTAGCGGAGACAGTAAAAAAAATATTGAAGACACCCTGGCTTTTAACGATCTCAATAGTCCTGAACTAGAGAAAATAGTAGGAAGCGCTCAAGCAAAAGCTTTGAGAGAAAATCTTGAACTCGTTCAGGGAGTTTATCCTCCTTTTGATAAAGAAGCATATTTAAAAGGGGATCAACAACCTGTATTTTTTGGTTCAGCCTTAAATAATTTTGGGGTTAGAGAACTCTTAGACTGTTTTATAGACATAGCACCCACCCCTAGACCTAAAAAAGCAGAAGAAAGAATCGTAGAACCCTCTGAAAAAGCCCTGACTGGATTTGTATTTAAAATTCATGCCAATATGGATCCTAAACATAGGGATAGACTGGCATTTATTAAAATTGTTTCTGGAACTTTTGAAAGAAACAAACCCTATTTGCATGTTCGGAACAACAAAAACATGAAATTTTCAAGTCCAAATGCATTTTTTGCAGAGAAAAAAGAAATTGTGGACATCTCTTACCCTGGAGATATTGTAGGGCTTCACGATACTGGAAACTTTAAAATTGGTGACACGCTTACTGAAGGAGAATCCCTTCATTATAAAGGTATTCCGAGTTTCTCTCCAGAACACTTCAGGTATATTAACAATGCAGATCCTCTAAAATCCAAACAGCTCAATAAAGGAGTAGACCAGCTCATGGATGAGGGTGTGGCGCAATTGTTTACCTTAGAACTCAATGGCAGAAAAATTATTGGAACAGTGGGCGCGCTTCAATATGAAGTAATTCAATACCGTTTAGAGCACGAATACGGAGCCAAATGCTCCTACGAGAACTTTCCTGTGTACAAAGCTTGTTGGGTCATTCCTGACGATAAAAACAACGAAGAGTTTAAAGAGTTCTCCAGAATAAAGAGCAAGTTCCTAGCCAAAGACAAAAGGGGTCAGTTGGTCTTCTTGGCAGATTCTGCCTTCTCCCTTCAAATGACACAGCAAAAGTACCCTTCCGTTAAATTGAGGTTTACTTCTGAGGCGGAAGCTTAGCTACATAATTGTTTGTCTAAAAACAATCACTAATAAAAAACCCTACTCCATTGGAGTAGGGTTTTTTTATGTTAAGCTTCACCGGCAGGCCCAAAGTTAATGGGTATTCCCGGCTGTTCATAATCTTTAATGGTTCCATGACTGCTTTCAAACTTGGTGACATTGTCTTGCAATGCTTTCAAGAATTTTTTAGCGTGTTGCGGGGTGAGTATCACCCTACTCTTCACTTTAGCCTTAGGAGCTCCTGGCATTAAGCTAATAAAGTCTACTACAAATTCAGATACAGAATGATTAATTACAGCCAAGTTCGAGTAGGTACCCTCAGCGGTTTTCTCATCTAATTCTATATTAATTTGGTTTTCTTTATGGCTCATGCGTACCTATTAAAATTTTAAAGCTTCTTTTCTAGCAAGAATTTCGTCGTACTCTTCTTTAGACCCAACAAGAACACTCTCATAGGCGCGCATTCCAGTACCAGCTGGTATTTTGTGTCCTACAATTACATTCTCTTTAAGTCCTTCTAAACCGTCTACTTTACCAGCTACCGCTGCTTCGTTTAACACTTTAGTAGTTTCCTGGAAGGAAGCCGCTGAAATGAATGACTTGGTCTGTAAAGAAGCCCTTGTAATACCTTGTAAGATTGGCGTAGCAGTAGCTGCTACAGCATCTCTAGCGGTTACCAATGCTTTGTCATTTCGTTTCAATAAAGAATTCTCATCTCTGAGCTCTCTAGCTGTAACAATCTGACCTGCTTTTAAATGCTCAGAATCACCAGCTTCTTCAACGACTTTCTTACCGAAAATTCCATCATTTTCTATGATAAAGTCATCTTTGTGAATCAATTGGTTTTCTAAGAATATGGTGTCTCCTGGATCTTGAACCCTAACTTTACGCATCATCTGACGTACTACTACCTCAAAGTGCTTGTCGTTAATTTTCACCCCTTGTAAACGGTATACTTCTTGTACTTCATTCACTAGGTATTGCTGAACTGCAGAAGGTCCTTTGATAGACAAAATATCTTCTGGAGTAATAGATCCATCTGAAAGTGCCATACCAGCACGAACGTAATCATTTTCTTGTACAAGGATTTGGTTAGAAAGTTTCACTAGATACTTTTTAACTTCTCCTAGTTTAGATTCTATGATAATTTCACGATTACCTCTTTTAATCTTACCAAAAGAAACCACACCGTCAATTTCAGAAACTACTGCTGGGTTAGAAGGGTTACGTGCTTCGAAAAGCTCTGTAACTCTTGGTAAACCTCCTGTAATATCTCCTGCCTTGGCAGATTTACGTGGAATTTTAACTAAAATTTTTCCTTCACTTATCTTCTCATTATCATCTACCATGATATGAGACCCTACCGGAAGGTTATAAGAACGCAACACTTCATCTTTATTGTTTTTAATCAATAAAGTAGGAATGAGTTTCTTGTTTCTAGACTCAGAAATTACTTTTTCTTGGAAACCTGTTTGTTCATCAATTTCCACCTGGTAAGTAACCCCTTGGTCAATATTCTCGTAGGATATCTTTCCTGTAAATTCAGAAACAATTACACCGTTATATGGATCCCAAGAACAAATAACATCTCCTTTTTTAATCTTAGCGCCATTCTTAACAGAAAGAATAGATCCATAAGGGATGTTGTTAGTACTTAAAACAATGCCAGTTTTGGCGTCCGTTAATTTAATTTCAGAAGTTCTAGAAATAACAATTTCTGTTGCTCCACCTTCTGCATTCTGTCCTTTAACTGTTCTGAGGTCTTCTATTTCAGCAACACCGTCAAACTTAGCAGCCAATTTGTTGTCCTCAGAAATGTTTCCTGCAATACCACCAACGTGGAACGTTCTCAATGTAAGCTGGGTTCCTGGTTCTCCAATAGATTGAGCGGCAACTACACCAACTGCTTCTCCACGTTGAACCATTTTGTTGGTAGATAAATTTCTACCGTAACACTTACCACAAATACCCTTGTCTGCCTCACATGTCAATGGAGAACGCACTTCTACTTTCTCCACTGGAGAAGCTTCTATACGTTTCACATCTGCTTCAGAAATTTCTTGACCAGCAGTCAATAATAGTTCTTCAGTGAGTGGGTTATAAACGTCGTGTAAAGAAACACGTCCTAAGATTCTCTCTCCAAGACTCTCTACCACTTCTTCGTTTTTCTTTAAAGACTGTACTTCTATTCCACGAAGGGTACCACAATCTTCTGTATTGATAATCACATCTTGTGATACGTCTACCAATCTTCTGGTTAAGTAACCGGCATCGGCTGTTTTAAGAGCGGTATCGGCGAGTCCTTTACGAGCACCGTGGGTAGAGATAAAGTATTCAAGAATGGATAGACCTTCCTTAAAGTTAGAAAGAATTGGATTTTCAATAATTTCTCCACCTCCAGCTGTAGATTTCTTAGGCTTAGCCATAAGACCTCGCATACCTGTTAACTGACGGATTTGTTCTTTAGAACCCCTCGCTCCAGAATCTAGCATCATATACACAGAGTTAAACCCTTGTTGGTCTTCTCTAATACGTTTCATAGCCAATTCAGTAAGCATTGCGTTGGTAGAAGTCCAAACGTCAATCACTTGGTTGTATCTTTCATTATTGGTGATAAGACCCATGTTGTAGTTGGCCATAATGCCCTCTACTTGACCATTGGCCTCAGCGATCATTTCGTGTTTTTCTGGCGGGATAATAATATCTCCTAAACTAAACGATAGACCCCCTTTAAAGGCAAATTCATACCCCATAGTTTTGATCTTATCTAAGAAGTCTGCCGTTACCGGTACAGAGGTTACACTTAAAATATCTCCAATAATATCTCTTAATGATTTTTTGTTTAAGACCTGGTTCACATAACCGGCTGCTTCAGGTACTACCATATTAAATAAAACCCTACCTACAGTAGTTTTTATAATTTGTGGTACCAATTCACCTGCATCATTAAAGTCTTTTGCTCTTACCTTAATTCCTGCGTTTAGGGCAACCCTTCCTTCGTTAAAAGCAATCACTACCTCTTCAGCAGAGTAAAAAGTAAGGCCTTCTCCTTGAACAGGTACTTCTTTGGTAGAAACACGCTCTTTGGTCATATAATATAGACCCAAGACCATATCCTGAGAAGGTACTGTAATTGGAGATCCATTGGCTGGGTTTAATATATTGTGAGAAGCCAACATTAATAGTTGTGCTTCCAAAATAGCTTCAGGTCCTAATGGTAAGTGAACCGCCATCTGATCCCCATCAAAATCTGCATTAAATGCAGTACATACTAATGGGTGCAAACGAATCGCTTTTCCTTCAATTAACTTAGGCTGGAATGCTTGGATTCCTAAACGGTGAAGGGTTGGGGCCCTGTTTAATAAAACAGGATGACCTTTTAATACATTCTCTAAAATGTCCCAAACTACCGGTTCTTTTTTGTCTATGATTTTCTTAGCAGACTTAACTGTTTTCACAATTCCACGCTCAATAAGCTTGCGAATTACGAATGGCTTGTATAATTCTGCTGCCATATCTTTTGGAAGACCACATTCAAACAATTTCATTTCTGGTCCAACAACAATTACAGAACGGGCAGAATAATCTACACGTTTCCCTAATAAGTTCTGACGGAAACGACCTTGCTTCCCTTTTAATGAATCTGAAAGTGACTTAAGCGGTCTGTTAGATTCTGTTTTTACAGCAGAGGCTTTACGCGTGTTGTCGAACAGTGAATCTACAGATTCTTGAAGCATACGCTTCTCGTTTCTCAAGATAACCTCAGGTGCTTTAATCTCTACCAAACGCTTTAAACGGTTGTTTCTGATAATTACCCTACGGTATAAGTCATTTAAATCAGAGGTTGCAAAACGCCCTCCATCTAAAGGTACTAATGGTCTTAACTCTGGTGGAATAACTGGGATCACTTTCATGATCATCCACTCAGGTCTGTTTTCTCTGTTTTCTTGAGACTCTCTTAAAGACTCCACTACTTGCAAACGCTTAAGTGCTTCCGTCTTACGTTGTTTAGAGGTCTCTGTATTTGCTTTGTGTCTTAGCTCATAAGAAAGGGTATCTAAATCAATTCTAGAAAGAATGTCAATCAGACACTCTGCACCCATCTTAGCGATAAACTTGTTGGGATCGGTGTCGTCTAAATATTGGTTCTCAACAGGAATAGACTCTAAAATATTCAAGTATTCTTCCTCAGTTAAGAAATCCATTTTTTGAAGTTCTTCCCCTTCTGCCCCTTTAGCAATACCTGGCTGAATCACTACGTAACGCTCGTAGTAAATAATCATATCTAATTTCTTAGAAGGTAGGCCTAAAAGGTATCCGATTTTGTTAGGTAAAGAACGGAAGTACCAGATATGAGCCACAGGAACCACTAAATTAATGTGTCCTACGCGGTCTCTACGAACCTTCTTTTCTGTTACTTCTACCCCACAACGATCACAAACAATTCCGCGATAACGGATTCTTTTGTATTTACCACAAGCACACTCGTAGTCTTTTACTGGGCCAAAAATTCGCTCACAGAAAAGACCATCTCTCTCGGGTTTGTGGGTTCTATAGTTAATTGTTTCTGGTTTTAAAACTTCTCCTCTAGAGGCGCCCAGAATAGATTCTGGAGATGCCAATCCAATGGAAATTTTATTAAACCTTTTAACCGTGTTATTATCTTTTTGTCTAGCCATAACAATATGGTGCTACTAATTAAAATGTATATTATCTATAATCCTCAAGACCGAATCTTGTTACTCTTCCAATCTAATGTCTAAACCTAAACCTTTAAGTTCATGCATTAGTACGTTGAAAGATTCTGGTAAACCTGGTTCTGGCATAGTTTCTCCTTTAACAATAGCTTCGTAGGTCTTAGCCCTACCAATTACGTCGTCGGATTTAACTGTCAAAATTTCTCTAAGGGTAGCAGACGCGCCATACGCTTCCAATGCCCAAACTTCCATTTCTCCAAAACGCTGCCCTCCAAATTGTGCTTTACCTCCTAATGGCTGTTGCGTGATAAGAGAGTAAGGTCCAATGGAACGTGCGTGCATTTTGTCGTCTACCATATGTCCAAGTTTCAACATATAGATCACCCCTACCGTAGCAGGTTGATCAAAACGCTGACCGGTACCACCGTCATACAAATAAGTATGACCAAATTGAGGGATTCCAGCTTCTTCTGTGTAAGCATTGATCTGATCAATTGTGGCTCCGTCAAAAATTGGTGTAGCATATTTCTTGTCTAACTTGAGACCTGCCCAACCTAAAACAGTTTCATATATCTGACCAATATTCATACGAGAAGGCACCCCTAATGGGTTCAATACAATATCTACAGGTGTTCCGTCTTCCAAGAATGGCATGTCTTCATGACGTACAATTCTAGAAACAATACCTTTGTTTCCGTGACGTCCTGCCATCTTATCACCTACTTTTAATTTACGTTTCTTAGCCACGTAAACTTTAGCAAGCTTCATGATACCAGCAGGTAACTCATCCCCTACAGAAATAGTGAACTTATCTCTTCTCAAGTTTCCTTGAAGGTCATTCAGTTTAATCTTATAGTTGTGTAATAAGTCTGCTACAGAAGCATTGGTGGCTTTATCTGTTGTCCAGCTACCTCCTACAAGGTGAGCGAAATCATCTACAGAGTTTAACATTTTAAGGCTGTACTTCTTCCCTTTTGGCAATACCTCTTCTTCTAAGTCGTTTAAAACTCCTTGAGAGGTTTTCCCATTGACAAGAGAGAATAATTTCTCTACCAATACATCTTTTAGTTGTTGGAATTTCACTTCGTAATCCAACTCTAATTTTGTAATAGCCTCTTTATCTTCAGAACGTTTACGTTTATCTTTTACAGATCTAGAAAACAATTTCTTTTCAATTACAACACCTCTTAAAGAAGGAGACGCTTTTAAAGAAGCATCTTTTACGTCACCGGCTTTGTCTCCAAAAATGGCGCGTAATAATTTTTCCTCCGGTGTTGGATCAGACTCTCCTTTAGGCGTAATCTTACCAATCAGAATATCTCCAGGCTTCACTTCTGCCCCAATTCTAATCATTCCGTTTTCATCAAGGTCTTTAGTAGCCTCTTCAGAAACGTTTGGAATATCATTGGTCAATTCTTCTGCACCTAGTTTTGTGTCTCTCACTTCTAAAGAATACTCATCTACGTGAATTGAAGTGAAAATGTCTTCTCTGACTACTTTTTCAGAAATTACAATAGCATCCTCAAAGTTATATCCTTTCCATGGCATAAAGGCCACTTTCAAGTTTCTACCAAGGGCTAATTCTCCGTTTTGAGTCGCATAACCTTCACAAAGTACTTGTCCTTTTATAACCTTATCTCCCTTGCGAACAATTGGTTTAAGGTTAATAGAGGTTCCTTGGTTGGTTTTTCTAAACTTCACCAGGTTGTACGTTTTAGAATCTTCTTCAAAACTCACCAAACGCTCTTCGTCTGTTCTAGTATATTTAATGGTAATTTTTTGAGCATCTACATACTCAATCACACCATCGCCTTCTGCGTTGATCAATACCCTTGAATCAGCAGCCACTTGTTTCTCTAATCCAGTTCCAACTATTGGCGCTTCAGGTCTAAGTAATGGTACTGCCTGACGCATCATGTTAGATCCCATCAAGGCTCTGTTTGCATCATCATGCTCTAAGAAAGGAATTAAAGAGGCAGAAATAGAAGCAATCTGATTAGGAGCAACATCTGTGTAATGCACCTCAGATGGGTCAACTACTGGAAAATCTCCTTCTTCTCTTGCAATGACTTTATCTGTATCAATTACACCGTCCTTCTTCATAGGAATATTGGCCTGTGCAATTTTCATGCCTTCTTCTTCTTCTGCACTTAGGTAAGTATACTCTTCTGTATTTACTTTCCCTTTAGTTACTTTTCTATAAGGCGTTTCTAAGAATCCCATTTGATTCACTTTAGCGTAAACCGCTAAAGAAGAAATAAGACCAATGTTTGGTCCTTCCGGTGTTTCAATAGGACATAATCTTCCGTAGTGTGTGTAATGCACATCACGTACCTCAAATCCAGCGCGTTCTCTTGAAAGACCACCAGGCCCAAGGGCCGACAATCTTCTCTTGTGCGTAATCTCTGCCAATGGATTGGTTTGATCCATAAACTGAGACAGTTGGTTTGTTCCAAAGAAAGAATTAATCACAGAAGACAAAGTCTTCGCGTTAATTAAGTCAATAGGTGTAAATACCTCGTTATCTCTCACATTCATACGCTCTCTGATGGTTCTTGCCATACGCGCAAGACCTACACCAAATTGCTGAGATAACTGCTCCCCTACAGTACGAACACGTCTGTTTGAAAGGTGGTCAATATCATCAATTTCTTCTTTAGAGTTAATAAGCTCTATTAAATATTTAATGATTGTAATAATATCTTCTTTGGTCAAAACTTGTTTGTCCATTCCAATATCAAGGCCTAATTTTTTATTCATTCTATAACGTCCTACGTCACCTAAATTGTAACGTTGCTCTGAAAAGAATAACTTGTCTATAATACCTCTAGCCGTTTCTTCATCTGGCGGCTCAGCATTACGCAATTGTCTGTAAATATGTTCAACCGCTTCTTTTTCTGAGTTGGTTGGGTCTTTCTGTAAGGTGTTGTGAATAATAGAATAATCAGATGCACCAGTACTCTCTTTATGCAAAAGTATGGTCTTCACATCTGCTTCCATAATTTCTGCGATATGGTCTTTTTCTAAAACAGTATCCCTGTCTAAAATAATCTCATTACGCTCAATTGAAACCACTTCTCCAGTGTCTTCATCTACAAAGTCTTCATGCCAAGTATTTAAAACTCTTGCTGCTAACTTTCTTCCTAAAACTTTTTTAAGTCCAGCATTTGATACTTTAATCTCTTCAGATAAATCGAAAATCTCAAGGATATCTTTGTCACTTTCAAAACCTATGGCCCTGAATAATGTCGTTACTGGTAATTTTTTCTTTCTATCAATGTAGGCATACATTACCCCATTAATATCGGTAGCAAATTCAATCCAAGATCCTTTAAAAGGAATCACTCTGGCAGAATATAACTTAGTACCGTTTGCGTGGAAAGACTGTCCAAAGAACACACCTGGTGAACGGTGTAACTGAGAAACAACCACACGCTCTGCGCCATTAATAACAAATGTACCGCTTGGCGTCATATAAGGGATGGTTCCCAAATACACGTCTTGAACGATGGTCTCAAAATCTTCATGCTCTGGATCTGTACAGTACAACTTAAGTCTTGCCTTCAAAGGAACACTATAAGTTAAACCTCTCTCAATACACTCTTGAATAGAATATCTTGGAGGATCAATAAAATAATCAAGAAATTCTAAAACGAATTGGTTTCTGGTGTCAGTGATTGGAAAGTTTTCCATGAAGGTGTTGTACAATCCTTCATTGCCCCTTTCGTCAGATTTTGTTTCTAACTGGAAAAAATCTTGAAACGATTTAATCTGAATGTCTAAGAAATCTGGATAAGCCGGAATATTCTTAGTGGATGCAAAATTTATTCTCTCAGTCTGATTTGTGAACATCAATAGACAAATTTTTGAATGTGAATACTATGCGTAGTGGTATACAACTTCATATACCTTATATAAAAAGGCTTAGGTCTAACCACAAAAAGTGAAAAGACCTAAACCAAAAGTGCTATTGTTGTATGCTATTACTTAAGCTCAACTTTCGCTCCTGCTTCTTCAAGTGACTTCTGAATTCCTTCTGCTTCATCTTTAGAAACACCTTCTTTAATTGGGCTTGGAGCACTATCTACAATGTCTTTAGCTTCTTTTAAACCTAAACCAGTTAATTCCTTAACTAATTTTACAACGGCTAATTTAGAAGCTCCAGCTTCAACTAATACAACGTCGAATTCTGATTTTTCTTCTACAGCAGCGTCTCCACCACCAGCAGCAGCAACTGCAACTGCAGCAGCAGCAGGCTCAATACCGTACTCATCTTTTAAAATAGTAGCTAACTCATTTACTTCTTTTACAGTAAGGTTAACCAATTGTTCTGCGAAATTTTTTAAATCTGCCATTTTTCTATCGTTTTAATAAATTTTAAAAATATAATTGTTTAAGTGCGTTCTGTTTATCTTTCAGAGAGGGTCTTAATAATCCCTGCCAGTTTACCTCCACCGGACTTTAAGCCAGAAATAACGTTTTTAGCTGGGGATTGTAACAATCCAATAATATCGCCAATAACTTCTTCTTTAGACTTAATGTTCACTAATGAATCTAACTGATTGTCTCCAACATAGATTGCTTCTTCAATGAAAGCACCTTTTAAAATAGGTTTGTCTGAATTTTTTCTGAAAGCCTTAATAAGTTTTGCTGGTGCATTACTTACTTCAGAAAACATTAAAGAGGTATTTCCCTTTAGTATTTCTGGCAACTCTCCGAAATCTTTTTCAGAAGCTTCCATTGCTTTAGCAAGCAATGTGTTCTTCACAACAGACAGTCTAATATTGGCTTTAAAACAAGCCCTACGTAAATTAGAAGTTGTGTCTGCATCTAATCCAGAAATGTCCGCTAAATAAATAGTAGCATTTTCTGAAAGTTGTGAAGTTAAATCCTGTATAACGGTTAATTTGTCTTCTCTTGTCATAATTTAAATTTTAAAGAACCCTTATGCTTTAGTGTCTAATTGAACACTAGGACTCATGGTACTAGACATGTAAATACTCTTTACATATATACCTTTGGAAGCAGTAGGTTTTAATTTGTTAAGGGTGTCAATGAGTTCTTTAGCATTTTCTGCAATCATATCTGCAGAGAAAGAAACCTTTCCAATTGCCGCGTGAACAATACCCGTTTTATCTACTTTAAAATCTATCTTACCAGCTTTTACTTCAGTAACCGCTTTAGCTACATCCATAGTTACTGTTCCTGTCTTTGGGTTTGGCATAAGACCTCTTGGCCCTAATACACGTCCTAAAGGACCTAATTTACCCATAACACTTGGCATAGTGATAATCACATCTACGTCTGTCCAACCGTTTTTGATTTTATCCAAATACTCATCCAAACCAACATAATCAGCACCAGCTGCTGTAGCCTCTGCTTCTTTATCTGGAGTCACTAAAGCAAGAACTTTAACGTCCTTACCAGTACCATGAGGAAGTGTTACCACCCCACGAACCATTTGATTTGCTTTTCTTGGATCCACACCCAATCTAACTGCGATATCCACAGAGGCATCGAATTTAGCATTGGTGATTTCTTTTACTAATACAGAACCTTCTGATAGAGAATATACTTTATTCTTGTCTATCTTAGAAAGCGCTTCCTTCTGCTTTTTTGTTAATTTTGCCATTTGATTTGCTTATTAAGATATTAGAAAGGTTTTGTACCTGACACTTTTAAACCCATAGATCTAGCTGTTCCAGCAACCATGCTCATTGCAGATCCAATTGTAAACGCATTTAAGTCTACCATTTTGTCTTCTGCAATAGTTTTAACTTGGTCCCAAGATACACTTGCTACTTTGTTTCTGTTAGGTTCGCCAGATCCTTTCTTAATCTTAGCTGCTTCCATCAATTGTACTGCCGCCGGCGGTGTCTTTACAACGAAGTCAAATGACTTGTCCTTGTATACCGTGATAGCAACAGGCAATACTTTGCCCTGTTTGTCCTGTGTACGCGCATTAAATTGCTTACAGAACTCCATGATGTTAACACCGGCAGCACCTAAAGCGGGTCCAACCGGTGGCGACGGATTCGCTGCACCTCCCCTAACTTGTAGTTTAACTACTTTACTTACTTCTTTTGCCATTGTTTTAAATTAAATTAAAGGTGCTTTTTGGAAGCAACACCCTTTGTATATGTAACAGTTCTAATTAAACTTTTTCTACTTGCATATAGCTGAGCTCTAATGGTGTCTTTCTTCCGAAAATTTTCACCATTACTTCTAGCTTACGCTTTTCTTCATTTATTTTTTCTACCGTACCATTAAATCCATTAAAAGGACCATCGATCACTTTAATGGTTTCTCCAGTAGTGTAAGGAATAGCAGCCATGTCTGCATTCACAGTCAATTCATCAACTTTTCCTAACATTCTATTCACCTCTGTTTTTCTAAGTGGCACAGGATCACCTCCTTTAGTTTCACCAAGAAATCCAATCACGTTGGTAATAGAACGAATAATATGCACCATCTCTCCACCTAAATTGGCTTTAATCATGATGTAACCAGGAAAATACACTTTTTCCTTGTTAATTTTTTTTCCGTTTCTAATTTGAATTACTTTTTCAGTAGGCACCAACACATCTTCTAAATAGTCACCAAAACCAAGCCTAGAGACTTCAGATTCAATGTACCCCTTAATCTTGTGCTCTTGGCCACTTACTGCCCTAACCACATACCATTTCTTTTCTAAAATCTCCCCCATGGATGCTATTAGTTAAGGATGTTATTAAAGTACAACTGTATGGCTTCGTTAAAAACACTGTCTACACCCCAAGTTGCCAGAGCAAATAGTATAGAGAAAACAGCCACTACCACCATCAGATTAGAAGATTCTGATCTAGAGGGAAGTGTTACATTGTTTTTTAACTCTTCAAAGGATTCTTTAATATATGTTAACATGCGGTACCTTTTTTATTTCATTACGCACGGGAGGAGAGACTCGAACTCCCGACACCTGGTTTTGGAGACCAGTGCTCTACCAACTGAGCTACACCCGTATAAAGGACATAAAATACGTCCTTATATTTTACATGTAAAGGTATCTGCCTTTGAGGGCAGACACCTTACAGTAATTTATTCAATAAAGATTAGTCTAAGATCTCAGTTACCTGACCTGCACCTACTGTTCTACCACCCTCACGGATCGCAAAACGCAAACCAACGCTCAATGCAATTGGAGAAAGTAAATCTACAGTAATAGTCAAGTTATCTCCAGGCATAACCATCTCAACTCCATCAGGTAAATTGATTGTACCTGTTACGTCAGTTGTACGTACGTAAAACTGTGGACGGTAGTTGTTATGGAATGGTGTGTGACGACCACCTTCTTCTTTTTTCAATACGTATACCTCTGCTTTAAATTTCGCGTGTGG
>Ga0209504_1002130_pt1 | contig 13840 bp, 4 predicted proteins | sample COGITO_mtgs_1005_FD_184791 | JGI IMG/M metagenome (GOLD analysis project Ga0209504, IMG submission 184791) | Pelagic marine microbial communities from North Sea - COGITO_mtgs_100511 (SPAdes) (version 2) | ecosystem: Environmental > Aquatic > Marine > Epipelagic ...
TTTTTACGCGCCTATTGAAGTCACTCCATCGAACTCCGCCGGTCTCGATTTCGGCCGCACCGGCTCGACAGTGACCGTGCGTTTGCGCAACCGCAGCGACGCAACCGTAACGGTGGCAATTTCCGAGGTCGCCTCGGATACCGCGCCCTCCGGCCAGACGGCCATCACCGGCAGCGTACCGCTGACCTTGCGCGCGGCTGATGGCACCGAGTCTGCCTTCAGTGGCGCCAGCGTGGTGGTGGGCCCGCAATCCGCCGTCGAGATCCAGTTTGGCGTGGACCGCGGGCAAATGGGCACCAATTCGGATGCCTTCTACGCCTCGCTGCTGCGTTTTCAGGATAGCGGAAACTTGATGGACGTGTTGATTCCGGCGCGCGCGACCGTGGCCTCGCTGGCTGGCTTGTGGGTGGGCGATGCGCAGGTCACAGACGTGGCCAGCAAGGCCGCCACCTCCACCGGCGGATCCACCACGCCGCGCGCGTTTCCACTGCGTTTTATTCTTCATGTCGATGACGGCGGCACGGCACGCCTGCTCTCGCAGGTCTTCATGGGCACGCTGGCGGATGCAGGAAATCCCACCGGTCTGTGCACCAAGGAGTCCGGCCTCAAGCAGGACGCCAAGGCGGATGCCAGCCGGATGAGCGTGGGCCACCTGCCGCTGGATCAAGTCGTCACTGATGGCAGCGGTGAAGTGGCGCTGGGCGCGACGCTTACCCGCGTAATCAGCATCCCCTACAACGATCCAACCAATCCCTTCGTCCATCAATATCACCCGGACCATGACAACAAGGACGCCCGGCCGGACGGCACCAATATCGGCCTCGCCGATGGGGTGGAGAGTTACTCGGTGACACGCAACTGCAACTTCGAGTTTACCACCAGCCCGCCGGCAGGCACCAGCTCTGTCGGCTGGGGCAGCACCGTGATCGGTGGCAACTACACCGAGACGCTCTCCGGCCTGCACCGGCAGGACATCACCACCTCCGGCACTTTCACACTCCGCCGTGCCTCGGAAGACGGCGCCATTACCATCAATTGACCGTTTAAACCTCCTCTCAATCCTAGAAAGTACTCATCCCATGAAAAACACGCTACTGATCCTAGCCGCCACGCTGGCCATCCACGCCACCGCGCTCGCCCAAGAGCCCAGTAAGGTGCCCTCGCTCATCAGCTACCAGGGCAACATCACCTCCGCCGCAGGGGTGCCCATCGGCGCCGCTGCACCGGAGAATCGGGTGCTTACCTTCCGCTTCTGGAACCACCCGACCGATACCGCCGCAGAGAACCGCCTCTACAGCGAGTCCCAGACGGTGACTCTGCTCAATGGCGACTTCAGTGTACTCATCGGTAATGGCACCCCGGTCACCAACGAGGAAAACCTGCTCACGATGGCCGGCGTCTTCAGTTCCAAGGAGGTCTTCCTCGGCATCACTGTGGACGACGGTGATTCCGGCACCGCGGATCCGGAAATGTCACCCCGCCAGCAGATCGCCACCACCGCCTTCGCCTTCCGCGCCACCGTCGCTGAGGGTGTGGATGCCGGGGCCATCACTACAGATATGCTGGCATCCAATGCCGTCACCACCAATCAGCTCGCTGACAGCGCCATTACCTCTGCGAAGCTGGCACCCAATGCCGTCACCACTGATCAGCTCGCTGACGGCGCCATTACCACGAATCAGCTCGCTGACAGTGCCATTACCTCTGCGAAGCTGGCATCCAATGCCGTCACCACTGATCAGCTCGCTGACGGCGCCATTACCACGAATCAGCTCGCTGACGGCGCCATTACCACCAACAAAATAGTAGATGGCACGATTCAGCTCGAAGATCTGATTGCGGCGGTTAAGAACTCGCTTTGCCCGGTGGGAACAGTGCTTACCTACACAGGTGATACCGCTCCTGAGGGATGGTTAATGTGCCATGGCGCTGCGATCAGTCGGGCAGATTATTCCGCTCTCTACGCAGTCATCGGTAATCGCTTTGGTTATGGCAATGGCGACACGACTTTTCATATTCCCGATTTTCGAGGAAAGTTCCTGCGCGGGCATGATGCTGGGGCGGGGTATGATCCCGATCGTTATTCCCGAACGAATCTTTACCCTGGTGGGGCGACAGGGGATTCTGTGGGCAGTTATCAGGATGATGAATTCAGGAGCCATTCGCATGTGGAAACAACAATTGTGAGTAGTGATTACGGATCGGATCCTGGGGGATGGCATTGGCCTAACTATACACAAACTGAGTCTACTAGCGCCACAGGCGGCAGTGAAACGCGGCCAAAGAACATCTCCGTCAATTACATCATCAAGTATTAAGGCTATGCGACCTTGTTGATCAAAGTTTCCAATTTAGAATACTCACTTTACCTGCATGTCCTCGAATTCGCGCATACCCCTCCTTTTAGCGGTCGCTGGTGGCTTGCTTCTTTTAGCTCCGGCGGCCCACGCCCAATTGGAGCAGAAGTCGCCGCTACGCTTCAACGCGCTGTTCGAGGAGGGTGGCTACGTTCCCGCCATAGGTCAGTTTTCCGGGGTGGGGGTATCATCCAGCGCGGCCAATGCGAGGACCGCCGCAGAGGTGGCTGCCGAGGCGGAGGCTTTTGCAGCGGCGCGAGCGGCTGTCTTCGAGTCGGCCACGACAGTAGAGCAAATCGCACTCGGATTGGATGGCCTCTTGGGCCGCACCACGACGATCAAGGGCTTCACCTCGGCCACTTACATCAAGGATGATGAGTTTGGCGCTCCCGTAATCACGACCTTGCAACTACGCCGCGGTCGCTTGGGTAATGCCTTCTCCTCCGCCGTACCACGCTACTATCTGGGAGACCGCATCACCCCGCCGTTGACCGCCGTGGACTCCCTCGGCGAGGAAATTCCTGCCGCAGGCGAGGGCTTCTGGCGCGCCATGCCGGTCCGCCCTGGCGAAACCTTCCGCAATGCAGATGACTCAGCGCTCCTCGATGTGGCGGGTAATCCGGTGCCGCAAGCGGACGGTTCCGCAGAGGGCACGCTCTTGCCGGCACTCGCTACAGGCGCCTACGAAAGCTTTTACTATAGCACGCACGCGGATGCGGTCTTTGCCTCGCTGGCTGGTACCGTGGAGATCTGGTGGGTCTCCAATGCCCAGGTCAACGGACGTTGGCAATTCCGTCGCGAGAGTTTCACCGTGTCCGGAGCCGCCACCGCACCGGTCCGCAAAATTTACTGGAACCGAGGCGCTTTCGATGGACCAAAGGTGGATATCCCCAAGGGCCGCATCGAAATGGTGAAGCCTATTTATACCGTCAATTTCCCGCCCAGAGTAAGTGTGGACTACGATCCGAATGCGGAGATTCAAATTCTTAAGACACTCTGGCATGAGACCAACGGAGTATCACAGCTCGATGCTTACAACCGCGAAGGGCGCCTGCTCGTCGAATATCTCGGCGAATTGGTGGTCGGTGCCGGCAGCAAGCGGAGATTCCTCGGTATGGATGTGGTGGAGGTCGTCCGGGCCGCCCCCACGGAGACCGTCCAGATCGACCTCGGCAAGCAGGTGCTGCCGCGAGACGGGAGCGACTCGCTCATCCCCTCGCCGAACACCACCACCATGACCAGCGATCTGGTCTCGCTCACGGTGGCCAAGGACGGCACCCAGCGCTACTACGCAGAGAAGGAGTCACTGAATCCGGACAAGGTGATCTTCTACTGGATGGAGGACAGTGATGCCGGCATCGATCTCCTAGCGGAAGGTGAGAGCCCCGGCCTGAGCATCCGCTGGCCCAAATACAAGGACCGCTATCGGCTGGTCTGGCCGGCGGATTTGACCGATTACGCCTACATCAGCACGGATCAGAAAGGCAGCGATGCCAGCAACGGAATCGTGTTCGAGGTCGGCTCGACCCCGCAACTCATCTTCCAGGATGATGCTGCGCAAGGAGAGGCGCTGATCGATCCATTCAGCCAGCGTTTTGTCGTCGGGTTGGGCTACGACAGGTCTAACCGCTCGCTACTCAAGTTTTCCAACGGCCACGATGTCTGGTATCAGGTGGTTTACACTCAGGCGGAGAATCGTTTGAAATACCTCGAGCCGGATCAAGGCACCCCTCTGGTTGGCACGGCCACGGTCGGCTCCCGCATCGACAAACCGGCGGCCAAATATGAAACTGCCGGTGCGGTCTCGGGGGGGCGTGGATATTCGGCGGATGCGTATCGCGACCCCTACAGCGTGGGTGTGGAGGCTGCTGCGGCCGGTGCCATCATTCCGGTCAATGCCAACCCGGCCGATAACGAGCTGACGGTGCGCTGGTTTGAAAAGGTTGAGCCTCCTGCTGAATTGGCAGACGCGTTTACCGGTTTCTATGTGCCCTCGAAAGTCGGCCGCTACACGGTTTCGTATCCGGCGGAGCTGGGCCCGTGGCAGGCCTCTGGAAATTTGGCGACCAGCCGGATGAATCACGAGGGCTTGTTGCTGGCCGATGGGCGGGTGCTGGTCATCGGGGGAAGGGATGACGAGAATCAAGCGCTCGCCACGGCGGAGCGTTTCGATCCTACGCAGGGCGATTGGCAGGCGACTGGCAGCATGCAGGTCCCACGCTTGGAGGGCTTCACCGCGACGCTCCTGCCCGGCGGTAACGTGCTGGTGACCGGAGGTTTTATTACTGATGGCGGGTCCTCGGACTCCGGGACGGCCACCGCGGAGATTTACAACCCTCAGTTAGGAACTTGGACTCTCGCCAGTCCGATGTCCGAATCCCGCGCCAATCATCAAGCCACGCTGTTGGCCGATGGCCGCGTGCTGGTTTGCGGCGGGCAAAAATGGATGTATGGCGAGCCAAACTCATTGGCTTCTGCTGAAATTTATGATCCTGTAGAGAATGTGTGGACAAGCGTGGCAGCGCTCGAGGTGGCCCGTTACGGCCATACCTCCACTCTGCTAGAGGATGGCCGTGTGCTGGTGGCTGGCGGATGGATGTATGGGGCTCCGGGTGCGCCGGGTTCCCATGTGGAGGTCTTCGATCCAGTGGCTGCAACCTGGGACGTGCTTCCCGGGATGCCCGAGGCGTCGGCTAAGCACACTGCCACACTGCTTCAGGACGGCCGCTTGCTGGTGGTCGGAAATGGCGGTACCGGCACCTCGTCGTCAAACTGGGCCGCAATTTACACCCCCACGGTCACTGACTCGACGGCTTGGCAGATCATCGCCGCACCGCTTATTTCCCACAACTTGCACACCGCCACCTTGCTGAATGATGGCACGGTGCTTGTGTGTGGCGTGACTAACAGTGATCCGGTTTGCTCAGAGATTTATGATCCGGTCCGCGGGATTTGGAGTCTGGGTGAGGCCCTGCAGGTGCCGCGCGCCGGGCACAGCGCTACCCTGCTCGAGGACGGGCGTCTGCTGTTCGCCGGAGGCCGCGCGGTAGTGGGTGGCCAGACCACGGCTGCCAGTGAACTCAGTGCCGTCAGGGACCAGCTGGTCATGGCCTCCAACCTCGGCACCGAGGGCCTCACGCCCGACCAATCGGCAGGTGAGCTCTATCTCCAGAACAATCCCGCCGCCATCGGCTTCAATCCGAATGAGGAACACGCGGTCAAGAAGGACGGCAAGTTCTGGGCGCTGCGGGATGACCTCAATGTGACGGCTGCCGGTGGCTACACCTCCGAGCCCTTCGTGCTGGTGACCTACACCGACCCGGCTGACGGGCGCCCTGCCATGCGGCCGTATCGCGTCCTGCGGGAAAACCATACCCATCAGTTCCATTATCCATGGACCGCGGGCCTCAAGATTCAGGGGCCGATGCCGCTACCGCTGATGCAACTGCCCAAACGCGGTGGCGTGATTGCCAATACCGAGGTGGCTGGCGTGCCTGATCCCGCGGCCGCGACGGATGCGCCCAATGTCCCGGCACCAGGCGGCGCGGCGAATTATGATGCGTTCACCTTCGAGGATCGCCAGGGTTACAAGTGGGTTTATCGCGGTCCGCATACCAGTGGTTCGCCCACCCTCGGCATGCAGTGGTATTACCCGATGGCGGCGGATTTCTATCTGCCAGGCATGAGTCAACCCGCTGTCGGTACCGCACTGCCGTATCTTCGCCCGCTCAATGATGTGGGGGTCCCGCAAGGAGATGCGGTTGCCGGCACGGCACTCACGGTCAGCTACGCCCCGGCCTGGCCCGCGAGCGTGCCCTCACTGCAGGTGGCGGAAACCCTCACCTTGGCCAAATACGGCCTGCCGGATGTGCGTAACCAGAAAAGCGCGCAGATCCTCTATCAGCAATCGGTGGCCAACGAGGGGGCCGTCAAGCGCAGCGTGATCCTCCACGATCCAACTCGTTACAAGATGGTTCCTCTGAGCAGTATCTCTCTCGAGGATAAAAAAATCCCGGAAAGTATCCGGACTTCAATCTATCAGGGAAAAAGCTATTTCCAAGGCCTGCCCCCCGATCTGCAACAACGCTTTTTCTTCGATCCACTCGCCAGCGAGAAGGGCAGCCTCATTCTTAAAGGCGAGTTCCATGACGAAATCGCGGGCGACGATTACCTCGACCTCAATGTGCTCTCGTCTGGCGATTTGGATGCTATCAAGGCTTTGGCTGAAAATGAAGACGCAAGCACCAAGAGTGCGTGGACCCAAGTGATCGACAATCTCACGACGCTCGTCGAAACCTTCATCGAGGATCCCACGCGAAAGGGAACTTACATCGCCACATCCGATACGGAATTGACCCGTTATGAGGGGGTCACGTCACTGCCGGAAATGCTGGACGCCGACACCGCGCGGGACAGCTACGCTCTGACTGCCACCGGTCGTGGCGACGGCTATGTCACCCTGATGTTCGGCAATGGCCGCAACCCGGACCTGACTCCAGCGGGCGATCCGCCAGTGATGCAGATTATTAAAGTGGTGCCGGAACTCTACAGCGGCGACCTCAAGGTGCGTCTCTCCAGCAACCCGCTCGATGAAAAGGTCAGCCTGCGCCACAGTGGCGATTTCGCCGCGCGGCCGCAGGATTACGAGTTCGAGTGGTATTGGGCACCGCCTTCATCCGACGGCACCCAACCCGCCACTTACACCTACGATAATCAGACCTACCTCGGGAATTCGGAGTCACTGGAGAGCCGCCAGTGGCGGTTCATTCAGTCCCCGGCCAGTGCGCGTCCGGCGCTGGCGGACTATCCGACAGAGCTGCGCACTTTGCCCGCGCCCACCATGATCAAGGCACCTGGCTATGACGCCACGAAGCAACTGCCCGGCATCGTCTTTCAGACCGACCGACCGGTGGACTACAGTGCCGGCATCCCGGCCAAGATCACCTTCAGTGCCAACCTCGGTGCGCGCGATGGTTTTGTGCTCTATGTCAATGGCAGCATCGCGGTGGTGCATGGCAACGGTGTGGCCGCCCTTGACGGCTTGCTGGCGGAGAACACCTTCGATCTGCGCCTCCAGAAGGCCACGGACTTGGCAGCTCTACCGACCGAAGGGGAACGCCTGATCGTTGTCGCGGAGGTCAATAACCTCCTACATTTCCGGATCTTCGATGCCGCGGGAACGCGAGTGCTCGAAACCGACGAATCGAACCTGGCGACCAAGGCGGGGGAAATCGCCGATCTACGCGCCCGTCTGAACAGCCTGTGGGCGACGACTAATCTGCTCAACAGTGACAAGGCTGCAGTGGTGGCCGCCACCGCTTCCATCGTCAACTTTGATCTTTCCCAGGATGCCGCCAGCGGTCTTAGCGCCTCTGGCCTGAGCAAGCAGTTCGCGGTGGACGGGCGCTACTTCGTCAGGGGTCCCAATACCCTCGAGGTGGCTCTTTACTCCAGCGCCGATGCGGGTGTGACCAGTAATATCGACTTCCGCTTGGAAGGCTCCACCCGCGAGGACCGGGTGCTGGCCAGCGGCTCACCGTGGTCCAAGGCCATCGGTAGCCCGGAACTCGACAACCGTGCCACCGTCGGCGGCTCGCCCACCGCTCCGCTCGGCAGCCCGCTGCTCGTCATGAGCGACAATTTCTTCACCCTCCGCTACCGGGCCAGAGCAGGCACGACTGCTTATGCCCTCACCGAAGGCGCATGGACGAATTGGACCCGCCCGGCGCTCGTCGAGGGCTGGATCAAGCGCGTGCTCGCGGCGATCAATCCTTTCAACCAGCGCATGACCGATCTCTACAACAACGCGGTCAACACCGATGTGAGCCTCCTCACACAGGCCGGCACGCGCTGGGAGGGTGACATTGCGCTCACGCTGGACGCGATCAACGACTACGGCTTGATTGAGATCTATGAAACCGTGCTCAAGCGCGGCAAGGGCATGAGTATTGGTTCCGGCTATGACTACGGCCCGGCCAATGACGCCCTGCTGCTGGCTGCCGGCTACCTCAGCGATCTTTACTCGATCCTGGGCAACGAGGCCTTCGCGGATGCTGCCAATCCGACGGTGTCCCTCGGCGATTCCGGCTCCGCCAGCGAGGTCAACACCAGTCGCTTCTGCTTCGAGGGGCAGGTGGCCAGCGTGCTCGACGAGGAACTTGCGCTGCTGCGCGGTCGCGATGACACGCTCAGTCCTCAAGTGACACAGGGGCCATTTTATAATCGCTTATTCTGGAACTATACCCGCGGCATCGATTCCGGCGAGGCTTTCTACGCCACCAACTACAACATCAAGGAAAAGGTCGGCAGCAGCACCGAGAATGGCTCGATCGATGCGGCCGATGCCCAGCGCATGTTCCCACAGGGGCATGGCGATGCCTACGGTCACTACCTCACCGCCCTCAAGGGTTACTACCAACTCCTGACCAACCCGAACTTCACTTGGACGCCGCGCACCGAGTCCCTCAACATCCTCGGCAACACCGTCGCAGTGGACTACAAGGACGAGCGTAAGTTTGCCGAGGCCGCCGCCAACATCGCCCGCACGGCGGAGCAGGTGGTCAGTCTGACCTTCCGCCAGCAATACCGTGATGATCCTGCCGATGGTTGGACCTCCTACCGCGACGGCAAAGAAAATCCCAACACCGGCAACACCCGCCGCTGGGGTCTGGACGCATGGACTTCTCGCGCGAATCAGGGCGCGTATTACCACTGGGCGGTGGGTAACGCCATGTTGCCGGATGTTGATGCGACCAAGACGGGCATCCAGAAAATCGACCGTAGCACTGTGCCGGAGCTGCAGTTGCTTGCGGTGTCCGGCGAGTCTTTCCAGACCACCCTCGACAAGGCCAACAGTAGGCTCAACCCGCTAGGTCTCAGCCCGGGGGCAATCGCCTTCGACATTTCGCCTGCCGACTTGAAGGCGGGCAAGTCCCACTACGAGCAGGTCTATGAGCGCTCACTGCGTGCGGCTCTCAATGCCAAGGGCGCGTTCGATCAGGCCGCCGCTATGACGCGCTTGCTGCGCAACCAGGAAAACACCATCGATGACTACAATACCACGCTCGAAGAGCAGGAGCGTGCCTTCAACTACCAGCTCATCGATCTCTATGGCATGCCCTATCCCGGCGATATGGGCCCCGGCAAGACCTATGCCCAAGGCTACGCAGGCCCGGACCTCGTGAACTGGTTCGTTGTGGACAAGGCTTCCGGCACGCCGATCGATACTCAAGAGTTAACCGACTTCGGCGAAGGCGGCGACAGCTACCAGGACTTTCCGTATGAGAGGGGAACCGGCTTGATGGAGGTGAATACCTATGGCAACGAATTCGATTACCAATCAATCGCGGACTTGAATCTGCTCGACGCCGATCTCTCAAGTGATCCTGGTAAAACCCTGGAATTCAACAACTATTCCCACGAATACACCGTTCTGGTCCGGCGTGAAAGCCACGTCCAGTTTGCCGACGAATATTGGGGGGATATAAATGAAGACGGAGTCGTCACAAAGGCAGCGGATGTCGGCACTCGCCCCCAAACCGGTAAATTGCAGAATGCGCTGCTCGATGCCCAAGATAGTTGGTTGGCTCTCGATGGTGCCATTGGTAACCTCTCCGTGAACATCGCCAAGCTGAAAGACAAGAAAAAGGTCTTTGATGCGATGGTGACGAAATTAAAGCTTACGAAAGATGCGGTGGCTACAAACCAGAGCAAGGTTAACAGTTACAAACAGGCGATTCTTGCAGTGGAGCTGGTGATTCAAGGGGTAGAGCAAACCGACGACTTGGCACAGGACATTGCAAATGCTCTGGGTGTGGCCCCCCCCCAGTCTGTGGGCTTGGCGACCGATGCGACATCGGGCATCCGTAGCGGGATTAAGGCCGCCGCCGCGGCGATCGGAGGAGCAAAAGGAATCTTTAAGCTGGGACTTGCCGGAACGAAAGGCGGACTGGGGTATGAAGTTGACCAACTGGGACAAGAACTTGAGCTGAAGTTGATGGATATTAGTGCCAAGCAGGAGGAACTCCAAGCCGCCTATGAATACATCAACGACTGGCGCGATGTGACCAATGCGCAATATGGCATCGCCCAGCTGGCGATCGCCCACCAGCGAAAATTGCAGAACGTGGTCGATCTGAAGACAAAGGGCGACCGCATCCAGCTTGAGCGGGAGATTTTCCGCAAGCGCGCAGCGACCACGGTGCAGGGCTATCGTACTAATGACCTCGCCTTCCGCGCCTTCCGCGATGAGTCGCTGGAGCAATACCGGACCCTGTTCGACCTCGCCGGGCGCTACACCTATCTCGCCGCCAAGAGTTACGACTACGAGACCGGGCTACTGGGAACGCCTGAAGGCGAGGCGGTCATTTCAAAAATCGTCAGCTCCCGAGCGCTCGGGGACCTCACTGGTGGCGAGCCGCAGGCGACCGTGAGCAGCCTCGGCGATGCCGGGTTGGCTGGTACTATGGCCCAACTCAATGCCGACTTCTCGGTGGCCAAGGGCCGCCTCGGCATCAACAATCCAGATATCAACGGCACCTTGATTTCGCTGCGTCAGGAGTTGTTCCGCCTTTTGAAGAGCGCCACCACCAGCGAGGATGACAAGGCCTGGCGGCAGACTCTGGAACAACACATTGTCAGCGATCTGATGAGCGATCCCGACGTGGCCTTGCTATGCCGCAGCCTGCGCAAAGCGGATGGCTCCTCGGTGCCCGGTATCGTCATCCCCTTCGGCTCGACCATCGAACATGGCAAGAACTTCTTTGGGCTACCGACCGCCGGTGGCGACCACTTGTTCAGCGCCTCCAACTTCGCCACCAAAATTTACTCGGTAGGAGTAATGTTCGAAGGCTATGTGGGCATGGATCCTTACGCCGAGCTCAACCCCGGAGCTGGCTCTGCGGATACCAACGACCCGAACGTGCTCAGCGCCACGCCTTACGTTTATCTGATCCCCTGTGGAGTGGATAAGATGCTGGCGCCGGCACTTGGTGACACCGGCATCGAACGCGCCTGGCGGGTCCAGGATCAGGCGCTGCCGCTGCCCTACAATCTGGGAGCCACCGCCTTCTCAAGCACCCAGTTCTTCAGTGCGGACGGCACGCTGAGCGAGCAGCCCTGGATCACCCGCAAGCACCAAGCCTTCCGCGCGGTGGACGATCCGGCTTTCTTCTACGGCCTCCAGCCCGCCGAGTTCGGCAGCTCACGCCTCGTCGGCCGCAGCGTCTGGAACACCCAGTGGAAACTTGTCATCCCTGCCTATGGCTTGCTCAATGATGAACAAGAAGGGCTCGATCGCTTTGCTGCTACTGTGGATGACATCAAGCTCTTCCTCCGCACCTACTCGCACTCCGGTAACTAATGAACAGACGGCTGGCGACCCTTCTGCTGTGTCTATGCCTGGGCATCGCTGCATGGCAGTGGCAGTTATGGCAGGGGGAACAGGGGGCGTCGCCTGCTGCGCCATCAGCCGATGTGGTAACCGCGGAGATCGAATGGGTGTCCGAGCCCCCTGCGAGCATTGAGAACGTGGGGGAGGAAGTGTTCAAGCGTGCCTTTTGGCGCCGACCTTCGGCCGAGGATCGCATTCTGCAAGCCGAGCGCCACGAATGGCACGATGCCGAGGGTGTCAGCCGCTGGCAGTGGTTTTTAATTGTCGATCCCTCACCGGCACTCTTGCAGTACTTGCGCGATGAGAATGCCTTCGGTCTGGTGGCCGGCAGTGGTAAGCCGCTGCGTGAGGCGCCGGCGTGGTTCCGCTTTGATCCACAATCGGTGCAGACGTTGTGCGCTCGCAGTGGAGGGATGCAAGTCTCGTTCCGCGCGTCCGACGACCGAATTTTCGCCTGTGCCAGTGGCGCTGGGTTTACCAAGGGCGCCGCGGCGCCAAGCATCGCACCAGCGCCGATCTCTGCTAGCAGTGCTGGGCGCTTGCCGAATGCGCCGCCGCCGATACCGCTGCGAGCGGACTAGGCCGTTTTACCACAGGCTGTAGTCACCTGTCGCTTGCTTTAAAGGAGGGAGGGCGACTCGCCCTCCTTTGTAGCCATGCAGGATCAATGTGGGCGGGTCGCCCACACTCCTTCATTTCAGTCGCCTATCCCTAAACAGCGCACGAGGCTGTGCAGTGCGGCGCGTACGGATCGAGCGCGTGTTTGTGTCGTGGCGGTGACAATCGTGTGACGGCTGGGTAAAATCGCTTGAGTCTCTTCTGCCTAAGTGTTTATGCGTTGACGTAGAGCGACTTATTTTCGTTTTAGCGAAATGTGTAAGTGCCTAAAGATCGGTCATTGCTTCTCGATGGTGAACGCTTGTTATACATTACTCTTAATTCCATAGTATGCATACTCTTAAAGCCCAGCGTATCCTAGTCGTCGATGATGAGCCTGATGTCACAGAGTTGTTGAAGTATAAATTCGAGCAGGAGGGCTATCGCTGTCAGGTATTGAATGATCCTTTGTTATTTGCCAGTACTGCGCGTGACTTTGAGCCTGAGATTATGATTTTTGATATCATGATGCCTGAGCTGAGTGGTTTGCAGCTGTGCCGCATGGCGCGCGCCGATCCGTTACTGAAGCATGTCCCTATCATTTTTCTGACAGCGCGTGGTGAAACGGAAGATCGCATTCAGGGCTTGGAGCTGGGTGCGGACGATTATTTGCCTAAGCCGTTTAACATGAAGGAGCTATCGATTCGGGTAGGGAAGCTTCTAGCACGTAGCGCGACAGTGACACAGACTACTAAGTCCATGCGTATCGAAATCAGTGGGGTGGTGATTGATGCAGAGTTACATCAGTTGAGCATCGATGGCGTTGAGGTGATCCTGACTGCGACCGAGTTTCGTTTGTTACAACTACTGATGGAGCGCAAGGGGCGCGTGCAGTCGCGGGAGCACTTGCTCGTGGCTGTTTGGAACTATGACACGGATATAGAGACGCGCACGGTGGACACACACGTGCGCCGTGTGCGAGAAAAGTTGGGCCCTTATGCACATTTGATTGAGACTGTTCGCGGAGTCGGCTACCGTGCCGTCGATATCTAATGGTTATTTTTCTAACTGTCTTGCTGTGCGTGTTGTTGATCGCGTTTTGGGTCTCGGCTCTGAAGGCGCGTCGCACTGTCGGTGAGTTGCAAGAGTCGGTGCGTCTGAGTCGATGCATGTTGTTGAATGAGAGTTCGGCTTCGATGAAGCGACTGGGTCTGCCTGGGCTGATTAAGGAAACCAATCGCTTAATCGATCGCCATCGTGATTATCTCGACGCGGAATCAGGGCTTTCGAATCAGTTGGAGGCGATGTTGGGCTCGATTCAAGAGGCGGTAATTATCTTTAACGATGAGCATGTGATCGAATTTGTGAATGATTCGGCCCAGCGCCTATTTCAGCGTGCGCGAGCATTGAAGGGCGCGCGCTTGGAGACTGCGTTGCGTTCGCCCAGTCTGCTGGAGTTTTTAAATGCGTATCGCGAGGATCACAGCCTGAAGCG
>Ga0209504_1002134_pt1 | contig 13828 bp, 10 predicted proteins | sample COGITO_mtgs_1005_FD_184791 | JGI IMG/M metagenome (GOLD analysis project Ga0209504, IMG submission 184791) | Pelagic marine microbial communities from North Sea - COGITO_mtgs_100511 (SPAdes) (version 2) | ecosystem: Environmental > Aquatic > Marine > Epipelagic ...
GAGAATGGCGTTGAGCTGCTGCAGCCAGGGGCCGGCATCGACGCCGTCGTAGGGTTTGCTCAGGCGTTCGAGTTCGTTCAGCGCTGCCTGGCGCAGCGGATCGAGAGGTGTTTCGGCCGTCTGCCCGGCTGCCTTGCGCGGCAGGCGTTTAAGCAGCTTGAACGCGGCCCACAACAGCAGCGGCAGCAGCACCGCGAGCAGCCACCAGCCCGGTGCCGGCGGCCACCAGCTGATCGGCGCAGGGGCGATCAGCGGTTCGAGTTGGTCCAGCGGGTTCACAGGGCCTTCCTCGGCCGCTGGGCATTCAGGTGTTCGCGCAGCTGTTCGATCATCTCGCTCTGGGTGTTCAGGGCCAGCAGCGGCACGCCGAGTTTTTGCGCCAGGCGCTGCCAGCGCGCTTGACGTGCATCGGCCAGGCTGCGGTAGGCCTGGCGCAGTTCGGCGTCCTGGGTATCCAGCTCCAGCTGTGCGCCGTGCTCGGTAAAGCGCAGTAGGCCGGCATTCGGCAGGGCATGGTCGAGCGGGTCGGAAAGGGGCAGCAACAGCAGGTCGGTATGCCGCGCCAGCAGCAGCAACTGTTGCTCGCTGCTGTCACTCAAGGTGCGCTCATCACACAGAATCACCACCAGGCTGCCGGGGCGCAGCACTTCGCGGGCGCGGCGCAGGGCCAGGCCGAAGCTGTCGCGGCCGCCCTGGCTGTCGTTGCTCAGGGCCTGATTGGCCTTGGCCAGGCGGCTGAGCAGTTGCAGTAGGCTCTGTTTGCTGCGTCGTGGTTTGATTTCGTGGTGTTCCAGATCACCAAACACCAGCCCGCCGATGCGGTCGTTGTGGCCCAGCGCGGCCCAGCCGATCAGGCTGGCGGCCTGGGCGGCAAGCACCGACTTGAACATCAGCCCGGAGCCGAAGAACAGCCGCTTGCTCTGCTCGACCATGATGTAGATCGGCCGTTCGCGCTCTTCATGGAACAGCTTGGTGTGCGGCTCCTGAGTGCGCGCGGTGACGCGCCAGTCGATGGTGCGCACATCGTCGCCGGCCTGATACACGCGCACCTGGTCGAAATCCACGCCGCGGCCGCGCAGTTTCGAGTGGTGCAGGCCAATCAGCGGGCTGCGCCGCGCCGGGGTGGAAAACAGCTGCACTTCACGCACACGGTGGCGCATCTCGATCAGTTCACCGAGGCTGACGCGAATGCCGGGTTGCGTGGGTTGCTCGTGCATGGTGGTTAGGCGACCGCCACGACGTCGAGAATGCGCTGCACCACGCGGTCCTGGTCGATGCCGGCGGCTTCTGCCTCGAACGACAGAATGATGCGGTGACGCAGCACGTCGAATAGCACCGCCTGGATATCTTCCGGGCTGACGAAATCGCGCCCGGCCAGCCAGGCGTGGGCCCGTGCGCAGCGGTCCAGAGCAATCGAGCCGCGCGGGCTGGCGCCGTAGGCAATCCACTCGGCCAGTTCCGGATCGAATTTGGCTGGGGTGCGCGAGGCCATCACCAGTTGCACCAGGTATTCCTCCACCGCATCGGCCATATACAGGCCGAGGATTTCCTGGCGCGCGGCAAAGATCGCCTGCTGGCTGACCAGCTGCTCGGGCTTGGTTTCACCGTTAAGCGCTTCGCCACGGGCCTGGGCGAGGATCTTGCGTTCCACGCTGGCGTCGGGGAAGCCGATCTTCACATGCATCAGGAAGCGGTCGAGCTGGGCTTCGGGCAGCGGGTAGGTGCCTTCCTGCTCAATCGGGTTCTGCGTGGCCATCACCAGAAACAGTGGCGACAGGTGATAGGTGCTGCGGCCTACGCTGACCTGGCGCTCGGCCATGGCTTCGAGCAGCGCCGATTGCACCTTGGCCGGGGCGCGGTTGATCTCATCGGCCAGCACCAGGTTGTGGAAGATCGGCCCCTGCTGAAACACGAAGCTGCCGGTTTCCGGGCGATAGATTTCGGTGCCGGTGATATCCGCCGGAAGCAGGTCAGGGGTGAACTGAATGCGGTGGAACTCGGCCTCGATACCTTCGGCCAGCTCCTTGATCGCCTTGGTCTTGGCCAGACCGGGAGCGCCTTCGACCAGCATATGGCCATCGGCGAGCAAGGCAATCAGCAGCCTTTCGATGAGTTTTTCCTGGCCGAGGATCTGACTTGAAAGAAAATGTCGCAGCGCGACAAGCGCTTCACGGTGTTCCATCGTTAAGCTCATCCGGCAAATGTGACCAGCGAGTCTTGAATCTCGCCAGAGTTAAGTGGCAGCCACTTTAATGCAATCGCTGCCTCCTAGACTAACGTTGAACAACAAGGTTGTGGCGAAGGTCATTACTCGCGACTGCCTTGATCGAGTCCCCTGACGAATAACAAGCCAAACGGAGCAAACCCATGGCGTTCTTTACGGCGGCCAGCAAAGCCGATTTTCAGCATCACCTGCAAACGGCGCTGGCGCAGCACGTCAGTGAACAGGCTCTGCCACAAGTAGCCCTGTTCGCCGAGCAATTCTTCGGCATCATCGCCCTCGAGGAGCTGACTCAGCGTCGCCTCTCTGATCTGGTCGGCTGCACCTTGTCGTCCTGGCGGTTGCTGGAGCGTTTTGAACCGGCCAAGCCCGAAGTGCGGGTATTCAACCCCGATTATGAAAAACATGGCTGGCAGTCCACCCACACTGCCGTAGAAATTCTGCACAGCGACATTCCGTTCCTGGTCGACTCGGTGCGCATGGAGCTGAACCGTCGCGGTTACAGCATCCACACCCTGCAGAACAGCGTGTTCAGCGTGCGCCGCAACAAGAGCGGTGAGCTGCAGGAGATCCTGCCTAAGGGTGCCCAAGGCAAGGATGTGCAGCAGGAAGCGCTGATGTTTCTGGAGATTGACCGCTGCTCCAACGTCGGCGAATTGAAGACCCTGGAAAAAGACCTGCACGAAGTATTCAGCGATGTACGCCTGAGCGTCGCCGACTTCCAGCCGATGAAAGCCAAGGCCAAGGAACTGCTGGCCTGGCTGGATAAAGCCAAGCTCAAGGTTGAAGGCGCCGAGCTGGAAGAGATCAAGGTATTCATGAGCTGGTTGCTCGACGACCACTTCACCTTCCTTGGCTATGAAGAATTCACCGTTGCCGACAGTGCCGGTGGCGGCAGCATGGTCTACGACGAGAAGTCCCTGCTGGGCATGTCCAAGCGCCTACGCAGCGGCCTCAAGACCGATGAACTGCATATCGAACCTGAAGCGGTGGCCTACCTGCGTGAGCCGCAGCTGCTGTCCTTCGCCAAGGCTGCCGTGCCGAGCCGCGTGCACCGTCCCGCGTATCCGGACCTGGTGTCGATCCGCGAACTGGACGCCAAGGGCAAGGTGGTCAAGGAATGCCGCTTTATGGGCCTGTACACCTCGGCGGTGTATGCCGAGAGCGTGTGGAACATTCCGTTTATCCGCCGCAAGGTGGCGGTGATCAAGCAGCGTTCCGGTTTCGACAGCAGCGCGCACCTGGGCAAAGAGCTGGCTCAGGTATTGGAAGTGCTGCCGCGTGATGACCTGTTCCAGACCCCGGTGGACGAGCTATTCAACACCACCATGGCGATTGTGCAGATTCAGGAGCGCAACAAGATTCGCGTGTTCCTGCGCCGTGATCCGTACGGCCGTTTCTGCTACTGCCTGGCCTATGTGCCGCGCGACGTGTACTCCACCGAAACCCGCATGAAGATCCAGCAGGTGCTGATGGAGCGCCTGCAGGCCACCGATTGCGAGTTCTGGACTTTCTTCTCCGAGTCGGTACTGGCGCGGGTGCAGTTCATCCTCAAGGTTGACCCGAAGAACCGCGTGCAGATCGACCCGCTGCGTCTGGAAAAAGAAGTGATCCAGGCCTGCCGTTCTTGGAAGGACGACTACACCAGCCTGATCGTCGAAAGCCTCGGCGAAGCCCAGGGCACCGAAGTGCTCAGCGAATTCCCCGGCGGCTTCCCGGCCGGTTACCGCGAACGTTTCGCCCCGCATTCGGCGGTGGTGGACATGCAGCACCTGCTTAGCCTGAACAATGAGCGTCAGCTGGTGATGAGCTTCTACCAGCCGCTGACCCAGGGCGAGCAGCAGCTGCATTGCAAGCTGTACCACGCCGACACGCCGCTGCCACTGTCGGACGTGCTGCCGATTCTGGAAAACCTCGGCCTGCGCGTACTGGGCGAGTTCCCTTACAAACTGCGCCGCGCCGATGGCCGCGAGTTCTGGATTCACGACTTCGCCTTCACTTACGCCGAAGGCCTGGATGTCGACATCCAGCAGCTCAACGACACGCTGCAGGGCGCCTTCGTCAATATCGTTGGCGGCGCAGCGGAGAACGACGGCTTCAACCGTCTGGTGCTGATGGCCGCCATGCCGTGGCGCGACGTGGCGCTGCTGCGTGCCTACGCCCGTTATCTCAAGCAGATTCGTCTGGGCTTCGACCTCAGTTACATCGCCAGCACCCTGGTCAACCACGCCGATATCGCCAAGGAGCTGGTGCGCCTGTTCAAGACGCGTTTCTACCTGGCGCGCAAGCTCACCGCTGATGACCTGGAAGACAAGCAGCAGAAGCTCGAGCAGGCGATTTTGGCTGCGCTGGACAACGTTGCGGTGCTCAACGAAGACCGCATCCTGCGCCGCTACCTTGACCTGATCAAAGCCACCCTGCGCACCAACTTCTACCAGACCGATGCGGCCGGGCAGAACAAGTCCTACTTCAGCTTCAAGCTCAACCCGCGGGCCATTCCGGATATTCCACGGCCGACGCCGAAGTTCGAAATCTTTGTCTACTCGCCGCGTGTTGAAGGCGTGCACCTGCGCTTTGGCGACGTCGCCCGTGGCGGCCTGCGTTGGTCGGACCGTGAGGAAGACTTCCGCACCGAGGTGCTGGGCCTGGTCAAGGCGCAGCAGGTGAAGAACGCGGTGATCGTGCCGATGGGCGCCAAGGGCGGCTTTATTCCACGGCGCATGCCGGTCGGCGGCAGCCGTGATGATGTGCTGGCCGAGGGCATTGCCTGCTACCGCATCTTTATTTCGGGCCTGTTGGACATCACCGACAACCTGAAAGACGGCGTCGTAGTGCCACCGCAGAACGTGGTGCGTCACGATGGCGACGATCCGTATCTGGTAGTAGCGGCCGATAAAGGCACCGCGACCTTCTCTGATATCGCCAACGGCATTGCTGCCGAATACGGCTTCTGGCTAGACGATGCCTTCGCCTCGGGCGGCTCGGCTGGTTACGACCACAAAGGCATGGGCATCACCGCCAAGGGCGGCTGGGTCTCGGTGCAGCGCCACTTCCGCGAGCGCGGCATCGACGTGCAGAAGGACAACGTCACCGTGATCGGCATCGGCGACATGGCCGGCGACGTATTCGGTAACGGCTTGCTGCTTTCGGAAAGCCTGCAGCTGGTCGCGGCCTTTAACCATATGCACATCTTTATCGACCCCAACCCGGATGCGGCGAAGAGCTTTGTTGAGCGTCAGCGTCTGTTCGATCTGCCGCGCTCCAGCTGGGCCGATTACGACGCCAAGCTCATCTCGGCGGGTGGCGGGATCTTCCTGCGCAGCGCCAAGAGCATCGCCATCAGCCCGCAGATGAAAGAGCGCTTCGACATCAGCGCCGACAAGCTGGCGCCTAACGAACTGCTGAACGCCTTGCTCAAGGCACCGGTGGATCTGCTGTGGAACGGCGGTATTGGCACCTACGTCAAATCCAGCAAGGAAAGCCACGCCGATGTCGGCGATAAAGCCAACGACCTGCTGCGTGTGGACGGTCGCGAACTGCGGGCCAAGGTGGTGGGTGAGGGCGGTAACCTCGGCATGACCCAGCTGGGCCGCGTCGAGTACGGTCTGAATGGCGGCAAGAGCAACACCGACTTTATCGACAACGCCGGTGGTGTGGACTGTTCCGACCACGAGGTGAATATCAAGATTCTGCTCGGCGAAATCGTCGGCGCGGGCGACATGACCGGCAAGCAGCGTAACAAGCTGCTGGTGGAAATGACCGACGCAGTCGGCGGCCTGGTGTTGGGCAACAACTACAAACAGACCCAGGCGTTGTCGCTGGCCGAGCGCCGCGCCCGTGAGCGGGTGGGTGAGTACAAACGCCTGATGAGCGCCCTGGAAGCGGCCGGCAAGTTGGACCGCGCCCTGGAGTTTCTGCCCACCGATGACGAGCTCAATGAGCGTGCCGCCAATGGACTGGGCTTGACCCGTCCGGAGCTGTCCGTGCTGATCTCCTACAGCAAGATCGACCTCAAGGAGTCGCTGCTGAAATCCTTGGTGCCGGATGATGAGTACCTGGCGCGTGAGATGGAAACCGCCTTCCCGCCGCTGCTGGCGAAGAAGTTCGGTGAGCCGATGCGTCGCCATCGCCTCAAGCGCGAAATCGTCAGCACGCAGATCGCCAACGATCTGGTCAACCATATGGGCATCACCTTCGTGCAGCGCCTGAAGGAGTCCACCGGCATGAGCGCAGCGAATGTCGCTGGCGCCTATGTGATCGTGCGTGATCTGTTCCGCCTGCCGCATTGGTGGAAACAGATCGAGGCACTGGACTATCAGGTCCCGGCCGAGCTGCAACTGCAGCTGATGGACGAGCTGATGCGCTTGGGGCGCCGCGCTACCCGCTGGTTCCTGCGCAGCCGTCGCAACGAGCTGGACGCTGCCCGCGATGTGGCGCATTTCGCGCCGCGTATCGAAGCACTGGTCGGCCGACTCGACGAATTGCTTGAAGGCCCGGCCCGTGAACAGTGGCTGGCGCGCTTCCAGGCGTATGTCGAAGCCGGTGTGCCGGAAGAGCTGGCGCGCGTTGTCGCTGGCACCAGCCATCTGTACACCTTGCTGCCGATCATCGAGGCATCGGATGTGACCGGGCAGGAACCGGATCGTGTTGCAGCGGCGTACTTTGCCATTGGCGGTTCGCTGGAGCTGTCCTGGTACCTGCAGCAGATCACCAGCCTGCCGGTGGAAAACAACTGGCAAGCACTGGCCCGTGAAGCCTTCCGCGATGACCTGGACTGGCAACAGCGCGCCATCACCGTGTCGGTCCTGCAAATGGCCGAAGGCCCGGCGGATATCGAAGAGCGGGTCGGGGTGTGGCTGGATCAGCACCGCCGTCTGGTGGATCGCTGGAAGGTCATGCTCGGCGAGCTGCGCGCGGCCACCAACACCGATTACGCCATGTACGCTGTGGCGAATCGCGAGTTGATGGACCTGGCGCAAAGCGCCTGATAAAGCAGCGCAGGCCTGGCCTGCGCTGTTCCTGAAGCAATAAAAAGCCCCGCCTAGTGCGGGGCTTTTTATTGCTTCAGTGTCGGCGAAATTACGTTTGTTCTAGATCTCGCGAGCTAGAGTCCTGCAAGGCAAAAACAGACGAGAAACGCAGCGAAGCGAAGTAACAGCCGCAGGCTAGCCCGAAGGGTGAGCGTAGCGAATCAAGCGGAGTGTACTTTTGTACATGAGCATTACTCGTTTCACTCGCCCTTCGGGTCGCGCTGAAGCGCGTTAGCCATAGCGGCTTGCCGAGTCTGTTTTTAACGCCGCAGGGCCGACGCGCAGCAGATCGTTGTCTTGCACCTACTCAGTCGTCGAAATCCATCCAGCCGCCCATCTCTTTCCAGCGATTGACGATGCCGCAGAACAGCTCGGCAGTCTTCTCGGTGTCGTAACGGGCCGAGTGCGCTTCCTTGCCGTCAAAATCGATACCGGCGGCCTGGCAGGCCTTGGCCAATACGGTCTGGCCATAGGCAAGGCCGGCCAGGGTGGCGGTGTCGAAGCTGGAGAAGGGGTGGAACGGGTTGCGCTTGATACCGGTGCGGTTAACCGCGGCATTAAGGAAACCCAGGTCGAAGCTGCTGTTATGACCGACCAGAATTGCTCGCTTGCAGCTGTTGGCTTTCAGCGATTTACGCAGGCCACGGAAGATTTCCGTCAGTGCGTGTTCTTCGGTGACGGCCATGCGCAGCGGGTGGTCAAGCTTGATGCCGGTGAAGTCCAGCGCAGCCTGTTCGATATTCGCGCCTTCAAACGGCTCGATGCGGAAGAACTGGGTGTGCTCCGGGTAGAGGAAACCACCTTCATCCATGCCGATGGTAGTGGCGGCAATCTCCAGCAGGGCATCGGTGGCGCAGTTAAAGCCGCCGGTTTCCACGTCCACGACTACCGGCAGGTAGCCACGAAAGCGCGCGGCCATCGGGTGGCGCGGGCCGGAGTGGCTGCCGCTTTCGGCTTCGTCGTCGTACAGGTCTTCACTCACGCTTGGCGCTCCAGCAGGCGCCAGCGCAGGGTTTCACCGGCGCGCAGCGGGATAACGGTTTGCTCGCCCAGCGGCAGGCTGGCCGGTGCGGTCCAGTCTTCACGCACCAGGGTGATGCTGTCGGTATTGCGCGGCAGGCCGTAGAAGTCCGGGCCGTTGAGGCTGGCGAAGGCTTCCAGTTTGTCCAGCGCATTGCGCTGCTCGAAGGCCTCGGCATACAGCTCGATGGCTGCATAAGCGGTGTAGCAACCGGCGCAGCCGCAGGCGGCTTCTTTGGCATGCTTGGCGTGCGGCGCCGAGTCGGTGCCGAGGAAGAACTTGGCATTGCCGCTGGTGGCCGCATCCAGCAGGGCTTCCTGGTGGGTGTTGCGCTTGAGAATCGGCAGGCAATAGAAGTGCGGGCGAATGCCGCCGACCAGCATGTGGTTGCGGTTGTACAGCAGGTGATGGGCGGTGATGGTGGCGCCGACGTTAGCCGAGGCACTTTGCACAAACTCCACCGCATCGCGGGTGGTGATGTGCTCGAACACCACTTTCAGGGTCGGGAAGCGCTCGACCACACGGCTCAGGTGTTCACCGATAAACACCTTCTCGCGGTCGAATACATCGATCTCGCTGCGCGTCACTTCGCCGTGCACCAGCAGTGGCAAGCCAACTTCGGCCATGGCTTCGAGCACCGGGAAAATCTTGTCGATGCTGGTTACGCCCGAATCGGAGTTGGTGGTCGCGCCGGCCGGGTAGAGCTTGGCCGCATGTACAAAGCCCGAGGCTTTGGCCGTGCGCACATCGTCAGGTTGGGTCAGGTCGGTGAGGTACAGCACCATCAGCGGCTCGAAGCGGCTACCGGCAGGGCGGGCGCTGAGAATGCGCTGGCGATAGGCATCGGCTTCGCTGGCATTGCGTACCGGCGGCACCAGGTTGGGCATGATGATGGCGCGGCCGAAGGTGCGGGCTACATCGGCAACGGTATGCGGCAGAACGCCACCGTCGCGCAGGTGGATGTGCCAGTCGTCGGGACGCAGCAGGGTAAGGCGGTCAGTCATGGAAGCTTCCAGGCGGGCAAAACGTGGCGAGAATGCTACCGGAAAAGCCCCGTGGCAGCACGTTGAAAGCGGGCGCGACAGGTAAAGCTGACTGAAGGCCGGGTTGTGCTGCGGCCCGACTTGCATAAGCGGCATAAAGCGCTGCTCAAGTTTTCCGCCGTGGCACCGATAGACAGAGGGTAAGCCGTATTCCCTGGAGTCTGTCGTGCGACCCTACCCACTCGCGGTGCTTTGCCTGCTGGCAAGCCAGCCCGTCCTAGCCATCAGCTTCCAGACTCGTCTGGAGAAGATCGAGTGGCAGGTCGAAGGTGATCAGTTCGAGTGCCGTTTGTCGCAACCCATCACCGATTTTGGCTCCGGAGTGTTTGTACGCCGGGCTGGCGAGCAGGTCACCTTCAGCCTGAAAGCCCGTGAGCGCTGGCTGGGTGCCGGCAATGCCACCTTACTGGCGGCGGCGGCGCCCTGGCAGCCGGGGCGCGGTGACATCAACCTGGGCTCGGTCAGCGTGGTGCCCGCCGAGGTGCTGTTCAACAGTTCCCAGGAGCAGGGCACGCGCTTACTCACTGGCCTGTTGGAAGGGCGCAGCCCCGTGGTGCGCCATCGTGCGGCGATGGGCGGTGATGCGGTTGAAGTGCGCTTGCTGCCGGCCAAATTCAACAAGGCCTATAACGAGTACCTGGATTGCACGGCCAAACTGCTGCCAGTGAATTTCGATCAGGTGCGCAAAAGCCAGGTCGGCTTTCCGGGTGGCGGTATCGACCTGGAGCCGCTGGCCCAGGCCAAGCTGGATATCATCCTCAGCTTTCTCAAGGCCGATCCCAGCGTCAACCGCATCCAGCTTGATGGGCATGCCGACAATGGCGGCAATCGCCTGACCAACCGCGACCTGTCGCGCCGCCGTGCGCTGGCGGTGATGGAATACCTCAAGGCCAACGGCATTCCCGCCGAGCAGATCACCATGCGCTTTCATGGCGAGCGCTACCCGGTGGCACCGAACAACAATGAAGCCAATCGGGCAAAGAATCGTCGGGTAACCATTCTCCTCGACCGGGTGCCGGAAGCTGCAGTGCCGCCTGCACCTGCTCCAGCGCCTGAGGCGACTGATCCTGCGGCCACCTCCTAGCGCCGGCTATTGGTCTGTTGTCCAACAATTATCCGTCGCTTGGTCGTCACAAGCTGTCGCGCCTCTGTAAATCAGGCGGCATGGGCAGTAGAATCGTCGGTTTTCCCGCACAACCCCGTGGAGTTGATGGCATGGCCGACGTAAACAAGGTAGTCCTGGCATATTCCGGTGGCCTGGACACTTCCGTGATCCTCAAGTGGCTGCAAGATACCTATAACTGCGAAGTGGTGACCTTCACCGCGGATCTCGGCCAGGGTGAGGAAGTCGAGCCGGCACGCGCCAAGGCTCAGGCCATGGGCGTTAAGGAAATCTATATCGACGACCTGCGCGAAGAGTTCGTGCGCGATTTCGTCTACCCGATGTTCCGCGCCAACACCGTCTACGAAGGCGAATACCTGCTGGGCACCTCGATTGCCCGCCCGCTGATCGCCAAGCGCCTGATCGAAATCGCCAACGAGACCGGCGCCGACGCCATCTCCCACGGCGCCACCGGCAAAGGTAACGACCAGGTGCGTTTCGAGCTGGGTGCCTATGCGCTGAAGCCGGGTGTGAAAGTGATCGCCCCATGGCGCGAGTGGGACCTGCTGTCGCGCGAGAAGCTGATGGACTACGCCGAGAAGCACGCCATCCCAATCGAGCGTCACGGCAAGAAGAAGTCGCCGTACTCCATGGATGCCAACCTGCTGCACATCTCCTACGAAGGCGGCGTGCTGGAAGACACCTGGACCGAGCACGAAGAAGACATGTGGAAATGGACTGTCTCCCCTGAGGCCGCGCCAGACGCACCGACCTATATCGAACTGACCTACCGCAAGGGCGACATCGTTGCCATCGACGGCAAGGAAATGAGCCCGGCCACCGTGCTGGCTGAACTGAACCGCATCGGCGGCGAGAACGGCATCGGCCGTCTGGATATCGTCGAAAACCGTTTTGTCGGCATGAAGTCCCGTGGCTGCTACGAGACCCCCGGCGGCACCATCATGCTCAAGGGTCACCGCGCCATTGAGTCGATCACCCTGGATCGCGAAGTCGCTCACCTGAAAGACGAGCTGATGCCCAAATACGCCAGCTTGATCTACAACGGTTTCTGGTGGAGCCCCGAGCGTCTGATGCTGCAACAGATGATCGACGCCTCCCAGGCCAACGTGAACGGCGTGGTGCGGATGAAGCTGTACAAGGGCAATGTGATCATCACTGGTCGTAAGTCTGATGATTCACTGTTCGATGCCAATATCGCCACCTTTGAAGAAGATGGCGGCGCCTACAACCAGGCTGACGCTGGTGGCTTTATCAAGCTCAACGCTTTGCGCATGCGCATCGCGGCGGGCAAAGGGCGCAAGATGCTCTGATAGACTGGAGCACCTGAGCCACACCAAGCCCCGGCCATAAGCCGGGGTTTGCATTTATAAGCCCGCAAGATGGGCAATGATGAGGAGAGACCTGATGAGACTGCTGCACACCATGCTGCGCGTCGGCGATATGGATAAATCCATCGCGTTCTACACCGAAGTGCTGGGCATGACCCTGCTACGTCGCAAAGACTACCCAGAAGGGCAGTTCACTCTGGCCTTCGTCGGTTACGGCGATGAGGCGCACAACAGTGTGATCGAGCTGACCCACAACTGGGGCGTGGAGAGTTACGAGCTGGGCACTGGCTACGGCCATATCGCCCTGGAAGTAGCCGATGTGTACAAGGCCTGCGAAGACATTCGCACCCGCGGCGGCAAGATCACCCGTGAGCCAGGGCCGATGAAGCACGGCACCAGCATCCTGGCCTTTGTCGAAGACCCGGATGGCTACAAAATCGAGCTGTTGTCGCCATCGCGTGCCGACTGATTGCTGCTATCTTTGTAAGTGATAGCTTACAAAGCGAATGGCCAATCTACCCGGCCAGACGAGGTGCTCCATGACCTGCGGAAACCATGCAAAGCGGCTGATTCGGGCCGTGCAGGAGTTGTCCATGGCAAGGGATCTGGATGCTGTTGCCGAGGTGGTGCGCCACGCTGCACGTGAGCTGGTGGGAGCCGATGGCGCCACCTTTGTCTTGCGTGATGGCGAGCAGTGTTTTTACCGTGATGAAGATGCCATCTGTCCGTTATGGAAAGGTCAGCGTTTTCCTCTGCAGGCCTGCATCAGCGGTTGGGCCATGCTCAACCGTCAGGCCACGGTGATCGAAGACATCTATCAGGATGAGCGGATTCCCCACGCCGCCTATCGACCGACCTTCGTCAAAAGCCTGGTTATGGTGCCGATCCGCACCCTGGAACCCATTGGTGCGATTGGTACTTACTGGGCCAGTCAGTACCGCGCCACAGCCGATCAGGTCGAGATGTTGCAAGCTCTGGCCGATGCGACCTCGGTGGCCTTGGAGAATGTTCAGGTGTATGCCGAGCTGGAGCGGCGGGTCGAGGAGCGCACGGCGCAACTGGCGCAGGCCAACCAGCTGCTGCAAGACGAGGTGGCCGAGCGGCTGCGCGCCGAACAGCTGGTGCGGCAGATGTCGTTGACTGATGAGCTGACTGGTTTGTACAACCGCCGTGGCTTCCTGCTGCTGGCTGAGCGCGAGTTGCAAGTCGCGCGTAGGCGGCGGGGACGTAGCCTGTTGCTGTATGTCGACCTGGACTACCTGAAGCTGGCCAACGACCGTTTCGGTCATGCTGCCGGCGATGGCATGTTGGTCGATGCAGCCGATCTGCTCAAATCGCTGTTTCGCACCACCGATGTAGTGGCGCGGATTGGCGGCGACGAGTTCGTGGTGCTGGCCAGCCATTACAGCAGCAGTGAAGAAGTGCTGACGCGGTTGGACAAAGCCTTGCAGGCCTTCCGTCAGCGCACGGGGCGGCCATTGTCGTTAAGCGTGGGCACGGCGGAGTCGTCGTTGCAGGCCGATCAAAGCCTGGAGCAGTTGCTGACCCAGGCGGATGCTGCGATGTATGCCAACAAGTGTTCCCGGCGCAGTTTGCAGGCTGTTGGCTAAGCAACAAAAAAGCCCCGCAGTGTAGCGGGGCTTTTTGTTGCTGGCGGCGTTAGAGGTCGAAGTCGTATTCGGCCAATTGCTTGTGCAGGCGGCGCTCTTCGAGGAAGTTGTCGATGATGCGGCGCTTGGTCAGGTTGGTCTTGGCAACCTCTACCGGTGCTTCGGCTTCATCCGCTTCTTCGGCAACAAAATCTTCGTCGAGCTCAAGTTCTTCTTTATCAGTGCTCATAGATTCACTCCAGGCTACCAGGGCCATTCAGCTGCTGTGAAAACTACTGCGCTCGGCCATGCTGCGTTGGAAACAGGCTCACACTGCTCATTTACCGCTCGTAAACTCCGCGTGCTCGCCTATTTCCGCCTTGCCTGACCTTCGCTCGCTACGTTTTCACACAACCTGATTTGCGCACCTTATAGCGACAAAACCTGGGCGGGTAAAAAAGATTTTTTCAATC
>Ga0209504_1002135_pt1 | contig 13827 bp, 13 predicted proteins | sample COGITO_mtgs_1005_FD_184791 | JGI IMG/M metagenome (GOLD analysis project Ga0209504, IMG submission 184791) | Pelagic marine microbial communities from North Sea - COGITO_mtgs_100511 (SPAdes) (version 2) | ecosystem: Environmental > Aquatic > Marine > Epipelagic ...
CCCAATTGCGCCGATGGTACTGCATTTTATGTGGGAGAGTAGGTCGCTGCCTTTCTTTATACTGATCTAATCAGTATTAATTTAAACCTCATTCTATCGAATGAGGTTTTTTTTTGAAGTATATTTAACATCATGAAATATTCTACTTCTTATCTTATTTCTGTTCAATATTTAGGCTTTAGGTTTCATGGCTGGCAAAAGCAAAAAAATGCAATGTCTTTACATGAAATGATAGATAAAACCTTAAGTTTTGTTTTTCCTGACATAGCTTTTAAAACACTTGGTTCTAGTAGAACTGATTCTAAAGTTTCAGCCAATATCTATTTTTTTCAATTGTTTATAAATGAAGCTATTGAGTTAACTCAATTTGTGAGATGCTTCAATGAGAATGCACCACTAGATTTAAAAGTGTTATCTAGTAAGAAGACTGAAGCACCTTTTAACATCATACAATCATCAAAATTGAAGGAATACCATTATTATTTTTCATTTGGTGAAAAAAATCATCCGTTTGCAGCATCATTATTAGTCGGATTTCAAGATCATCTAGATATTGAAATCATGAAAAAAGGAGCTAAATTATTTGAAGGAATTCATTATTTTCATAAGTATTGTACAGAACCTACTAAAGAAACTGTTTTTAAACGTGAAATAATATCATGTGTTATTGAAGAAAATGATATTTTAACGGCTAACTTCTTTCCTAAAACTAGCTATGTTTTTAAAGTTCGTGGAAATGGATTTCTGAGATATCAAATACGATTAATGATGGGAGTATTAGTAGAATTAGGAAAACATGAACAACCTCTTGATTATATTATAGATTCCTTAAAGGAAAATAATGATAGAAAATTTTTAAGAAATATAGCCCCTGGATCAGGACTTCAATTGTACCATGTAGAATTTAAATAATAGATTTTAAAGAGTTACATAATTTTAACCTTCTAAAACTCTTCTAAACTAGATTTATATAAAAAAGTCCACCTAATATATAGGTGGACTTTTTTTTTACTAATTATATCTTTAATCTTTAATAATACTTCTTGAAATAATTATTTTCTGAATTTCAGAGGTACCTTCATAAATTTGTGTAATCTTAGCGTCACGCATCAAACGTTCTACATGATAATCCTTTACAAATCCATTTCCTCCATGAATCTGTACCGCCTCAACAGTATGCTCCATTGCAACTTTGGAGGCATATAATTTTGCCATTGCACCTGAAATATCATAATCGTTACCTTCATCTTTATCCCATGCAGCCTTCATAACTAAATGTCTTGCGGCTGTGATATCTGTATACATATCTGCCAATTTAAAAGCAATAGCTTGATGATTGCAAATTTCTGTTCCAAATGCTTTTCTTTCTTTAGAATATTTTAAGGCTAGTTCATATGCGCCAGCAGCAATACCTAATGCCTGTGCAGCAATTCCAATTCGTCCACCAGAAAGTGTTTTCATGGCAAATTTAAATCCAAATCCATCATCACCAATTCTATTTTCTTTTGGTACTTTTACATCATTAAACTGAAGCGTATGTGTATCACTACCTCTAATCCCTAGCTTATCTTCTTTAGGACCAATATCAAAACCTTCCATTCCTTTTTCTACAATGAAGGCATTAATTCCTTTATGCCCTTTATCTCGATCTGTTTGTGCAATAACTAAATAGACATCAGAACGACCACCATTTGTAATCCAGTTTTTTGTTCCGTTTATGATGTAATGATCTCCCATATCTAGTGCGGTAGTTTTTTGAGAAGTTGCATCACTACCTGCTTCAGGTTCACTTAAGCAAAAAGCTCCAATAAACTCACCTGTAGCAAGTTTTGTTAAATATTTTTGCTTCTGCTCTTCAGAACCATATTGTTCTATACCATAACATACTAAAGAATTGTTTACTGATACAATTACAGAAGCAGATGCATCTATTTTTGAAAGCTCTTCCATGATTAAAACATAAGAAAAGGTATCCATCCCGCTTCCTCCGTATTTTGGATCAACCATGATTCCTAAAAAACCTAATTCCCCCATTTTTTTTACAAGCTCATTAGGGAATTCTTGCTTGTTATCTCTATCTATAACTCCAGGAAGTAATTCTGTTTGTGCAAAATCACGAGCTGCGTCTCTGATCATTAAATGTTCTTCGGTAAGGTTAAAATTCATTTTATTTTAGGTTATTGAATTCGTAAAAAAAGTAGTCAAATATACTTTTTTACTGGCATATTTTCAATAAACATTTCATATTTTTACGGATATGAATGATGATTTTTTCTATGCGATTGGATTGATGTCTGGAACGTCATTAGATGGGTTGGATATTGTCTATGTAAAATTTCAAAAAAGTGATTCTGCTAATTTTGAAATTTTATTAGCAGAGACAATTAGTTATTCCAATATATGGAAGGAAAGGCTTCAAAGTGCTGTCAATTTAGATAAAAAAGGTATTTCTATTCTTCACAATGAGTATGGTGTTTTTCTAGGAATAAAAACAAAAGAATTTATTTCTAAGAATACCATCCAAAAGCTAGATTTTATAGCTTCTCATGGTCATACTGTTTTTCATCAACCAGAAAATGGATTTACTCTACAGGTTGGAGATGGAGAAGAAATTTTGAAAGCTACCAACTCTACGGTTGTTGCAGATTTTAGATCACAGGACGTTCAATTAGGTGGCCAAGGAGCTCCATTAGTTCCTATTGGAGATCGGTTACTTTTTTCAGGATATCAGGCATGTGTTAATTTAGGAGGTTTTGCAAATATATCTTACGAACGTAATGATCTGCGAATTGCTTTTGATATTTGTCCTGTAAATATTGTGATGAATTATTACAGTAACAAAATGGGATTAGAATACGATGATAAAGGAGCCTTAGCCTCTAAGGGAACTATACATCAAGGGCTTCTTAAAGAATTAAATAGTCTTCCGTTTTATTCAAAAAAACCACCTAAATCTTTAGGTCTAGAATGGGTTCAGCAATACGTATTTCCATTAGTAGATTCATACAAATTAGACTCGCATAATGTTTTAAGAACTTTTTTAGAACACGTAGCTCAACAAATTTCACAAATTATTCAACCATTTGACACTATTTTGTTTACGGGAGGAGGCGTCTACAATAATTTTTTAATTAAAAGGATAGAACTTCTTGGGAAAAAAAACATCATCATTCCTGCAGATCATATTATAAATTATAAGGAAGCACTTATTTTTGCATTGCTAGGTTTGCTAAAACTACAAGGACAGGTAAATTGCTTGTCTAGTGTTACTGGAGCTCAAAAAAATCATTCATCCGGTAAAATATTTACGACAAATAATTCTGATTAGCGATTTATTTTTCCTTAATTTGGTGATGTTATTATCACTTCAAATAAATTCAAAATTAAACAACTATTAATGAAGGAGTTACTTAAGAAGTATGAAGATAAACAACCTGAAATAGTTTTCAATTGGAAAGATCCAGAAACTGAAGCTGAAGGTTGGACAGTTATTAACTCTCTTAGAGGGGGGGCAGCAGGTGGAGGAACCAGAATGAGAAAAGGCTTAGACTTAAATGAAGTGCTTTCATTAGCAAAAACTATGGAAGTTAAGTTTACTGTATCTGGTCCGAGTATTGGAGGTGCAAAATCTGGAATTAACTTTGACCCCAACGACCCAAGAAAAAGAGGTGTTTTAGAACGCTGGTATAAAGCCGTTACACCTTTGTTAAAACACTATTATGGTACAGGAGGAGATTTAAATGTAGATGCAGATAAAGATGTAATTCCAATTACGGAAGATTGTGGTGTTTGGCATCCTCAAGAAGGTATTTTTAATGGTCATTTTAAACCTACGGTAGCTGATAAGATTAATAGAATAGGCCAATTACGACTTGGTGTTATAAAGATCATAGAAAATAAAAAATTCTCACCTGATCTATCCAAAAAATATACTGTAGCAGATATGTTAACAGGCTATGGTGTAGCGGAAGCTGTGAAACATTATTATGAAATTTATGGAGGAACTATTGAAGGCAAAAAAGCAGTAGTTCAGGGCTTTGGAAATGTTGGGTCAGCAGCAGCTTTTTACTTAACACAATTAGGGGCGAAAGTTGTTGGAATAATTGATAGAGATGGGGGTTTAATAAACGAAGAAGGTTTTTCAATAGAACAAATGACTCATTTATTTCTAACAAAAGACGGAAATAAACTGGTTGCAGAAAACATGATTCCTTTTAATACAATTAATCAAAGTATTTGGTCATTATCTGCAGAGATATTTGTTCCTGCAGCTGCCTCCAGATTGGTTTCTAGAGACCAAATTACACAAATGATTTCATCTGGGTTAGAGGTAATTTCCCCAGGTGCTAATGTGCCATTTGCAGACAAAGAAATTTTCTTTGGACCTATTATGGAATACGCAGACTCCCAAGTAAGTTTATTACCTGATTTTATTTCAAATTGTGGAATAGCAAGAGTTTTTGCTTATTTGATGGAAGCTAGAGTGAAACTACCCATGCAGGATGAAGCAATTTTTAAGGATACATCTGAAACCATTAGAAAAGCATTAATGAGTACTTTTGAGAAAAATAGTAGTAAAAAAGAAATTTGTAAGACAGCATTTGAAATAGCCTTAAAACAACTAATTTAATTTAAATAAATAGTATGGAGTTATTAATTGTCGTTGTATTTGTAGTTGGATATTTAGGAATTACATTAGAACATAATATAAAGCTAGATAAGTTAATACCAGCCTTGGCTATGATGGCTATTTGCTGGGCAATTGTAGCTTTAGGTATTGATTCTTTTTCTAATTGGTTTGATTCATCAAATCATGCTCTTGTAGAGGGTTTTACAGAAATGGCACATGATGATAAAATGCATTTAGCAGAAGAAACATTGCTACATCATTTAGGGAAAACTGCTGAAATATTGGTGTTTCTTCTAGGAGCTATGACCATAGTTGAGATTATTGATTATTTCAATGGATTTTCTACCATCAAAGGATATGTAAAGACAAATAGTAAGAAAAAAATATTATGGATCTTTTCTATTCTAGCATTTATTTTATCTGCTATTATAGACAATCTAACAGCTACGATAGTATTAATATCTATACTTCAAAAAATTGTAAAGAAAAGAGATGAAAGAATTTGGTTTGCAGGCTTAATCATCATAGCAGCAAATGCCGGTGGAGCTTTTTCACCCATAGGAGATGTTACAACCACCATGCTTTGGATAGGTAATAAAGTGAGTACGGGCAAATTATTTATGTATTTATTTATTCCTTCATTATTATGCATGATTGTTCCTTCTTTTATAGCCTCATTTTTAAAACCTTTTCAAGGAACTATAGACACCCAAGATGATCTTGATGATGACTCAGAAAAAAAAGGAAAACACAGTGCAACTATGTTGTATCTAGGACTTGGAGCTATTGTTTTTGTTCCTATTTTTAAAACAGTTACACATCTACCACCCTATGTTGGGATGATGTTGTCTTTAGCAATTGTTGCTACTTTTGCTGAAATTTTTAGTAGAAGAAAATTTTCACTAACAGATTTTAATGCTATGGAAGAATCTACGGAACATTCTTATCATAGCCCAGTTCATAGTTCTTTGTCTAAAATAGAAATGCCAAGTATTCTATTTTTCCTCGGAATTTTAATGGCTGTTGCAGCTTTAGAATCTTTAGGAATTTTATTTGGTTTTGCAGATACCTTAAAAGAAAGTATTCCGCTTTTAGGAACAGAACTTCAAGGCACTAAGGTGTCAGATACCGTAGTGATGTTGTTAGGTGTTGGATCTGCTGTTATAGACAATGTTCCATTGGTAGCAGCAAGTTTAGGAATGTTTACGGAATCTTTAGACAATCCATTATGGCATTTTATTGCATTCTCTGCAGGAACAGGAGGGAGTATGCTAATTATTGGTTCTGCAGCAGGTGTTGTAGCGATGGGAATGGAAAAAATTGATTTCTTTTGGTATTTGAAAAAAATATCTTGGTTAGCACTGATAGGTTTTCTAGTAGGATCTGCTTCATTTATGGTTGTTCGATCATTTATTTAGCGTTTAAAATTTATATTTTATCATTTTTTTCAAACAATTTATACCTCATAAGGTCGTTACTAATACAAGAACTTTAAATCCATATTAATGTTATCATATTTACAAGAGAATCCTGAAATTTCAGATGTTGTTTCGGAAGAAAAAACATTATCTATATATAAACTAATTGTTGATGGTGGGCTTGGAGGCCAAATTATTATTAGTATCCTATTTGTTTTGTTAGCAGTTTCTTTGTACATCTATTTTGAAAGATTTTTTGCCATAAAAGCTGCCTCTAAGGTTGATAAAAACTTCATGAATCAAATAAAAGACAACATATCTGATGGAAAACTAGATGCTGCTACTGATTTGTGTAAAAAAACAAATTCACCAACAGCAAGATTAATCGAAAAAGGAATTTCTAGGATTGGGAAACCTTTAGATGATATTAATAAAGCTATAGAAAATGCTGGAAAATTAGAAGTATACCAGCTAGAAAGAAATGTAAGCGTTATTGCTACCATTGCAGGTGCAGCGCCAATGATTGGTTTTTTAGGAACTGTAATAGGTATGATTGTTGCCATTCACGAAATAGCAAATGCCGGTGGTCAAATAGATATTAAATTACTTTCAGATGGTTTATATACAGCCATGACCACAACAGTAGCTGGGTTAATTGTTGGTATTATTGCCTATATTACTTACAATCATATTGTGGTAAGAACTGATAAAGTTATGTACCAGATGGAGGCCAAAACTGTTGAGTTTTTAGACCTATTAAACGAACCAGTATAATGAATTTAAGAGGAAGAAATAAAGTCAATCCAAATTTCAATATGTCATCTATGACAGATATTGTTTTTTTGTTACTCATTTTTTTTATGCTAACCTCAACACTAGTAACCGTTAGCGCAATAGATGTATTGTTGCCAAAAGCAGGAGGGAAAACAGAAAACAACACGTCTGTAGCTGTTTCAATTACAGATGAATCTAAATTTTATATCGATAAAACTTTTGTGAGTGAAAAAAACTTAGAACTTGAAATTTTAACGAAAGTTGGAACTGATAAGAAAAAAACTGTTGTTATAAGAGGAGATCAAAATGTTCCCTATAAAAGTGTGATGAAAGTCATAGATATTGCCAATAAGAATAAACTCAAAATGATTTTAGCTGTCAAAGGAAAATAATGGCAATTTTAGATACCACACATAAACGAAAATCTACATTATTAACATCGGTTATTCTGATTGCGTTTTTATGGATCATTTTTAGTTTTGGAATGCAATACCAAGATCCGCCAGCTGAATATGGAATAGCTTTAAACTTTGGGACTACAGAACAAGGTAGTGAAAAACCAAAAAACACTCCAGTTAAAAAGGCACCAGTTAAAGAGATTGAAGAAGAAAAGCTAGAGGAAGTTGTCAAAGAAGTTCCAAAAGAAGTTCCAAAAGAAATTATCAATGAAGAAGTTCTTTCTCAAACGGAGAAAGATGCACCAATTATAGAAAAGCCAAAAGAAGTACTAAAAAAAGAAGTACCCAAAAAAGTTGAACCTAAAGAAGAAAAACCAGTACCTAAGCCCATCCCTAAAAAACCATCAAAAAACACCTTAAAAGCTTTTAAGAACTTACTAAAAGGAACTACTTCTGATAGCAAGCCAACAGGAGAAGGTGATGATGATGAAGAGGGGTTGAAAGGTGATGAAAAAGGTGACCCTACTTCTACAAAATATTATGGGAATACTGGAAAATCTGGAGATAGCAATTATAATTTAGCTGGGAGGAATGCTTTAGACAAAGCAAAAGAACAGCCAGATTGCCAAGAAGAAGGAACAGTTGTTGTTAGCATTGAAGTAGATAAAAACGGTAAGGTTATTAGGGCCGTTGCAGGGGTAAAAGGAACTACCAATTCTGCTAATTGCTTACTAAAACCAGCAAGAGAAGCTGCATTAAGAACCACATGGAATGCAGACCCAAATGCACCATCTAAACAAAAAGGAACAATTATTTATAAGTTTTCACTCACCAAGTAATGACCTATCAAGAAACCGTTGATTGGATGTTTTCTCAATTACCGATGTACCAGCGCCAGGGGAAAGCAGCCTTTAAAAAAGATTTAACAAACATCATTGCTTTTTGTGATGTCTTAAAAAACCCAGAAGAAAAGTTTGTATCTATTCACGTAGGTGGAACCAATGGAAAAGGCTCTACTTCTCATATAATTTCAAGCATTTTACAAGAAGCAGGGTATAAAGTTGGCTTGTATACTTCACCACATTTAAAAAATTTCACAGAACGTATTCGAATTAACGGAGAAGAAATTTCTGAAAAGTATGTAGCTGATTTTATTACAAAAAATACTCTTTTTTTAAAAAAACAACAGCTCTCTTTCTTTGAAATGACTGTTGGCTTAGCCTTTGACTATTTTGCCTCACAAAAAGTGGATATAGCTATTGTAGAAGTTGGTTTAGGTGGCAGACTAGATTCTACCAATATTATTAGTCCAGAAGTTTCAGTAATCACAAATATAGGTTATGATCATACACAGTTTTTAGGAGATACCTTACCGGAAATAGCCTTTGAAAAAGCTGGAATTATAAAAAAAAACACTCCTATTGTTATTGGTGAAAAGCAAAAAGAAGTAGCTGATGTTTTTTTTAAGAAAGCACTAGAAATGAATGCTACGATCTCATTTGCCTCTGATAAAAAATATGATGTTGAAACTGATTTATTGGGAGCCTATCAAAAGAAGAATGGAACAACAGCAATACATGCAATAAAAGCATTAAAAGGTTTTACAGTTTCTGATAATCAACTACAGAAAGGCTTACTAAATGTTGTGAAAAACACCAACCTTAAAGGGAGGTGGCAGATTTTACAAGTAGCACCAAGAGTTATTTGTGATACAGCCCATAACAAAGAAGGATTGTATTATGTAATGCATCAATTAGCAAGTCTGCCAGCTAAAAAGCTACACATAGTCTTAGGTGTTGTTACTGATAAAAAATTAGAGGAGATACTGCCTCTTTTTCCTCAAGATGCTAGTTATTATTTTTGTAAGCCAAACATTCCAAGAGGTTTAGATGAATATGAATTACAATCAAAAGCAAACCATTTTGGCTTGTTAGGGAGCACCTACAACTCTGTAAATGAAGCTTATTTGGCTGCCATTTCTAATGCAGAAAAAGAAGATGTAGTATTTGTTGGAGGTAGTACATTTGTAGTAGGGGAAGTAGTTTAAAAAAGTGAGTAGAATACATTAATTAGTAGAACCCATCCCTTTTTTGTAATTTTGAATCTTAAACAAACAAATTAAGACCATCAACAATCGCTTGTAATGGAGATAAAAAAATTAGCTCAAGAAGTATTTGAAATAGAAGCAAAAGAAATTGCAAATCTTAGCCATAGATTAACAGACGATTTTGAGAAATCTATCAATGCTATTTTAGAAAGTTCTGGAAAGCTAATAGTTTCTGGAATGGGAAAATCTGGAATTATAGGAAAAAAAATTGCTGCAACTCTTGCAAGTACAGGGACTCCAAGTTTTTTCTTGCATCCAGGGGAAGCATATCATGGAGATTTGGGAATGATTGAAGAAAATGATATTGTGTTATTAATTTCAAATTCTGGTGAAACTGATGAAGTTTTAAAACTTATTCCATTTTTAAAACATCAAAAAAACTGCACCATTTCTATGAGTGGGAATAATGATTCTACTTTAGCTAAAAACACAAATTATCACTTAAATATTGCTGTAGAGAAAGAGGCCTGTCCGTTATTTTTAGCACCAACTTCTTCCACAACTGCAACTTTAGTAATGGGAGATGCATTAGCTGTTACATTAATGAAATTAAGAGATTTTAAAGAAGAAAATTTCGCAAAATTTCACCCTGGAGGTAGTCTAGGGAGAAGACTTTTAACAACTGTAGGTGATGTCATGAAAAAGCATGAATTACCCATAACAAATTCTAATGCAACCATTAAAGAAGTTATTCAAAGAATAACAGAAGGAAAGTTAGGTTTGGTAGTTGTTACAGATAAAAATGGAATTAATGGAGTTATTACAGATGGTGATATACGAAGAGCTATGGAATCTAGAGAAAAAGAATTTTTTGGTTTATTAGCCAAGAATTTAATGAGTCTTCAACCAAAGGTAATTGATGAAAGTGAAAAACTGATTACTGCAAGTACTATTATGAGTGAAAATAAAATTAATTCTTTGCTCGTTGTAAATGCTATGAATGATTTTGTAGGAGTGGTTCAAATGTATGATTTAGGTGTGTAAAATTTATTAATTTTAAGATTGCTTTAATAAAAGGCAAATGATTTTAAATGAATAAGAAAGAAAAAATATACATAGCAGGACACAAAGGAATGGTAGGTTCAGCTGTATGGAGAGCTTTAGAAAAAAGAGGATATACTAACCTGGTTGGAGTTTCGAGTAAAAAACTGAATTTAAGAAACCAGCAAGCAGTCTTGGATTTTTATAAAGAAGAAAAACCATCTGTAGTGATTGATGCTGCGGCTAAAGTTGGTGGTATTTTAGCAAATAATGATTATCCCTATGATTTTTTGATGCAAAATATGCAGATTCAAAATAATCTGATAGATGGTGCATTAAATTCAGGAATAGAAAAGTTCATATTTTTAGGGAGCTCTTGTATTTATCCAAAATTTGCTCCTCAACCATTAAAAGAAGAATATTTATTAACAGATTCTCTAGAGTCAACAAACGAGTGGTATGCAATTGCAAAAATTTCAGGAGTAAAAGCCTGTCAAGCTATCCGAAATCAGTATGAAAAAGACTTTGTTAGCTTAATGCCAACAAATTTATATGGGTATTTTGATAATTTTGATTTACAATCATCACATGTTTTACCTGCGATGCTTCGTAAATTTCATGAAGCAAAAATAAATGGAAATACTCCAGTGAAATTATGGGGGAGTGGTACTCCAATGAGAGAGTTTTTATTTGTTGATGACATGGCTGAAGCAGTTGTATTTGCATTAGAAAACAAGTTACCTGAATATTTATATAATATAGGGTCAGGAAAAGACATCACCATAAAACAGTTAGCTGAAACAATACAAAATGTAGTTGGTCATAAAGGTGATATCATTTGGGATAATTCAAAACCAGACGGTACTCCAAGAAAACTACTAGATGTAAGTAAAATGAAAGCGTTGGGATGGCACTATTCAACAAACTTAAAAGAAGGTGTTGAGAAAACCTATCAATGGTTTCAAGAAAATATAAAAGATTTAAAAAAAATTAAATTAGAACCTAATACAAAATGAAAGTAGCATTTATAACAGGAGTAACAGGCCAAGATGGTGCTTACTTAAGTGAGTTTTTATTAAAGAAAGGCTATCAGGTTCATGGAATGAAGAGAAGATCTTCTTTATTTAATACAGATCGAATAGATCACTTATATCAAGATCCTCATGTAGATAATCGTAATTTCTTTTTGCATTATGGAGATATGACGGATTCTACAAATATTACTCGCTTGATTAAGGAAATTCAACCAGATGAAATTTATAATTTAGCTGCAATGAGCCATGTTGCTGTTTCTTTTGAAACACCAGAATACACTGGAAATGCAGATGGTTTAGGTGCCTTGCGAATTTTAGATGCTGTACGTTTATTAGGGTTGGAAAATAAGACAAGAATTTATCAAGCTTCTACCTCAGAATTGTATGGAAAAGTTCAAGAAGTACCCCAATCTGAGACCACTCCTTTTTATCCTCGCTCCCCTTATGGTGTTGCTAAAATATATGGGTATTGGATTACAGTAAATTATAGAGAAGCTTACGGAATGTATGCTTGTAATGGTATTTTATTTAATCATGAATCTCCTTTAAGAGGAGAAACATTTGTTACCAGAAAAATAACCAGAGCTACTTCTAGAATTGCTCTTGGATTACAAGATAAATTTTATTTAGGGAATTTAGATGCACAAAGAGACTGGGGGCATGCTAAAGATTATATAAGAATGATGTGGATGATTTTACAGGCAGAAGAAGCAGAAGATTGGGTGATTGCAACAGGTAAAACAACATCAGTTCGTGATTTTGTGAAAATGAGTTTTGCTGAAGTAGGAATAGAATTAGACTTTATTGGTGAGGGAGTTGATGAGAAAGCAGTAGTAAAATCATGTAAAAACCCTGAGTACCAAATACAATTGGGTACAGAAGTCTTATCAGTAGATCCAAAATACTTTAGACCAACCGAAGTAGATTTATTGATTGGAGACCCTACCAAAGCAAACACCAAATTAGGATGGGTTCCTAAATATGATCTAGCATTTCTTGTAAAAGATATGATGCAAAGTGATATTAAGATAATGAAAAAAGATCAGTATTTAAAAGATGGTGGATATGAAACTTTGAACTTTTTTGAATGAAAAAAGTAATCGTAATTCCTGCCAGACTAGATTCTTCTAGATTACCCAAAAAAGTTTTGTTAGACTTAAAAGGGAAGACAGTAATACAAAGAGTCTATGAGCAATGTCTAAAAGTTTCCAATATAGATGCTGTCTATATTGCTACAGATAGTTTAGAAATAAAAGATATTTGTGACACTTTTACAAGTAATGTTATGCTTACAAAAAGCACCCATCAATCTGGAACAGATAGAATAGGTGAGGCGTTAGCATTCATTGATTGCGATATTGTTATCAATGTGCAAGGAGATGAGCCATTTATAGAATCAACCCTAATAGAGGAATTGGTAAACTCATTTGAAAATTCAGAAATTTCTATGGCGAGTGCTATGAGTAGAATTAATGATGTCAAAGATTTACAAAATAGTAATGTGGTAAAAGTAACGGTTGATGATCAAAAAAATGCACTCTATTTTTCTAGGTCACTTATTCCATTTCCAAGAGATTTTAAAGAACTACTAAGCTCTGATAAGGTACTAGAAAAGCATGTTTTTTTCAGGCATATAGGTATTTACGGTTACCGGAAAGACTTTTTAGTAAGTTATGTTAATATGAAGCAAAGTTATTTAGAAAAGGTAGAGAAGTTAGAACAATTAAGAGCCTTAGAAAATGGTTTTAAAATTAAAATGATAGAGGCCAAGTCTAGCCTCATAGGAATAGATACCCAAGAAGATTATGAAGAAGCACTAAAAAAATACGAATAACGATCCTATAATAAACTGCAATACAGCACTATGAAAACAAATTAAAATAAACATCTTTTTTTCTTTGTTGGCATTAAAAACCATTTTATATTTGCACCCGCTTGAATGATTAAGTTTATTAATAGCTAAATCAATTAAGGGCAATTAGCTCAGTTGGTTCAGAGCACTTGGTTTACACCCAAGGGGTCGGGGGTTCGAATCCCTCATTGCCCACAGATGAGAGCAAAAGTCTTACAGAAATGTAAGACTTTTTTTTATTCAAGACTGTCGCAAATTTATTTGTGAAAAGTCTTGAATAAAAAAAATAACTAGCGTAGCTAGTTGGCTTTTGCTATTTTAAAATGGGGTAAACTAGGGATATCTAATCCCTCACAATCCTGATGATTTTTAGTAGGATTTATTGTTTTATGAAAATGAAATTCATTTCATGTTTATTTAAAAAATAAGAATTCATTTCAGGTTTTTTTAAATATAAAATACTGGTACAAAGTGCTAAGGATTGTATTTGTAGTATTGGTTTCAGTTAGGGATATCTAATCCCTCACAATCCTGATGATTTTTAGTAGGATTTATTGTTTTATGAAAATGAAATTCATTTCATGTTTATTTAAAAAATAAGAATTCATTTCAGGTTTTTTTAAATATAAAATA
>Ga0209504_1002161_pt1 | contig 13703 bp, 15 predicted proteins | sample COGITO_mtgs_1005_FD_184791 | JGI IMG/M metagenome (GOLD analysis project Ga0209504, IMG submission 184791) | Pelagic marine microbial communities from North Sea - COGITO_mtgs_100511 (SPAdes) (version 2) | ecosystem: Environmental > Aquatic > Marine > Epipelagic ...
TAATTAAGCCTTTACCAATTAATATTTCTAAAAACCTAGATTTAGTTAAACAAATTAGAAGTTTCGCCGAAGCAAAATTAGAGTGGCATCCAATTGGTTTCAAGATTGGAGCCACAAACAAAAAAATAATGAGACTGTTAAAAGCTAAAGAACCTTTTTATTCTTATTTGTTTAGAGAGCAAACTTTTGGTAATAAAAAAAAATTGAGTTTGCCACCAAAAAATTTAGGTATTGAGTTGGAAATTGCTTATAAAATTAGTAAAAAAATTTTTGCTGCTAAAATTGAAAAAAAGACACAATTAAAAAATTATATTTATGGAGCCGCTCCTGCAATTGAACTTGTGGGTTGTAGACAAAAGCTAAAAAAAATTGATCATGTTGGGCAAGCTATAGTTGATTTTGGCTTAAATATCTCATTTGTAAGATCTAAAATGTATAAAACTACAGATATTTTAAATTTAAATCTAAAAACAAAAGTAACAAATCTTAAAAATAAAAAAGTTTATTTGGGGCATTCAAAAAATGTCATGGGAAACCCAATAAATGCATTATTTTGGCTGTTTCAGGAGTTAAAAAAAAAAGATGTTTCACTTAATAAAGATTTTTGGGTAACCACTGGATCAACCACATCTATTATACCTGTTAAGAAAGGTGATAATTTTTTAGGTGAGATTTTACCAATAGGGAAAGTTAATGTTAGTTTTTAAATTCTTATTTGATTAATTTCAGAAACTTAGTTCTTAAGCTTTCATATTGACCTGACTTTTCAGATTCTTCTGTGTTAGAGTGATCCATATTCACGTCGGCAATTATAGCCTCAAGATTTAATCGAATTGATAGCGTAGCATTTATAATATTATCTTTTTCATAAATATTAAGATTTGCAATTGCTGGACGTAGTTCATGAGCATAAGATGACTTAATGAAAAATAATAAAAATATAAATATTTTAAAAAACATTAACTTATTAAATCAGATTTTCTATTTTTTTGTAATATTATTATTAACTACTTTTTTAAAGTTCAATGTGCATGCCCACGAATTATGGCTTGAGCCAATTAATTTTAAATTTAATAATAAAGAAGTGTCCAAGATACATATTAAGGTAGGCCAAAATTTTAATGGCTCTCCATTTGGTTACTATGATCCAAATAAAAAAAATTTATATTTAGAAAACAAAAATAAAGTAATAAATTTACCTCAAAGAGATGGAAATTTTCCAGCCATCCAAACACTAATTTTAGATAAAGGTTTTCATATTTTAAATTATGAAACAAATTATGAATTCTTAAAATATGAGTCTATTGAAAAGTTTGAAGATTTCTTAAAAGAGCAAAATTTTGAAAGCACTTTAGAAAAATTTGATAAAAATAAGCTGCCCACAGAGAGTTATCGAAGATTTGCAAAAGCATTAATGACAAATGGTAATAAAAGTTTTTTTATTCAAAAGCCAAAATTAGACTTTGAGATTATTGCTTTAACTTCACCATATAACTTAAAGGAGGAGATATTTGAGTTTCAACTATTTGAAAAGGGCAACCCTCTAGAAAACTGGCAAATTACTATCTTCAGTAGAGATGAAGAAAATAGCTACAAGGAAATTGTAAAAACAAACCCAAATGGAGTAGGAAAAATAAGGATTTTTGAAAATAGAACCTATTTATTGAGTGCAGTTAAGTTGGACAAAGCAAATTATATAGAAAAACTAAAATATAAATCAGACTGGTTTAGCTTGTGGGCAAGCTTAACATTTAAAAAATAATGCAATTTAAAGTTGTAGTCATAATAGTCGTACCATTGAATTAGCCTTATATAACAAGTGTCTTTACAACAAAACTAAGGAGTATTCATTAGACTCTAATTATATTTTGTGCTTAAAATCATAATAGTTAATTAACTAATATAAATAACAAGGAGAGAGAAATAATGATTAAAGAAAAAAAATCATTGAAGAATTCAACTTCTTCAAGACGTAAGTTCTTTAAGACTGCTGCTAAAGCTGGTGCTGTAGCTGCAGCAACTGTTGCAATGCCAAATATTGCAACTGCAGGATCTCACGCTACTGTATTAAAGATGCAAGCTGCTTGGCCTTCAGGCGCAAACATCTTTTTTGAAATGGCGCAAGACTACTGTAACATGGTTAGCGATATGTCAGGTGGATCACTTAAAATTGATCTTCAGCCTGTAAACGCAATTGTTAAAACTTCAGAAATCGGAGCGGCGGTAAGCGATGGAATCGTTGATATGGGTCACTGGGTGACTGCGTATTGGTACGGTAAAAACGCTGCAGCTTCACTTTTTGGAACTGGTCCTTCATACGGAATGTCATCTCAAGAAGTTATGGGATGGATGGAGTATGGTGGAGGAAGAAAATTATATGAAGAAGCAGTAGCTAGTGTTGGATATAACTACACTGGATTCTTTCATATGCCTATGCCAGCACAACCTTTTGGTTGGTTCAAAAAGAATGTAACTAAAGTATCTGATGTTAAAGGTATGAAGTATAGAACAGTTGGTCTAGCGACTAACGTTTTAACTGCTATGGGAATGGTCGTAAGACAATTACCAGGTGGTGAAATCCAACCAGCAATGAAAACTGGTTTGATCGATGCTGCTGAGTTTAACAACCCAACATCAGACTCACAGTTTGGAATGCAAGATGTCTCTAAACATTATCACTTAGGAAGTTTCCACCAATCTCAAGAGATGTTTGAAATTCCTATGAACACGAAGAGACTGAACAGCCTTTCACCTGCTCATCAAGCTATCTTGAAGAACGCTGCTTATGCTGCGAACTCAGATAACTACTTTAAAGCACTTGTTAGATATTCTGACAGTTTAGCTGATTTGATGAACACACATAAGGTTAACGTTTACCAAACATCTGATGCTATTTTAGCTGAACAGTTAAAAGGTTGGGATAAAGTTGTTGGAGAATTCTCTGGAAAAGATGCATTCTTCAAAAAAGTGGTAGACTCTCAAAAAGCATACGCTAAGAAAGTAATGAAGTACTTGCTGATGAATCAGCCTAATTACAAACTAGCTTATGAAAATGAGTTTGGACCAATTGGAAAAGTTAAAATCTAATTAACTTTTTAATAATTTAAGAAGGGGGTTTCGGCCCCCTTTTTTTATAGTACAGTTTTTAACAAAATTAGAGTATCCTATTCAAATCATGATGAGAGCCTACATAAAATTAGCTGACACGTTAAGCACCTCGATAGGTAAGGCTTTTTCTTGGTGTATAGTTATTTTGATGGGTGGAACTTGTTATGAAGTTATGATGGCCTATGTATTTAATAAGCCAACACTTTGGAATTTTGACTTTAGCATGCAGATGTATGGTGCAATATTAATGATGTCAGGTGCTTATTGTTTAGCAACTGAATCTCATGTTAGAGGAGATGTAATTTACAGATTATTTAAACCAAGAACACAAGGCTATATTGATTTAGTACTTTATTTTATTTTCTTTTTTCCTGGTGTCGTGTCTTTAGCATTTTATGGCTATGAATATGCTGCACTTGCTTGGAAGATAAAAGAAACTAGTTGGAGTAGCCCAGCACAAATTAATATTTATATGGTAAAATCCTTAATACCAGCTGCGGGAGTATTTTTAGTTATTCAGGGAATAGCTGAAGTATTTAGAGCAATTATTTGTATTAAAACTGGACATTGGCCAGCAAGAATGGTTGTTGCAGAAGAAACAGAACAAATTTTAATGAGAACAGCACAGGACGAGGATCAAAAAGATGTTATTTAGTTTAACAAATCCAGAAGTTGCCATCTTCATGATGGGGATATTTTTATTTGCGGTGCTATTAGGTTTTCCAATTGCCTTCACTTTAATGGCTATGGGAATAGGTTTTGGATATTATGCTTATTACGATCCTGCTTTAATGGATCACATATTTGATAATAGGATATTTTCTTTATTTGTAAAAAATACTTATACCGTTATGGACAATAACGTGCTCACCGCCGTCCCACTATTTTTATTTATGGGGTATCTAGTTGAAAGAGCTGGAATTGTATCAAAATTATTTTTTGCAATAAGACTTGCAGCTCACAGATTGCCAGCTTCAATGGCAGTAGCTGCTCTAATAACATGTACTTTATTTTCTACAGCCACAGGAATTATTGGTGCCGTTGTAACCCTAATGGGTCTACTTGCTTGGCCTGCAATGGTTAAAGCAGGATATGATAAAAAATTTGCTTCAGGAGTAATTTGTGCGGGTGGATGTTTGGGTATTTTAATTCCACCTAGTATCATGTTAATTGTTTATTCAGTAATAGCTCAGTTATCTCCTTTGAGATTATTTGCTGCAGCAATTTTTCCAGGACTTTTACTTGCAGGACTTTATATAGTTTATGCAGTAGGTAGAGCTTGGCTCCAACCATCAATTGCACCTAAGCCAAGAGCAGAAGATATTCCGCCACGAGCTGAAATTTTAAAAGAAGTATTAGTTTCTTTTGTTCCTCTTTTTGGATTAATTATGTTAGTTCTTGGAACAATCTTAGCAGGTATAGCAACGCCAGCAGAGGCAGCAGCAGCAGGAGCTTTTGGTGCTATATTGCTATCTTGGTTTTACAAAACACTTAAATGGCAAAGCTTTAAAGAGTCTGTTTTTCTAACAGCAAAAACTACAGCGATGATTATGTGGTTATTCATTGGTTCTTGGACTTTTTCGTCTGTATTTTCTTATCTAGGTGGTCATGAAATTTTTGAACATTTTTTTACATCAATTGAAATATCAACTTGGCAATTTTTAATTATTACTCAAGTAATAATTTTCCTTTTAGGATGGCCATTAGAATGGACTGAAATTCTAATTATATTTGTTCCAATATTTTTACCCTTACTTGAGGTGTTTGATGTTAATCCATATTTCTTTGCAATGTTAATCGCTCTAAATTTACAAACATCATTTTTAACACCTCCTATGGCCATGTCCGCTTATTACTTAAAGGGCGTTCAAAAGAAAAATGTTGAATTGATGGAAATATTTGCCGGAATTATGCCTTTCTTAGGAATAGTAATATTTGCTATGTTTCTTATGTATATGTTTCCAGGTATTGCTTTGTGGCTACCAGAAACGTTATTTGCAAACTAAATAATTTAAAATGTTAAATATATTTACTTTAACAACTAATAAATTAGTTGAGCACTTAAAATCGGGTCAGATTTCTTCAGTAGAGGTTTGTAATCAATATATTGAGAGAATTGAAAAATTTGAAAAAGATGTAAAGGCGTGGGAATATTTTGATAAAAAAAAGCTTTTAGAAAAAGCTGCTGAAGCAGATGAGTATAGAAAATCAGGAAAACCTCTTGGGTCTTTGCACGGTCTACCAATAGCAGTTAAAGATATAATAGGTACTTTTGAAATGCCTACTGAATGTGGTTCTCCTGTCAGAAAAAAAATGCCAAGCTCACAAGATTCTGAAGTTGTTAATCTACTTAAGATTGAGGGGGCAATAGTAATGGGAAAGACTGTAACCACTGAACTTGCATATTTTCACCCAGGCAAAACTACTAACCCACATGATAATTCAAGAACACCTGGAGGATCATCAAGTGGCTCTGCGGCTGTTATAGCAGCACATATGGCACCATTATCAATTGGATCACAAACTAACGGCTCAATTATTAGACCTGCTTCTTACTGTGGAGTTGTTGGTTATAAGCCCTCTTATGGGTTAATTTCACGAAGTGGAGTGATGAGACAATCTGATAAATTAGATCACATCGGAGTATTTGGAAAAACGGTAGAAGATGTTGCCCTATTTGCAAAATCACTAATAAAAAAAGATTTATACGATCCATCAACTATTCATTATGCGGCAGATGAAATGTTAACTGTTTGTAAAAAAGGACCACTTTATGAGCCAAAATTTATTTTTTATAAAACAAAAAACTGGAAAAATATTGATAAAGAATCTCAAAAATCTTTTGAGTTCTTTATAAAAACTTTTAAAAAAAATATTGAAGTATTCGATACCCCTTCTTATTTTGATGATATTCCAAAATATCATAAAATAATTCATGAAACAGATATGGCAAATAATTTTCAAGGTTATTATAAAAAATCAAAAAAACATCTTTCTAAAGAAATGGTCAGTGCAATTGAAAGAGGACTAAAATACTCAGCCAAAGAATATGCTGAAGCGATAGATTTTATGAAGAGAAGTTATGAGTCTTATAAAGAGGTTTTTGAAGATTATCATGGGGTGTTAACTCCATCATCAGCAGGGGTTGCACCGAAGGGTCTCAAGAGCACTGGAAGCCCTGAATTTTGTACTATTTGGACTTATATGGGTCTACCATCTATTTCATTACCTTTACTTGTTGGAGAAAATAATTTACCATTAGGTATACAGCTAATTGGAGACAAGCTAGATGATTTAAGATTTCTAGGTGTAGCCAACTGGCTAGAAAAAAATTGTAAAAAATATGCTAAATAAAATAACAACTCTATTAGGATCAGGCCTTGCAACATTATTTCTTATAGGTCTTGCAACAACTTTAACTAGATCTTCAATGATAGGATTTTGGGATATATTACCAGTATATATTTTAATGGCAGTAGCAATTTATATGATGTTCTACGAAGCTTTTTTCGATAAGAATTAAATCTTCCTTTAAGTGAATAATTCTAAAAATAGCTATTTACCTTTTTTATTATTATTTATTCAACCAATTTTTATGGCTAGCAACTTAATCGTTGCAAGAGGTGGGGTTGAGTATGTTCCTCCAATATCTTTAGCTTTTTGGAGATGGACTGCAGTTTTTTTAATATTACTACCATTTACCTACAGTTCTTTAAAAAAAAATTTTAAGTTTGTAAAACAAGAATATAAAAGAATATTTTTCATTGGATCGATGGGTTGTGGAGTTTGTGGAGCTTTTCCATTTTTAGCTGGTCAAACAACAACGGTTACCAACATGGGAATTATATATTCCTCTTCTCCAATTTTTATAATCATAATCTCAAGTTTATTTTTTAAGGAAAAAATAAATCTTCTTAGAATTATTGGACTAGTTTCATGTTTAATAGGTGTTTTTGCCATTATTATTAAAGGTGATTTATCTTTATTAATTAGTCTTAAATTCACAATTGGTGACCTCTGGATGCTAGCTTCTGCAATAGGTTGGGCTCTTTATTCTATTTATCTATTTTATTGGAAAACTAATCTAAAAATTTTTGATAGATTTACTTTGATTGCATTTTTTGGAGTGGTTAGCTTGCTCCCATTTTATCTAATCGAAGAGGCTTTTTTTGTAAGAACTGTATTTAATTCTGATTTTTTTATGTGGGTTTTATTTGCAGCTATTTCACCGGGAATTATAGCTTTTACCTTGTACACAATGGCGCAAAAAAAACTTGGGGCATCTATAACTGGTTTTACTCTTTACATTTTTACAGTTTATAGTGCCATTTATGGAGTTTTATTCTTTAATGAGCAGCTCGAGTATTATCATTACATAGGGACAGCCCTTGTTTTTGGCGGGGTATATATAGTTAAGAGAAAAGTTTAAATAAATTAAGCCACAATCTAAACAAATAATTTACAAATTTCATATTTATACAATAAGTATGAAAAAAATTGTTAGGACTTTATTAATTATAATCTTTGTAGCTAATTTTACTTATGCGGATGAAAAAGATTATTCTGCGGATAATTTTTTTCATATAGGTCAGATGAATTCACATGATGAAAATTTTAGTCTTTATTTTAAAACTAGAGAAAAACCTATTTTAGCACGAGGTGAAGAATCTAATTATATAACTGATTTTCCTCAGGATCTTTATATCTATAACTATAAAACAAAAACTTCACTTCCTCTAATTTCATACGAGTGGTTTCCTTCAAAGGCTAAATTTTTTTTAGAAGAGTATGATTTTCCAGTGTTCCCTGAAGATTTTGCTTATTATTTATTAAAAGATAATAATACATTAGTTATGATTAGTGCTATTAAAAATATTAATAAAAATTTTCAATTCGATATTACTAATAAAAAGTTAAATCAATATCCTTCTAGTGGAAAATTTGAATTTATAATTTCATCGATCGCAAAAAACTGTGGTCACTCACAATTAAAAGAAAATTATAAATGTAATTATTATAAACCTTTAATTTCGAATAATTTAATCAATTAATTTGAGTAAATGCTTCTGCAAATTTTTCTGCATTAAAAATTTGTAAATCATCTTCTTTTTCACCAAGTCCAAGAGCAATTATTGGAAGTTTATATTTTTTAGCAAGGGCTAATAAAATTCCTCCTTTTGCAGTACCATCTAATTTTGTCATTATCAAACCAGTAAGAGGTATAATTTTGTTAAACTCTTCAACTTGACTGATAACATTTTGGCCAGAGGTTGCGTCAAGCACTAGGATTACATCGTGAGGAGCATCTGGATCTATTTTTTTTGTTACATGGGCAATTTTTTTGTATTCTTCCATTAAATTTTTTTTATTTTGTAATCTCCCTGCCGTATCGATCAAAACATGGTTAAAATCGTTCTTTAATGCCTCTTCTATTGCCTTGTAGGCAACTGATGCCGGGTCGGATCCTTGAGTAGATTTTGTAATTTGCACATCAATTTTATTAGCCCAACTTTCTAATTGTTCTATAGCAGCTGCTCTAAACGTATCACAGGCAGAAAACATAACTTTATTACCATTAGATTTTAAAATTTTACCAACTTTTCCAATAGTTGTTGTTTTTCCAACCCCGTTAACTCCCGATACTAGGACTGCATTAAGTTTTTCTTTTTTATTAAAAAAATTCTCATTTTCCAAAGGTTTCATTAAAGTAACTATATAGTTTCTAAGAATCAAGTTTACCTCATGCATAATATCTTTTTTTGGGTCAATTTTTTCTTGAGCAATAATTTTTTTAATTTCTTCAGCTGCAACAAGACCAACATCTGATTGAATCAAATATTCTTCAATTTGATCTAATGTTTTGTCATCTATTTCTTTTTTTACAATTATATCTCTTAAACCAGATGTAAATGCAGAAGCACTTTTCTTAAAACCAATTTTAAATTTATCAAAAATTCCCATTATAACTTAATGTTGATATTTTTAATATCAGACACAGGTCCTTTCATATGAATGCTATTTCTTTCATCAATAGAAATTGTTAAACTACCTAATGCAAACTCTATATCTGTAGTTTTTTCTACCAGATTATTAATGTTAGCTGCAACAGCTGTTGCACAAGCTGCCGTACCACAAGCCTTGGTAAGTCCAGCTCCTCTTTCCCAAACTTTTACTTTTATTAAATTTCTATTTATAACTTTGGCCAGGGTCACATTACATTTTTCAGGAAATAGAGGATGATTTTCAATTTTCGGACCAATATTTTTTAAGTCAAATGCTTCAATATCATCTACAAAAAAAATTATGTGCGGATTGCCTACATTTATGGCTATTCCACCAATATGTTTGGTATTATTTCTATCTATAATTTCAATTTTTAAGTCTTGAGTATCTAGCTGCTTACTTAATGGAATTTCTTGCCAATTAACTTTTGGTATACCAATTTCAGTCTCGACTAAATTATTTCCTAAAATTTTTGATTTTAGTGAGCCAGAAGTTGTTAAGAGCGTTATTTCTTTTTTACCACTTTCTTTTGATAGAAGATCTGCCACACACCTAGTGCCATTTCCACAAGCACCAGATATGCTTCCATCTGAATTAAAAAATTCTATATTTGCATCTATTTCTTTATTTTTCTTAATTAGGATGAGTTGATCGCATCCAATAAAACTACGATCACATATCTTAATTATTTGATCTTTATCTAAATTAAAATCTTGGCTTCTTTGATCAATAATTACAAAATCATTGCCTAAACCATCCATTTTAAATGCTTTAATATCCATATACAGATATTTAACTTATTTATTGACTTTTTGAACCTCTATTATAGGTTGATTTCGTTTCCACAAAAACGTTAAATTTGTGGTGTCTTTGGAAACAAAGAGATCAACACTAGTCAGCGATATTCGCCCACTAGTGCGAAACTGCTGTGCGTAATAAATATGTTTGAAAACTTAACAAATAAATTCGAAGAAATTTTTTCTTCTTTAAAAAAAGCACCTTCACTTGACGAAAAGCAAGTAGATGAAGGTTTAAGGGCTATTAGGCAGGCCCTCTTAGAAGCTGATGTCTCTTTAGATGTAGCTAAAGATTTTATAACAAAAGTTAAACCTAAAGTATTAGGTCAAGAGATAATCAGATCAACTTCACCAGGAGATATGGTTGTTAAAATTGTTTATGATGAACTAGTAAGCCTTTTAGGCGAAAGCAACACAGATATTAATTTAAATGCAGTTCCGCCAGTTCCAATGATGCTAGTTGGTCTTCAAGGTTCTGGTAAAACTACAACAACAGCAAAATTAGCCAAATACTTAGAAAAAAATAAAAAGAAAAAGATAATGATGGTTAGCCTTGATGTTTACAGGCCTGCTGCCCAAGAACAATTAAGGTCTTTAGGAGAACAAAATAATATTTTAACACTCCCTATAATTGAAGGACAATTACCAGCAGACATTTGTAGAAGAGCAGTTAGTGCTGCAAGCTTAAATGGAGCAGAAATTATATTGTTTGATACAGCTGGTAGAACTCAAATTGACCTTCAGATGATGAGCGAAATTAAACAAATAGAGAATATAATCAATCCAACTGAAACATTTTTAGTTGCAGATTCTTTAACAGGGCAAGTTGCTGCAGAAGTTGCAAAAGAATTTAAAAATACGGTAAACTTAACAGGTATTGTTTTAACTAGAGCCGATGGTGATGCAAGAGGTGGTGCAGCTCTTAGTATGAAATATGTTTCTCAAGTGCCAATTAAGTTTTTAGGGGTAGGAGAAAAAATAGAAAACTTAGAAGTTTTTCATCCAGATAGAATAGCAAATAGAATACTAGGAATGGGAGATATTGTTTCCCTTGTAGAAAAAGCAGCAGAAGATCTTGGTGAAGAAAATTTAAAAAAAGCTGAAGAAAATTTGAAAAAAGGACAATTTTCTATGGAGGACTATCTATCCCAACTAAGACAAATGAAAAAAATGGGTGGTATAGAAGGAATAATGTCATTTATGCCAGGTGTTTCAAAGATGAAGTCACAGATGGATGCTGCGGGAATTGATGAAAGTATTATTACTCAAAACGAAGCAATAATTTTGTCTATGACCAAAAAAGAAAGAGGGAATCCTAAAATCATAGATGGTTCTAGGAAAAAAAGAATTGCTAATGGCTCTGGAACAGATGCGGCCACTATCAATAAATTGCTTAAGCAATTTAAAATGATGTCTGAAATGATGAAGAAGATGTCAAAAGGAAACCTGAAGGGTATGTCTGATAAAGGAATACCTCCAGAGCTACTAAATCAACTTAAATAAAAAAAGGAAAAAAAATGATAAAAATAAGACTATCAAGAGGTGGAACAAAGAAAAGACCAGTATATAAAGTAGTTATAGCTGACAGTCGTCGTGCAAGAGATGGAAGATTTATTGAGAAGGTAGGATTCTTTAATCCACTTTTACCAAAAGATAAAAAAGAAAGAGTAGGACTAGAAGCAGAAAGAATTAAATATTGGTTAGGTCAAGGTGCTCAACCAACTACTAGAGTTGCAAGAATTTTAGGTGAAAATGGTATTATAGCAATGCCTGCAAACGGTAGTAATCCAAGTAAAGCTATTCCTAAAAAAGAAAGAAAAAAAGAAGGAGACGAAGCAGCACCAGCAGCAGCTCCTAAAGCAGAAGCAGCACCAGCAGCAGAAGCTCCAAAGGAAGAAGCTCCTAAAGCAGAAGCAGCACCAGCAGCAGAAGCTCCAAAGGAAGAAGCTCCTAAAGCAGAAGCAGCACCAGCAGCAGAAGCTCCAAAGGAAGAAGCTCCTAAAGCAGAAGCAGCACCAGCAGCAGAAGCTCCAAAGGAAGAAGCTCCTAAAGCAGAAGCAGCACCAGCAGCAGAAGCTCCAAAGGAAGAAGCTAAATAGTTGGATTCATGTGGCAAGCTCAGATATTCACACTCTATCCTGATTTTTTTCCTGGCCCTTTAAATAAAGGGCTATATGGAAAAGCTTTAACAAATAAAATTTGGGATTTAAAAGTTGTAAATTTTAGAGAGGCTGCTGAGGACAAACATAAAACAGTAGACGACACCCCTTTTGGAGGTGGATCTGGAATGTTGTTGAAAGCTGACATTTTAGCAAAATCTCTTGATGAAAATAAAAAAGAAGGAGAAAGAATTTTTTATTTATCACCAAAAGGAAAAAAGCTTGATCAGAAATTAGCACTAGAACTGTCTAAAGAAAAATCTATTAGTTTAATTTGTGGTCATTTTGAAGGTGTTGATGAAAGGTTGTTATCTACAAGGAATATAGAAGAACTTAGCATAGGAGATTTTATTTTATCTGGAGGTGAAACAGCAGCATTTGTTGTACTAGATAGTGTTCTAAGATTGCTTCCAGGTGTCTTGGGAAATGAACAATCAAAGACTGATGAGAGTTTTGAGAACGGACTTTTGGAGTATCCTCAATACACAAAACCTCAAATTTGGGAGGAAAAAAGCGTTCCAGAAGTGCTATTATCAGGAGATCACAACAAAATTAAAGACTGGCGTTTATCACAATCAGAGGCTATAACACGCGTCCGAAGACCAGATTTATGGGAAAAATATAAGAAAAATTAATTTGATAAATACTAATATGAAAACAATTGAAGAAATAAATCAACTAAACGTTAAAAAAATACTATCTGAGAAGAAAATCCCAGATTTTTTTCCAGGAGATGTAATAAAAGTTGGTGTTAGAATTACAGAGGGTAAAAAAGATAGAATTCAATATTTTGAAGGTGTGTGTATAGCTAGAAAAAACAGAGATATAAATTCTTCATTCACAGTTAGAAAAATTTCATTTGGTGAAGGTGTTGAAAGAACATTTCCACTATATGGTACTGTTATAGATACAATTACAGTTATCCGTCATGGTAAAGTTAGAAGAGCAAAATTATATTACCTAAGAGACAGAACAGGTAAATCAGCTAGAATTGCAGAAAAAATTAGAAAAAAAATTGGTATAGAAGTTGATGTTAAACCAGAAATGGTAACAGAAGAAACTTTAGCACCAGTAGCTGCAGAAGCAGAAAAACAAACAGAAGTTCAAGCAGAACCTGTAAAACAAGCAGAAGTTCAAGCAGAACCAAAAATAGAAAAATCAGAAGAAAAAAAATAATTTTTTTTTCAATGCCTTTAACTCTTTACGATAAAATTTGGAATGATCATTTAGTAGATCAACAAGATGATGGTACAGCACTATTATTTGTTGATCGACATTTAGTACATGAAGTGACAAGCCCACAAGCTTTTGAAGGATTAAGAAACTCTAATAGAAAAGTTAGACAACCTGGCTTAACACTAGCAGTTGCAGACCATAACGTTCCAACTACTGATAGATCTAAAGGAATAGCGGATGCAGAGTCTAAAATTCAAGTAGATACCTTAGAAAGCAATTGTAAGGAATTTGGAGTTCAATATTTAGGAATGAATGACAAGAGACAAGGAATTGTTCACATAATTGGTCCAGAACAAGGTTTTACACAACCTGGTACAGTAATTGTTTGTGGAGATAGCCACACAGCAACACATGGTGCATTTGGTGCTTTGGCATTTGGAATTGGGACCTCAGAAGTAGA
>Ga0209504_1002164_pt1 | contig 13692 bp, 5 predicted proteins | sample COGITO_mtgs_1005_FD_184791 | JGI IMG/M metagenome (GOLD analysis project Ga0209504, IMG submission 184791) | Pelagic marine microbial communities from North Sea - COGITO_mtgs_100511 (SPAdes) (version 2) | ecosystem: Environmental > Aquatic > Marine > Epipelagic ...
CCATCAAGATCTGCTCTCGCGCATCATTGCTTATCGGCGGTGATGTGATTCAGTCTTTTGATGATGGCACTGCGGAAGCAACAATTTGTGACGCAATGTACGAAGACATGGCTCGATCAGCTTTGACTAACTCACGTTGGCGCTTTGCTACAGATCAAGCTGTTCTTAACAGATTAACAGATGCGCCCTCTGGGCGTTGGGACGCAGCTTATCAACTTCCTTCTGAGTGCATTATGTTGTCGGGAGTTACTGTTAATGATTATCCAATTAAGTATGACAGCTATGGCTCAAAGGTTTTTTGCAATTCTTCTGAGAATGAAGTTCTTATTGCTGATTATGTTTTCCGTGCCAATGAAGTTGATTGGCCTCCTTATTTTGTCACTGCTGTTGAGTATGTTATGGCTGGTGTCCTTGCTGTATCTGTTGCTAGGGATTCCCAGTTGGCTACTCTCATGGAGCAGAAGGCTAACTTTCAGATGACCCAAGCTAGACGTTTGCAGTCTCAGACCCAGACTAATCGTAAGCTAAACACATCGAGGTTTATTGCTGAAAGGCGAAGTTAATGCAGAAAGTTAGAGTTCCAATAAGTAGCTTTCAGTTTGGCGAAGTCAGCGATTCACTATCAAGCCGTATAGACACACCAATTCTTAATTCTTCTGCTGAAAGAGTTGAGAATTTTGTTGTAATGTCTGAGGGTTCCTTGAAGAAACGGCACGGTCTTCGCCATATTTATGACTATAACCTTACATATGATGCAAACAATCCTGACAAGTCACATCTTACTTCATTTGTTTTTGATGATAACGAGCAGTACGTTGTTTCTATTGAGCATCAAAAAGCAAGGTTCTTTCGTTTAGTTGACAATGATACAGTAAGCCTTGTTGCAACTGTAACTACAGATACAAACTCTGCTGCTCTTCCATTTGACCAAGACTATTTAAATCAATACAGCTTTGCTCAGTATGGTGATGTATTATTTGTATGCCACCCCCTCTTTGCTCCTCGAGTTATAACTAGAACAAGCCTTACTACGTTTGAAGTTAGCACTTTTTCGTTTGACCAAAGAGCAGATGGTCATAAAATTTATCAACCTTACTATGACTTTCAGTCTCAGGGCGTAACTTTAGATCCCTCCGCCACTACTGGTACTGGGGTAACACTTGTTACAAGCTCGGATTATTGGACTAGCGATCATGTTGGAACAATCATTAGATACCATGAATCCGAAATAGAAATTACTGCTGTTGCTTCTGCAACATCTGCTACTGGAGATGTTGTTGATACCCTTAAAATTAGACTTGCTGTTCTTAATCCTTTTAGAACCATCGAGGGGTCTAGCACGGTAGAGGTTACGCATATTGCGCATGGCTTTTCTGGTGGTGAGACTATTGTTATCGAAGATGCTGCTGCTGTTGGCGGTATTAACACTGGCAACCTTAACGGAACACGAACTGTTGGCAATAATATAATTGATGAAAATACTTACACCTTTACGGCTGGCGGCGCTGCAAGCAAAGCTGAAGACGGAGGAGGATATGTTAAGTTAGTAACTCATTCGCCAACAACAGATTGGAGTGAGCAGGCTTTCTCTGCTGTTAGGGGCTATCCTGCTGCTGTCTGTTTCCATGAAAACAGATTAGTGTTTGCTGGAACTTTAGCTCAACCAGATACAATCTTTATGAGCCAGATAGGTAAGTTTTTTAACTTTGACACTGGAGATGCAGAAGATACTGACTCAATTGATCTTACTGCTGCGACTGGTCAGGTGAATGAAATTAGATACTTAGTCTCCAACAGAGACCTGCAAGTATTTGGTGCTTCAGGTGAGCTTTATGTTCCGACTTACTTAAACCAAGCCATTACGCCTACTAATGCTCAAATAAGAAAGCAGACTCCATATGGAACTGATTACATCCAACCAGCGTCTATAGATGGGGCTACAGTCTTTGTTCAGCATGACGGGCATACAGTTAGGGAATACCTATACACGGACGGAGAGGACGCTTACACGGCCTCTGCGGTATCAACCTTGTCTTCTCACTTGATTGACCATCCAAGATCTATGACAGTTGTCCACTCAGCTTTTGATTTGCCTGATTCCTATGCTTTCTTTACTTTGGCTAGCGGTGAAGGAGCTTTGTTTTCATCTAATCGCGCAGAAAAAAGAGCGTCTTGGACCAGAGTTACATCACTTGGAAACTTTGATGGCACAGTTGCAGTTCACAACAGACTGTTTGCAAATTTATATGATGAAAATAACAATCTTCAACTCTGTGAGTTTGCCAATGATGTTGGCTTAGACTTCTATCTATATGAAGCTGTCTTCACAAATACAGTTGATGTAAGCTCTCTTTATAATAGCGGGGACGTTGTTGACGTTATAGGGGTTAAGAGCGGTAAGCAGTCATATCTTGGTCAGATAACAGTAAATGGGTCAGAAGAAATAGACCTTAGCGCATATAGTGAGTCAGCCTTTACTCACGCTTATGTAGGTAAAAAGTTTACAGCAAAGATTGTAACCAATTCAATTGATGCTTCAATCAGCAACGGTCCGATGACAGGTGAGGTTAGAGGCATTGGCACTACTGTTCTTGATCTAAAACAAACCCGATCTCTAAAAGTAAACAATCGTTCTTTTGTTCAAGACAATTCCTTTACTGGGAAAAAGGAAATCAGAATCTTAGGTCACAGCAGAGACCCTAAGATTACAATTGAACAAGACGATCCGCTTTCACTTCAGGTTAATGGTCTTATTGCGGAGTTAATATTCTAATGCCATTTCAATCATTTTTAGCAGTAGCCAACTTAGGAATGGGCCTCTTAAAAGCAGGTCAGGAAATAAGAAGTGCTGAAGAACAACGTAGAGCAGATGAGCTGCAAGCGTTTAACAACGATACTGATGCTGTGCGAACTAAAGCAGAAGCAATGCAAAGGCATAACAATAGACTTGAAGAGTATAGGTCTAATGTATCAGCTAACATTGCTGCTTTCTCTGCTAGTGGTAGAGATGTTTATGACAGCCCAAGTATTAACGATTTTTTTCAAAGGCAAAAAGAAGTTGTTGCAAAAGACTTGAGGGTTTCTGATTTTATGGGTGCTGCTGAAGCCTCAAAAATTACAGCTCAATCTGCTGTTATTCGCCAAGAAGGCAGAGCTAGAAAAAATGCTGCATACTTTAGTGCATTTACATCTGTAGTTAGTTCTATAAGCGACTACTCAAAAACTAAAGTTTAGATAGGGGTCTAGAATGGCTATTGTTAGAGAAAGCGCTAAATTTAAGATTGGCCCGATAGGCGTTTCTAGAGCGTCTCAAGCTGCAAGCATTGAAGGTCAAGCTATTCAGCAGAGCCTTAGCTCTTTGGGTCAATTGGCTTTTGAGCAAGCGTCTCGATATGCGTCTGAACAAGGCGCAGAAGCAGCGCAGATGGCAACAGTAGTTGATCCCGAAACTGGTTTGCCTGTTCCTCTAGAGCCACCGGAAGGCTTTGGTACTGTTGCTTCTGATGCTTACAACAAAGTAGCTCAAGCTAGATTTCAAAGCGCAATTGATAATGAAATAAAAGTCAAAGCGCTTGAACTTTCTGAGCGTTATAAAAACAACAGAAATGGTGCGGCGCAGTATAGTCAAGCATTCCAAACTTATTTGAAATCTATGAAGGATGCGGCTGATGGGCCGGGGTATAAATCATATATCTCAGACCTTGGCGACTCATATCACGATGGTACGTTTGCAAAAATGGTTGCAAATCAAGCTGCTAGGGAGCGTCAGGAATTAGCTGAGTCTGCTGTGTTACAGCAAGAAGAAGGACTTGATGCACTTGAACATGCAGCTAAGATGTTTGGTCCCGATTCAGAGCAAGTAAGTCTAATAGAATCCCAAGTAGAAACTGGTGTTTCTAATGCTGTAAACTCTAATCTTTTTAAAAGAACAGAGACAATAAATCATCCTAAAAAAGCAAAGCTACGCAAGGCTATAGGAGCTTTGTCGTATGTAATTAAAAACGAAACAGACCCAGAAATCTTAGCTCAACTAAGAGATGCAATAGACTCCGGTATTCCTTCTTTAGTGCCTGCTAAGTATAAGAGCATTGCGCTTACTATGTCTGAGTTTGGTTCTGATGTCAGCTCTTTAGCAGCTTACACGGCGTCAGCGTCCGAAACGGTTTCTGATTTAACTAGCCTTGCAGCAACAAAGCAGCAAATAGCCGACAACGAAAAGGCACTTGAGATTCAACAGCATGCGTTTCTTACTAGAAACAATTTAGGTTTAATCTCTCAAGGGTTTCTAAAAAGAGCATCTGATTTAGAAAACGATCCAAGTGCAATACGTGGTTTAGCCAACACAGTTGCTTTTAAGGTTAAAACCCTTCGTGATCAAAGCGCTGCTTTAATTAGAGGGGGTGGACCTCAAGTACAAATTCAAGTTGAAACAAATCAAATGCAAGAGCGCGCTATAATTGGCGGATTCTTAAATGGTTTAAGCGTAGGCTTGATGGAACATCTCTCTTCTAAGTCTGGAGAAGGTGAGACTCAGCTTGCTATGTCTGCTGTATTAGAAGCATTATCTTCTGGTGAAATTTCTGAAGACAGTGGTTTAGATAAAAAAACTACATCCTATGTAGAAAGTATTTCTAAGTTGTTATCTCCTCTTTATGACGCTAGTGGGTCAAATAAGAGCGCTATTCTTACTAGCATAAAAGACGCCATAGAGCTTGGAGATGATGTCTTAGCAGGTAGCGTTTATGGTCCAGCTAAAATAGCAAAGATAAGAGCTGATATTGAGCAGGCATCAAGTCCTACAGAAGTCGTAACAGAGTTTCTTAAAACTATTAAAGGTCGCAGTGAAACAATCAGTGACTACAAAGATGCCGGGTTGAATGATGCTGCTCAAGCAGAAGCTAAAGAAATTAGCGATGAGGCAATGGCTTTAGCTCAAGGCTTGCTTACTATAGCAATTAAAGATCTAACTCCAGCTGAGGTAAATTCATTACAAAACGCTTTAACTGTTGGGAATCCTAACATTGCCCCTGAGTCTTCTAAAGGTTCTTTGATTGAAATATTTCGGTTAGTAGAATTCAATCCTGAAATTAAAGATAAGCTATTTTCTAGAGCAAATTCTTGGAAAGAAAGCGGAGCTTCTGACAATGCTCAACTTCAAAAGCAGGCGAAAGAGATAGCAATAAGACAAGCATCTATTGCAGCAAGTCAAACACTTGTTCCTTACGCTGATAGCATTAGAACTGAAACTGATTTAAATGTTGTTCAAGACAGGGCTGTATCTGTAGTTGCAGCAATGAACACTGGCTATCCAGACCTTCCAGAAGAAGAACGTAATGCGATTAAAGACATAGCCGCTGCTAATAGTGCAACTGCATTCTTAAACGCATTTATTGGTACAAACCCAACAGTAGATCAGATTAATTCTTTTATTCCTGTCTTTAACGGAAGCAAGGATGTTGGCACTCTAACACCACAGCAGCAGTCTCTCATTCAAGGTGCTATCGCTTACGCAAGCGGAACTAATAACATTGGCACAAAAGATCAACGCAATCCCCTTGTTACTGATTTCGGTACAATTCTTGATAAAAGAAAGAATGATCTTAAAGCCTTTGAGCTTCAGCAAAAAGAAATGGAGTTTGCTTCAAGCGTGCTTTCTGGAAATGAGCCAGTAACAGACAGGTCTTCCAAGGCTTTAGATGAACAGTTTAGTAACTATCTTCAAAGTGATTTTAGAATTTTTGCTTCCCAAGAAGGTTGGTCTACCTCCCCAGAAGGGCAAGCAATTATAAGCACAATGATGCAGAGCAATCAGTTTGGGGAGGTTATGACCGATAGGTTTACTGCTCTTGCAAACGGCAGTATGGCAAACTTTGAAGACACGTTGTCTGTGTGGTCAAATGTTAAAGAGCGCATCTTTGCTGGCTCAGTTGTGCCAACAGCGGGTGCAGTTGCTTTAGATGGCAAAACAGTAGCGATGCTAAACTATCTTGAGAATGCCACAACAGTTTTGGGTTACAGACCAGAAGACGTTTCTCGGATTATTTCAAACAGACTTGAGTTACAAAATGATCCAAACGCTAAGATTAAATTCCAAACATGGTCCAACACAGGTCAAGTAGAAGAGGGCCGCAGAACTAAAACTGTTACAGTTAGGGACCGCATACTCTCTATTGATGGGCTTCACAACATTCCTAATCACGCTATTGATGCTGCTGAAGCTATGTTTATTGAGCAAGGCATGTTGGCTCTGTCTGATCCTGATGGTGCTTTAACATACACAAAAGCATTAAACATAATTGCAGAAGATATGAGAAAACGGTTTGTTGAAACTGACGGTTACGTTCAGCCTATTGGTGGCTCAAGCAGAACTGATGCAACTATTGCGCAAGCAGCTCCTAACTATCCTGATGAGTTTCTTAGCTTTGTAAGCCGAAAAATATCTAACGCTCTTAAAGTTGATAACCCTGTTATTAGCTCAGACCCAGAAGATGTAGGCGCTTATTTCTTAGAGCCTTTGTCTAACATGCAGAATGGTATTGTTACTTACATGGTTCATGAGCGGCTAAGTCTTAATGATGGTCTGTCTAAACCAGTTACTTTTAAGATTAATGAGTTTGATACTTCTCCGCTTATTATTAAAAACTCAGATCTTGAGTGGAAAGAGTTTGTTAAAGCAGAAACAAAGAACAAAATTAGAGCAGCTTTAAAGAAAGCAGCGCATTCTAAAAATTCTAAATCATATAAAGCGGGAAACCCTATTGATCCTGTTATTGACCCTATTGAACCATTAAGAATAGAAATACGTCCTATGGGTACAAGAGGAGAATAAGCTATGGCAGACCCAAATCAGTTTGTCCCTTTAAATCCTCAACGAACAGTTGATTACAGTCCTCGTCCTAGCCTTGGGCAAACTATTAACGCTGAAATAACTAAAACTTTTAGCGCAGCTGCATATGCGGTTGATAGTCAAATTTATTATGGAACTCAAGTTCAAGATGGTTACGATGCTTGGGGTGATATGGAGGGCTACAAGGAGTTTGCTAGTCATTTAATCCATGCAACAAGCCCTGAGCATATGTCTTTTCTTAAACGTGGCTTAGATGTAGGCATGGAAGCTCGTCAGACTCTCGCTGATGCTTCAGGAGGAAATGTTTTTGTTTCTTCCTTGCTTAACCCAATTAACGCTATAGCTATTCCGTTTGCTGGACCTGCTGCTATTGGTTCTAGCGCTCTAAGATCTACGGCAGTAGGGTTTGCTAGAACCGCTGCTGGAGTTGCGACTGTTGAAACGGGTGCTGAGCTAGTTCTTGGTTACAAGGACCCTTTAAGAAGTTTTGAAGAGCAAGCAATGAACGTAATTTCAGCAACTGTTTTTGGTGGGGCTATAGGCGGCGCTCTTAGCGGAACTGCTGCAAAAGTTTACAATAAAACGAAACTTGCTCACGAAGATTATTTTCAAACAGTTACTCGCTTAGAGCGCATTGAAGGCCTGACCCCAGAAGCTATTGCAGTACCAAAAGCTGAAAGGCCTTTAGGCAATGTTAGCACAGAAGATTTGTTGCAGTTAGCTAGAGTCTTTGACGACAAAGCAGAAGCGCAACGTAAAGTTCTTTCTGACCCTAATCTTTCTGACGCATCTCGCGCTAAAGCACAGGACTCTCTTAACTCTGCTCTAGAGCAATCTCAGTATCACAAAAACGAGCTAGGTATTCGAGACCTTAACGATTTAGGTTTTGACGTAAACAATAAGTGGAGCATTGTTGAAAATGCTTTTACTAAAAGCGCATTCTTTAAAGCTATTTCTACTCCAATGAAGCGCACTTTAATGGGCAAATATCCAAACATGATTAAAGAAATGTTTGTTAGAAGTTACAACGATAGCGGTATGGCGCTTGCCCTTAATTCAGTAAACCTTCCTACGCCTAACTCTGTGTTTCAGAGAATTGGAGTTGCTAATGGGCGCTGGGTTACGTTGCACGATGAGCTTGTAAAGATATGGGGTAAAGATACTCAGATAGCTGTTCTAGACAAATTGGATATTAACCTTGGAGACACTTATCGTAAGGCTACATTTTCTGACAACACTTACTCTAAGTGGCTAACACGCATTAACGAGAAACGTATTCGTGGTGACGCTATGTCAGATGCAGAAAGCCAAGCGGCAAATTTAGTTACAGAATATTTTAGCAAAGCACAGAAACGCCTTGAGGAAACGGGGCAAATTAGTAACAAGGCTGGTTTGGACAGCCGTATTGCTAGGCTTGAAACTGAGCTTATGGGATTGCAAGAAAAGCTAAGAACAGAAAAGTTGCGCAAAGATAATAGATCTAAGAAAACAATTCCTGTTTTGCAGGCAAGGGTCAAGGAAATTGAAACTAGGATTAATGTGAACCGTGGTCGGCGCATAGCGTTAGACAACAGGAATGTTGAGGGCGGCGGAGATTTAATAGAGCTTAGTGGAAAAAAACCAGACTCATCTGTTGACGAGCTTTTCTTTCCACGTTTCTGGGATAAACGAGCAATTAAGAAAAACCGTGAAGAGTTCGGCAAGCGTTTGTTTGATTGGTTTAAAAAGCACCCATACGTTGACGAGTACGATGCTGGGCTTGGCAAATCTACACGAATAGTTCTTTCAGATAACGATGCTGATATTATGGCGCGCGTAGACAAAACAATTGATAGAATACTTGGTGACGAAGATCCAACTAGCTTGGAGGCTGCTGGTCTTGATGTGGGAATGTTACCTCAAGCTGGCCGTTCTAAGCATTTTCGCCATAGAAATTTAGACATACCTAATAACCTTGTTCTTGAGTTTATGCACACTGATCCTTTGGCTGCAATTAGAACATATGCTGCTAGGATTGAGCCGCGTTATGAATACGCAAAAGAGTTTGGCAAGGATGTTGATTCAGTTATGTTTGACATGCGCCTTGAAATGATTGCCAATGGGTATAGCACCAAAGAAATAAATAAGGTGATGAAAGATTATCGCCATATGTATGATCGAATTGTTGGCACACTGCATAGAGAGCCATCTACTGTTGTTGGAAAGTTAGAGCGCGGCATGGCTAACTTCCTTAGAGAAGCAGCTTCATTTAGCTATATGGGTTCTGCTGGCCTTTCTGCTATTCCTGATTTTGGGCGCATTGTTTTAGAGTACGATTTAGAGTCTATTGCAAAAGGAATGCAAGAGATTGTAAACAAAAACAATCTTTATCTACCGCAAAATGAAATTCGCAAAGCTGGTGAGGCAATTGATATTCTCAAGGGCTTGGCTAACATGAGAATAACAGAAGATTTGTCAAATAACATTGACTCTAGTGCCATTTTAAATGGCGCGAGAAATGCTTTCTACACTCTTAACGGTCTAGCTCCTTTAACTGGAATTGCTAAACAGCTTGCTGGTATTATTGATGGTCATACTATTATTGACTATTCTAAACGCTACTCTGCTCTCACTAAAATGGAAAAGACTTGGCTCGCTAGACATGGCATTGGCGCTGAAGATGCTGCGGCTATAGCAAAACAACCAGTTCAAACAATGGACAGTGGCCTCTATGTTGCAAACACTGATGGCTGGGCGGATGAAGCCTTAGTAACTAAATACAGAGTTGCTTTAAACAGCAACATAATGAACGTAATTATGAATGGTACGCCTGCTGATAAGCCTATTATTACAGACGGAGTTGCTTACATTCCTATGAATGTAGCTGGCAAATTTGGTATGGTTGAAGACGCAAACTATCCCGGCTATGCGCGTGTTGCTAGTGGGTTTATGGGTTTGCCGTTTCAGTTTTACAGCTACACTTTAGCAAATGTAAACAAAACAATTGGTGCTATCGCTTCAGGCCAAGTAAAGAACAGGGCTATTGGTATAACTACTATGCTTAGTCTTGCTTATTTATCATTGAGTATCAGAACGCCAGATTACATTTGGGACGAGATGGATTGGCGGGATAAGTTTGCTCGATCATTTGACACAAGCGGGGTAGCTGCTTTGTACTCTGACTTGTTCTACACATCTATGCACACAACGCTAGCTCTTGCTGGGCCGAATATTACTAACGGTTTTATTAGCCCTAAGTTTCCTCAAGAGCCTAGCACAATGGATGCAATTGGTGGCTTTGCTGGTGCTGGTCCGTCATGGGGCCTTGATATGATGCAGTCTGTAAATGAAATGATTAACGGTAACTTTGGTGAAGGGGCAAAAGATGCCGTTAGAGCTTTGCCGTTTATGAGAAATTATTTTATTAAGGATGATATTAACCAACTTACAAGGGGTTGGGGAAGCTAATCTGTCCTAGTTATTTTGTGCGTTGGTCAAACAAAACGCTGTGTGCAATAAAGAGGAAAACAAGGTGAGCAAACATGACAATTGATATTTCAAACAACGCAGCCCGAGTTAATTACACAGTCGCATCTGGAGTTACTCAAACCTCTTTCTCTGTACCTTTTGAGTTCTTTAATGACAGCGATCTGAGTGTTTACGTTGACGATGTTCTGAAGACTATTACTACCCATTACACGGTCAGCGGTGGTGACGGGTCTACAGGCACAATAACAATGTCTGTGACGGGAACGGCAGGCGGATCAACTGTCGTTATTTCTCGTAGCATTGCTATTGAAAGAACGTCAGACTTCCAGACGGGCGTAGACATTAACCGTGCCGCTCTTAACACACAGCTAGATACGCTCACCGCTATTGCTGCTGATAACCAAGACAAAGCTAATCGTTCTATCACTGCGCCTAACTCAGAAGTTAATCCAGTATTAGAGCTGCCTGACGCGGATACTCGTAAGGGTAAGCTAATTGGCTTTAATGAAACAACAGGTAACATTGAGCTAAGTGCTACCCTTGCTGATGGTAATACCTTAGCGTCTATCTCCGGTGACATAGCAACGCTTGCTGACATCGAGGACGGAACAGATGCGACTGACGCTATACAAACTGTTGCTGGCATTTCATCTAACGTAACTACAGTCGCAGGCGTTTCTGCCAATGTAACTACGGTTGCAGGCAATACTACAAACATAAATACGGTTGCAGGAAACGATGCTAACATTACAACTGTTGCTGACAATGTTAGTGGAATTTCTATTGTATCAGATGATATTATTAGTGTTGTTGCTGTTGCTATAAACGCAGCCAACATCAATACGGTTGCTGCTGATGGCGCTGACATTGGAACGGTCGCCACTTCGATAGCTAGTGTTGATACTGCGGCAACAAACATTGCCTCGATTAATACAAACGCCACAAACATTACTGACATTCAGAACGCTTCTGCAAACGCTGCAACGGCTACAACGCAAGCCGGAATTGCAACAACACAGGCTGGCATAGCAACGACTAAAGCTAGTGAGGCTGCTACAAGCGAAACAAACGCTGCGACTAGCGAAACAAATGCTGCTACCAGTGAGACTAATGCTTCCACCAGTGAGACTAATGCCGCTACTAGCGCGACTGACGCTGCGACTAGCGCAACAAATGCTTCTGGTTCTGCTGGTGCTGCCCTTAATTTTCAAACTCAAGCAGGGATTTATTCTAGTAACGCTGCCTCTAGCGCATCTTCTGCATTGTCTTCTAAAAACTCCGCCAGTTCGTTTGCAACAAATTCGGCAAACTCTGCTACTAGCGCCTCTAATAGCGCCAGTACTGCTACAACAAAAGCAAGTGAAGCGGCTGCTTCCGAAACTGCGGCTGAAGCTGCTAAGGTTGCGGCTGAGGCTGCGCTTGATGAGTTTACAGACATCTATCTCGGGGCCAAGGCTTCAGACCCCACAACAGATAATGATGGGAATGCCCTGACTGCTGGGGACCAGTATTTTAATACAACCATTAATGTGCTGAAGATTTACAACGGTTCTGCTTGGCAGGCTGCTGCTATTGATAGCTCCGGTTTTGTCGAGACTACTGGCGATACCATGACTGGTAACTTGTCCTTTGGCGACAACGACAAAGCCATCTTCGGCGCTGGGTCTGACCTAGAGATTTACCATGATGGGTCTAATAGTTATGTTCAAGACGCAGGTTCAGGAAACTTGTATTTGCGGCAAAACGGAACTGCCGTAATTATTGACGATGGAACAAACAACCTTGCTGCGTTTAATAGTACTAGTGGTGAAAGTGCTTTGTATTATGGTGGTTCAGGAAAAAAACTCGCCACAACCAGCACAGGGGTAGACATCACGGGTACTTTGACCAGCGATGGGCTGACTGTGGATACAGACGCTTACAGAAGATTACTTCTTACATACCCTGACAATTTTACCTCAAAGCTACAAGTAGGTTTCTCTAACTTTTATGTGCAAGGTTCAGCAACAAATGACAGGCTGACAATAGCAAATAACTCTAGTGGTCAAACTCATTTTGAGAACCAAAGCAAAACGTCTATGGTTATTGATAACTCAGGCGACATCAGCTTCTACGATTCGGCGGGGTCAAGCCAATCGTTCTTCTGGGATGCGAGTGCTGAGAGTTTGGGCATTGGGACGAGTTCAGTCACATCTGGCTTCAAACTAGACGTTGTAGGTGACGCACGTTTTAGTGATGTAGCTGGTGATGATGGTGTTGAATTAGGATGGTCAGCAGGGGGTTCTGCTGGGTTTGTTCAAGCCTATGATAGAGGTGCAAGTGCTTTTAGAGATTTAAATCTAAACAACGCAGTAACCATCGACAGCAGCGGTAATGTTGGCATTGGGGTGGTTCCTACAAATAGATTTGATGTAACTTCATCTGCTATTGTAGTTTCAAGATTTAAATCTTCTGCTGGTGGTTCAGGTGCTAGAGCTATACATTCACTTAGCGGTAATGGTAATTCTGTGGAAGGATTGGTTTTCATTTCGTGTGGCTCAACTTCAACTGTAGAAGGCGGTGCGAATGCAGCAACCATTAGAAATTCTGAGAATGCACCATTAATATTTGGCACTAACAATACAGAACGTATGCGCATCAACAGCAGCGGAAACGTGCTTTTTGGGTGCGTTTCTTTTCCTTCAGCTTCTGTTGCCGGTTTTGCTGTCACCGGCACTTCAAGTGGTAATGCAAGCAGTTCTGGCGCATCAACCGCAGCTTACAACCATTTGCTGTTTTACAACGGCAACGGTCTTGTTGGTTATGTCTCTACAAGTGGTTCATCAACAACTTATTCCACCTCATCCGACTATCGCCTAAAAGAAAACGTAGTTGACCTAACAGGTGCAACGGATCGTATTAAGCAAATCCCAGTGCATCGTTTTAACTTTATCGCTGACCCAGACACAACTGTTGACGGCTTCTTGGCGCACGAAGTTCAGGACATTGTACCAGAGGCAATTACTGGTACTAAGGACGCAATGCGTGACGAAGAATATGAAGTCACTCCAGCGGTGCTAGATGATGATGGCAACGTAGTTACCGAAGCAGTTATGGGGACACGCAGCGTTCCTGACTACCAAGGCATTGACCAGAGCAAACTCGTACCCCTGCTAACTGCTGCACTGCAAGAAGCTCTCACTAAAATTGATGCGCTTGAAACCCGCATTACAGCCCTAGAAGGATAATATCATGGCCATTACTTACACTTGGACTATCCCCACCTGCGAACACGACATCGCAACGGGTGGAATTAACGTAGTACACTGGCGCTGCACAGGCGTTGACGGAGATCACTCTGCGTCATCCTATGGCACAGTGGGCTTAACACCTGACCC
>Ga0209504_1002165_pt1 | contig 13689 bp, 2 predicted proteins | sample COGITO_mtgs_1005_FD_184791 | JGI IMG/M metagenome (GOLD analysis project Ga0209504, IMG submission 184791) | Pelagic marine microbial communities from North Sea - COGITO_mtgs_100511 (SPAdes) (version 2) | ecosystem: Environmental > Aquatic > Marine > Epipelagic ...
TGGTTACCTCTTCTACCACCATATCCTTGAGCACCTTGAGAACCTGTTGGATTTGGACCTGCTGGACCTTGGTAACCTTGAGAACCTTGACCTCCTTGAGTACCTTGATATCCTTGAGGTCCTTGAGGTCCTTGAGTACCACTTTGATATCCTGTATATCCTGGGTTACCTGTTGGGTTAGGTCCTGGGGTTCCTTGTGGACCTTGTGGACCTTTATAACCTTGATAACCTTGAGAACCTTTAACACCATTAGGTAAACCTTGAAAACCTGTTCTACCACCATATCCTGTTGGACCTGTTGGTTGGTTACCTTGATAACCTTGAGGTCCTTGTGAACCTCTACCTGTACCCGGTCCGGTATATCCTTGGGGACCTTGAGAGCCTCCTTGAAAACCTGTTCTACCATTATATCCTTTAGGTCCTGTGGGTTGATTACCTTGATAACCTTGAGGTCCTTGTGAACCTCTACCTGTACCCGGTCCGGTATATCCTTGGGGACCTTGAGCACCTCCTTGGTAACCTTGAACACCTTGGTATCCTTGGGGACCTGTTGGTTGGTTACCTTGATAACCTTGAGGTCCTTGTGAACCTCTACCTGTACCCGGTCCGGTATATCCTTGAGGACCTTGAGCGCCTCCTTGATAACCTTGAACACCTTGGTATCCTTGAGAACCCGTTGGTTGATTACCTTGATAACCTTGAGGACCTTGACCACCTTGACCAGTTGCTGGTCCTTGATAACCTTGAGGGCCTTGAGCACCTCCTTGGTAACCTTGTGGACCTTGATAACCTTGTGAACCTGTGGGTTGATTACCTTGATAACCTTGGGGCCCTTGTGGTCCTGTATATCCACCGGGTCCAGTTCCTCCTTGAGGTCCTTGAGGACCACCTTGGTAACCTTGTGGACCTCCTAATCCTGTTCTACCCCCAGCCCCAGTAGGTGATGTTCCTTGATAACCTTGAGGTCCTTGTGAACCTCTACCACCTTGACCACCTCGTGGACCTTGATTACCTCCTTGATGACCTGTTATACCACCATACCCTGTTGGGCCTGTTAATCCTGTAGGTGATGTTCCTTGATAACCTTGAGGTCCTTGTGAACCTCTACCACCTTGACCACCTTGACCTCCTTGATTACCACCTTGGTATCCTTGAACACCTTGCGAACCTTGGGGACCACGAGGTTCTGGGCCTCTAATTCCTTGATAACCTTGTGATCCTTGACCACCACGACCACCTTGTGAACCTCGATAACCATTATTACCACCTTGGTATCCTTGCGAACCTTGATATCCTTGGTTTCCTAATCTACCTTGGTAACCTTGAGCACCTTGACCACCTTGACTACCTATAGTTACATTTCTTCCACCTATATCATTAAATAATTCATTTGCATCTATTTGCCAAGTTGATGATCCTGGTTTTTGCCAGTATACTCGTAAACCATCTCCACCAGCATATTCTTGCATTCTAGCATTAAAGTTATAAGCAACTCCAGCTGTTAATGAGATGGTGCCTGTTGTAGTACCAATTGGGGGTGTACCTCTACCACCATAAAACCCACACACAAATGTGTTATTAATATATAACTCACCTGAGTCATCTGTTTCACATGAGAAGTTATAAGTACCTGTAGTTGTGGGTACAAATGTGCCAAATACTTCAAAAGAGTAATAATTACCTGAGTTAGGAACGGGGACACCTGCTGCTGTTAATGTTGTATAAGATAAAAAATCAATACCTGTATTTACTGCTATTGTACCAGAACCTACTAATTGGGTAGCTGCTTGATTTGTATTTAATAAAATATCAAATTGGGGGGCATTTAGTGGGTAATTAGTAAATCCATTGTTTATATAATCACTAGTATTACCATTACCAAAATGAGTTGAATAAACATTATATGATAAATTACCTACATTACTTCTAATTCCTTGATAACCTTGAGGTCCTTGAGTACCTTGAGAACCACCCCCACCTGTAGGGCCTGTAAAACCACCATATCCTTGAACTCCTTGATTACCTTGAGAGCCTTGGGGTCCTGGTGATGGTGTTGCTCCTATAATACCTGTATTACCTGTTCTACCACCATAACCCGAATTTCCTGTATTACCTGTTCTACCACCATAACCTGTAGGACCTTGTCCTCCTTGATTACCTTGAGACCCTTGAGGACCTGAATGTCCTGGGTCTCCATTTAAACTATCTGTTTTTCTAAGCGCTCCTGTAGATGGGTCTATTGTTAAAAAGGTTTCAATACTGTTATGAGTAGTAATTGTATCAATATCAACGTATGATCCAGACATTACTACATCCTCTATAATAGATTGTGTAGTTGATCCGGTAACGTAAATTTTATTTCCTGTTAGTTTTAAACCCATTAGTTTATTTTATTATAAATATATTTATGCTATTTTTACTGCATTAACTACTAAAAAAGGCCATGTTTCATTGGTACTAAAATAGTTTGTAAGAAGACAAGCTTTAAATTCCAAACGTACTTGTTGAGGGGCATCAATTATAAAACTAGTAGAAAAAGTTTCTGCATGGTTGTATCCTCCATAAGTAAAACCTCCGGTACCTGCTACTACTTGTGCACTTGCATTATTGATTGCATAACCATATATTTTAGTTGAACTAGTGGGATCGCTAAAATGGAAACCCATTTGAACATAATAAGACCCACCATTACTAAATATTAATTCTGTTGGATTAAATGAAATATTAGGATTGGAAGTTGAAACTGTTCCTGATAAGAACATTGATTGTGGAACAAAAGGGTCTGGAAGGGGTTCATTAAATAGTTGACCACTACTTCCATATACTATAGCCCATGGAGCATCTGTATTAGATCCAGTTCCTGTAGAACCTTGTGAACCTGAAGCCCCTGTTCTACCTGTATAACCTGTGTATCCTCCAGGTCCACCAGGACCTGTAGGGCTACTTCCTAATCTACCTTGATATCCTTGAGGACCTTGAGAACCTTGACCTCCTCTAGCAAAACCTGTAGCACCTGTTATACCATTATATCCTTGAGGTCCTTGGGGACCATTAAATCCACCTGAACCTTGAACTCCTCTATACCCATCGTTACCTTGAGCACCTTGAGTTCCTGCTCTATTAGTTCCTTGATATCCCTCACGACCTTGGTTACCTTGAGGACCATTATATCCTAACCTACCATAATATCCTTGAGGTCCTTTAAGACCTTGAATACCTTGAGGTCCTTGAGATCCTTGAGATCCTGCTCTATTAGTTCCTTGATATCCCTGGGAACCTCCTACACCTATTATTCCTGGTTCTCCTCCAATAGCTTGAATACCATAAGGACCTTGTGGTCCTTGACCACCACGTCCTCCTTGAGCACCTTGTCCACCTGCTATACCAGTATAACCAGTATAACCTTTAGGACCTTGAGTACCTTGAGGACCTCGATAACCTGTATGACCTACTGGACCTTGACCTCCTTGATTACCACGTCCTCCTTGAGCACCTTGTCCACCTGCTATACCAGTATAACCTTGATAACCTTTAGGACCTTGAGTACCTTGAGGACCTCGATAACCTGTATGGCCTACTATACCTGTTCTACCAGTATAACCAGGAGTACCCTGAGCACCTTGTCCACCTGCTATACCAGTATAACCAGTATAACCTTTAGGACCTTGAGTACCTTGAGGACCTCGATAACCTGTATGGCCTACTATACCTGTTCTACCTGTACGACCTGTTAAACCTTGGGCACCTTGACCACCTGCTCTACCAGCATAACCTGCTTCTCCTTTAGGACCTTGACCACCTTGAGGACCTTTATACCCTACATGACCTAATCTACCTGTATTACCTGTTCTACCTGTTAAACCTTGAGCACCTTGTCCACCTGCTATACCTGTAAAACCTGTGGCCCCACCAGATCCAGTTCCTCCTTGAGGACCTCTATAACCTGTATGGCCTACTATACCTGTAGGGCCTTGTCCTCCTCTACCACCTTGACCACCACGTCCTCCTTGAGCACCTGTAAATCCAGTAGCATTAATATATCCTTGTGGTCCTTGATATCCTTGGGAACCTTGAGGTCCTCGTAATCCTTGGGAACCTTGTCCTCCTCTACCACCTTGACCACCACGTCCTCCTTGAGCACCTGTAAATCCAGTAGCATTAATATATCCTTGTGGTCCTTGTGGACCTCTGTATCCTTGAGGTCCTACTATACCAACTCTACCTTTATATCCTGTGTAACCTTGAGGACCTGTATTTCCTTGGGTACCTGTTCTACCAACAAAACCCGTATATCCTTGTGGTCCTTGGTAACCTTGAGAACCAATTGGACCTACTATGCCAGTAAAACCTGTATTACCTCCTGGACCTCCTGTACCTATAATACCTAAATATCCTTGAGGACCATAAAAACCATTTAGTCCTTGAAATCCAGTAGCCCCTGTAGGGCCTGTTCTACCTGTAAATCCTGTTCTACCTGTAGCTCCTTGACCACCTTGACCACCTTGTGGACCTCCTGTTCCTCCTAAACCCTTATTACCTACAAGTCCTTGAGGACCTTGAGGACCTTGACTACCTCTTCCTGCTTGTGTTCCTCTACCACCTTGGGAACCTCTACCACCTTGTCCACCTTGAGGACCATTACCACCCCCGGGTCCGGTGTAACCTGTACGACCTGTATTTCCTTGGGGACCTTGAGAACCACGACCTCCTGTATGACCTGGAGTTTTAGCTCTTCTGTAAAGTATTCCATTAGCATCAACACCAATATAGTTACCTGTAGATGGGTTAGATCCTAAAACATCTATATGAGCAACACGCCCATCAAAAATCACATTTTCAATATGGATTTCTGTATCAGTTCCTGATGGTAGAATTTGGTTATTTATTATTTGTAGACCCATTTATTATAAATATTTTATAGTGCTGTTATTGCTAAACTAGTTAATCCTAAATTTGAAGTTGCTGCTGGAAATCCTATTGCATTACAATATAAATAATAAGTTGTTATATTTGTTACAGTAACTATTTGACTTGTAGTATTACCACAAACACCTAAACCCGTACTTACCTGTTGTGTCATCATATTTGAAGATTCAATTAATGCATTTAAAGTCGATGGGTTACCTGTATATAAACCCATTGCTAAAAATTCTTGGTTACTTCCAGTATTAGATCCACCGGTTAAATCAAATCCTGCTTCTATTTGGACACTTAATTCAATAAGATAAGTTCCTGGTGGTATCTCGACTCCATTATTATTAACTTGTGTACCAGCCCCACTAAATGTTTGAGCATAAGCACTTAAATTAAGCTGACCCCAACTACTCGTATTAATACCACTACTTCCAGGAACTATATAAAAGTCTGTATTTCTTAAATTTGGTCTTCCATTAAAGTTAAACCCAGTAGGACCTTGAGTCCCACTTGCGGGACCTTGAGAACCTCTAGGACCTGTACCACCTTGACCACCTTGAGGACCATTAGGTCCAGTAGTACCAGTTCTACCTGTGTATCCTGGGGATCCTGTATTTGCTGCTGGTCCTTGACTACCTCGACCACCTTGTGGACCTCTATATCCACTAGCACTTAAAGTACCAGTAGGACCTTGATAACCTTGAGGTCCTTGAGGGCCTGTATATCCTGTATTTGCCCCAGAACCTACTCTACCTTGCACACCTCGATAACCTGAAATGACAGGTCCTTGAGTACCTCTAGGTCCTTGAGGTCCTTGACCTCCTGTTCTTCCTTGTGGGCCTTGATATCCTGTATTTGCACTAGAACCTATCCTACCAACAGCTCCACCACCACCTTGACCACCTTGTGATCCTTGTGCACCTCCTAGTCCAAGATTTCCTTGGTAACCTTGGTAGCCTTGTGGACCTTGATACCCTGTAGGACCAGGACCTGCACCTTGCGCTCCTCTATCACCTACGGCAGCTGTTCTACCTGTGTAACCTTGAGAACCTCTATTACCTTGACCACCTTGATTACCTTGGTAACCTTGTGGACCTTGATATCCTGTGGGACCAGGACCTGCACCTTGAGGACCTCTGTCCCCTACAGTAGCTGTTCTACCGGTATAACCTTGAGAACCTCTTCCTCCTTGGCCACCTTGTGTACCTCGTCCTCCTTGAGGACCTCGATATCCTGTGGGACCAGGACCTGCACCTTGAGGACCTCTGTCACCTACGGTAGCTGTTCTACCTGTATAACCTTGAGAACCTCTTCCTCCTTGGCCACCTTGTGTACCTCGTCCTCCTTGAGGACCTTGAGGTCCTGTAGGGCCTGGACCTGCACCTTGCGATCCTTGTGGTCCTACTTGTGCTGTATATCCTGTTGATCCTTGTGAACCTCTACTACCTTGACCACCTTGTGTACCTCTTCCTCCTTGAGAACCTTGAGGTCCTGTAGGGCCTGGACCTGCACCTTGAGAACCTCTACCACCTTGACCACCTTGTGGGCCTCTATAACCAGCAAGACCTGTACCTCCTTGACCTCCTTGGTTACCTCGGTATCCTTGAACACCCTGATATCCTTGAGGACCATTAGGTCCGGCACCACCTTGAGGTCCTCTAGGACCATTATATCCCTTATTACCAGTAAATCCTGTTAATCCTTGAGCGCCTTGGTTACCTTGATATCCTTGAGGACCTCTATATCCTTGAGGACCACTAGGCCCAGCACCACCTTGAGGTCCTCTAGGACCATTATATCCTGTGTATCCTGTAGGTCCACCGGGTCCAGTACCTCCTTGGTTACCTCTTCCTCCTTGAGGCCCTGTTGGACCTGTTGGTCCATTTACACCACTTTGGTTACCTTGACCTCCTTGAGGACCTCCAAATCCTGTTCTTCCTCCTAAACCTTGGGGACCTTGACCTCCTTGAGTACCACGTGGGCCTTGACCACCTTGTCCTCCTTGGTTTCCTTGTGGACCTTTTAATCCTGTAGGACCTCCAGCTCCTCCTGAACCACCAGATTGACCTTGGGCACCATTGTTACCTTGACCACCTCGTCCTCCTTGGGGACCTCTATAACCTGTAAATCCTGTATTTCCTTGACCTCCTTGACTACCTCGTCCTCCTTGAGGACCTAAATTTCCAGTATAACCTCCATATCCAGGAACACCTTGATATCCTTGAACACCTTGATATCCTTGAACACCTTGATTTCCTTGGTTTCCTTGGTTTCCTTGGGATCCTTGAGCACCCCCACCTCCACCAACACCTTTGTATCCTGTGTATCCTTGGGTTCCTTGTGGACCTTGTGCTCCTGAGGGTCTATTTGTGTTATAAATTTGAGGACCTGAGCTAGTAAATGTTACAAAATTTGAATCATTTGTATGTGTAGATAGGTTTAGAACGACAGGATTCATTGATCCTGTCATTACTAAATTCCTAATATCTATCTCACTAGAACCTGTTGGGAAGATTCTGTTTCCTGTTATTTCTAAACCCATATTCGTTTATTAAATATTAATGTAAGCATTAATAACATACGAGTCACCACTTCCACTTTCGAGAGCTTTTGCAAACACTACATCTTGTAAATTTTCGTTAATCATTTCTTCTCTCGTTATTGCTTTAGCATGTCCTACTTTCTCTGAAGTAACAAGATAATCACCCTCTTTTACTACTCCAACTATTAATACTGGTTCAGCACCTTGTACAATTGGAATATTTGTTCCTTCTTTCATAACACCCATTCTCATATGATCTTTTTCACTTATACATGGAACTAATTCTCCATCTTTCCAAACCATTACAGTACCAGTTGCATAATTAAAATTATCGTCTGCATTAGATCCTGCTAAGTTTTGTTCATGAATACCACACGTGAAGAATGCTTGAGCCCAAACTTCTCTCCAACATTGTCCTGGGCGACCTATGTCATAAATTAAATCTAAAGTTGGCATTAAATTACCACTCCAATTGAAATCTGGGGCTGTATAGTTAGCAACTGATAATCTATTTGCATTACCGGCGTTGTAACTAACAATTTCACCATTATTACTAGTGTTTGTCCAGGTTATAGCAACGTCATTAGCATTTACTGTAATACCCGTACCTGCCCCTACATTAACTGTTCTATTAGTACTTAACGTACCACCACCAGTTAAACCGTTACCTGCGGTAATTGACACGTAAGTACCGCTTGTACCCACATTACCTGATATACCACTAGTACCATCTATACCTGAAGTTCCTGATGTTCCTGAACCACCTGATATTCCACTAGCTCCACCAACACCTGAGGTACCATTTGAACCTGTACTACCTGATGTACCTGATACTCTAGATAATCCTGAAGTACCATTTACACCACTTGTACCCATTGTACCTGAACTTCCTGAAGTTCCGCTTGAAGCACTTAGTGCTGATTGACCATTATTTCCAGAGGTACCATTTGAACCTGAACTACCTGATGTACCTGATGGTCTACTTAATCCATTAGCTCCTGTGTTACCTGAAGTACCATTTGAACCTGTACTACCTGATGTACCTGATACTCTAGATAATCCTGAAGTACCATTATTACCTGAGGTACCATTTGTACCTGTTGATCCACTTGCACCTGATGTTCTACTTACTCCTGAAGTACCTGCTACACCACTTGTACCTATTGTACCTGATGATCCACTAGTTCCACTAGTTGCACTTAATGCACTTTGTCCATTGTTACCTGCAGTACCATTTGAACCTGTAGAACCACTAGTTCCACTAGTTCTTGAAGCACCTGATACACCATTATTACCTGAAGTACCAGATGAACCACTTGTTCCTGAAGTTCTAGATATTCCAGAGGCACCATTGTTACCATTTGTACCTGTTGAACCTGTAGAACCACTTGTTCCACTTGTTCTTGAAGCACCTGATGCACCATTATTACCTGATGTACCTGAACTACCTGTTGATCCACTTGTACCTGAAACATTACTTGTTCCGTTAGCACCTGCGTTCCCTGACGTACCATTTGAACCTGAACTACCTGATGTGCCTGATACTCTAGATAATCCATTACCACCATTTACACCGGAGGTACCATTTGAACCTGTACTACCTGATGTACCTGATACTCTAGATAATCCTGAAGTACCATTTACACCACTTGTACCTAATGTACCTGAACTTCCTGAAGTACCTGAAGTAGCACTTAGTGCTGATTGACCTGCGTTTCCAGCGGTACCATTTGAACCACTTGAACCTGAAGTTCCACTGGTTCTTGAAGCACCGGATGCACCGTTATTACCTGATGTACCTGAACTACCTGTTGATCCACTAGTACCTGATACTCTAGATAATCCTGAAGTACCATTATTACCTGAGGTACCATTTGTACCTGTTGATCCACTTGTACCTGAAGTTCTACTTATTCCTGAAGTACCATTTACACCACTTGTACCTATTGTACCTGAACTTCCTGAAGTACCTGAAGTAGCACTTAGTGCTGATTGACCTGCGTTACCTGCAGTACCATTTGAACCTGTAGAACCACTTGTTCCACTAGTTCTTGAAGCACCTGAATTACCTGATGTACCATTTGAACCACTTGAACCACTTGTACCTGAAATATTACTTGTTCCGTTAGCACCTGCGTTTCCTGATGTACCATTTGAACCTGTTGATCCACTTGTACCTGAAACATTACTTGTTCCGTTAGCACCTGCATCTCCTGACGTACCATTTGAACCTGTACTACCTGATGTACCTGATACTCTAGATAATCCTGAAGTACCATTTACACCACTTGTACCCATTGTACCTGTTGAACCACTTGTTCCAGAGGTTGCACTTAAAGCACTTTGTCCAGCATTTCCAGCAGTACCATTTGAACCACTTGAACCACTTGTACCTGAAGTTTTACTTAGAGCACTTGCTCCTGCATCTCCTGCTGTACCTGAACTACCTGATGAACCTGATGTTCCGGAGGTAGCACTCAATGCACTAATTCCTGCAGTACCAGCATTACCTGAGGTACCATTTGAACCTGTAGAACCGCTTGTTCCACTTGTTCTTGAAGCTCCTGAAGTACCATTTACACCACTTGTACCTATTGTACCTGATGAACCTGAAGTACCTGAAGTAGCACTTAATGCACTTTGTCCAGCATTTCCAGCTGTACCATTTGAACCAGTTGAACCTGATGAACCACTTGTTCCACTAGTAGCACTTAAAGCACTTGCACCTGCATTTCCAGCAGTACCATTTGAACCACTTGAACCTGAAGTACCTGAAGTTTTACTTAGAGCACTTGCTCCTGCATCTCCTGATGTACCTGATGAACCTGTACTACCTGATGTTCCACTTGTTTTACTATTTCCACTTGTACCTGCTACTCCTGAGGTACCTATTGTACCTGAACTTCCTGAGGTTCCGCTTGTTGCACTTAATGCACTTTGTCCTGCATTACCTGCAGTACCATTCGAACCTGTAGAACCACTTGTTCCACTAGTTCTTGAAGCACCTGAATTACCTGATGTACCTGATGAACCAGTTGAACCTGAAGTACCTGAAACATTACTTGTTCCATTAGCACCTGCATCTCCTGACGTACCATTTGAACCTGTACTACCTGATGTACCTGAGACATTACTTGTTCCATTAGTACCTGCATCTCCTGATGTACCATTTGAACCTGTTGACCCACTTGTACCTGAAATATTACTTAATCCACTAGTTCCAGCAACTCCTGAAGTACCTATAGTACCTGAACTTCCTGAAGTTCCGCTTGTTGCACTTAATGCACTTTGTCCTGCGTTACCTGAAGTACCATTTGAACCTGTTGACCCACTTGAACCGCTTGTTCCACTAGTAGCACTTAATGCACTAGCACCCGCGTCTCCTGCTGTACCATTTGAACCGCTTGAACCGCTAGTTCCTGATGTATTACTTAAAGCTGAAGCACCTGCATCTCCTGAGGTACCTGATGAACCTGTACTACCTGATGTTCCACTTGTTTCACTATTTCCTGAAGTACCTGCAACTCCACTTGTACCTATTGTACCTGAACTTCCTGAAGTTCCACTTGAAGCACTTAGTGCTGATTGACCCGCGTTTCCAGCAGTACCATTTGAACCACTTGAACCACTTGTACCTGAAGTTTTACTTAGAGCACTTGCTCCTGCATCTCCTGCTGTACCTGAACTACCTGATGAACCACTAGTTCCACTAGTAGCACTTAATGCACTTATTCCAGCATCCCCAGATGTACCATTCGAACCTGTAGAACCACTTGAACCACTAGTTCCTGATGAACCTGATGTTGCACTGTCTCCACTAGTTCCAGCAACTCCTGTTGTACCTACTGTACCTGAACTTCCTGATGTTCCGGAAGTAGCACTTAATGCGCTTTGTCCTGCATTACCTGCGGTACCATTTGAACCTGTAGAACCTGAACTACCTGATGTTCCTGAAGTTGCACTTAATGCACTAGCCCCCGCATCTCCTGTAGTACCATTTGAACCACTTGAACCACTTGTTCCTGAAGTTTTACTTAGAGCACTTGCTCCTGCATCTCCTGCTGTACCTGAACTACCTGTTGAACCTGAAGTTCCGCTTGTTTTACTATTACCACTTGTACCTGCAACTCCAGAAGTACCAATTGTACCCGATGAACCACTTGTTCCTGAAGTTGCACTTAATGCACTTTGTCCAGCGTTACCTGATGTACCATTTGAACCACTTGAACCACTTGTTCCACTAGTAGCACTTAAAGCACTTGCACCTGCGTCTCCTGCAGTACCACTAGAACCTGTTGAACCTGATGTTCCACTAGTAGCACTTAGAGCTGAAGCACCTGCTTCACCTGCTGTACCATTCGAACCTGTAGAACCACTTGAACCACTAGTTCCTGATGAACCTGATGTTGCACTATCTCCTGAAGTACCTGCAACTCCACTTGTACCAATTGTACCTGAAGAACCGCTAGTTCCACTTGTAGCACTTAGTGCACTTTGTCCTGCATTTCCTGATGTACCATTTGAACCAGATGAACCAGATGATCCAGATGAACCACTTGTTCCCGATGTAGCACTTAAAGCTGAAGCACCTGCGTCTCCTGCTGTACCATTAGAACCACTAGAACCTGAAGTTCCACTTGTATTACTTAATGCACTTTCTCCAGCATCTCCTGCTGTACCTGATGAACCTGTAGAACCTGATGTTCCACTTGTTTCACTATTACCACTTGTACCTGCAACTCCTGTAGTACCTATTGTACCTGAACTTCCTGAAGTACCTGAAGTAGCACTTAGTGCTGATTGACCTGCATTTCCAGCGGTACCATTTGAACCACTTGAACCTGAAGTACCTGAGGTAGCACTTAAGGCCGAAGCTCCAGCATCTCCAGCAGTACCTGATGAACCAGTAGAACCTGAAGTTCCACTAGTAGCACTTAGAGCACTTGCACCTGCATCTCCGGCAGTACCTGATGAACCTGTACTACCTGATGAACCTGAAGTTCCTGATGAACCTGCTGTTGCACTATCTCCGCTTGTTCCCGCTACACCTGATGTACCTACTGTACCTGAAGAACCACTAGTACCTGATGTAGCACTTAAACCACTTTGTCCTGAGTTTCCTGATGTACCGTTTGAACCAGTTGAACCTGAACTACCAGATGTACCTGAAGTAGCACTTAAGGCTGAAGCTCCTGCGTTTCCAGCAGTACCATTTGAACCTGAACTTCCTGAAGTACCTGAAGTAGCACTTAGTGCTGAAGCTCCTGCATCTCCTGAAGTACCACTTGAACCTGTTGAACCTGATGTTCCACTTGTTTCGCTATTTCCTGACGTACCTGCAACTCCACTTGTACCTATTGTACCTGAGCTTCCTGAAGTACCTGAAGTTGAACTTAATGCACTTTGTCCTGCATTTCCAGCAGTACCATTTGAGCCACTTGAACCACTAGTTCCTGATGTAGCACTTAATGCGCTAGCACCTGCATTTCCTGCTGTACCTGATGAACCTGTAGAACCACTTGTTCCACTGGTGGCACTTAGAGCACTTACTCCTGCTTCACCTGCTGTACCTGATGAACCTGTACTACCTGATGAACCTGAAGTTCCTGAAGTACCTGCAGATGCACTAGCACCTGAAGTACCTGCAACTCCACTTGTACCTACTGTACCTGAAGAACCACTAGTACCTGATGTAGCACTTAAACCACTTTGTCCTGCGTTTCCTGATGTACCATTTGAACCTGTAGAACCTGATGAACCTGAAGTACCTGCTGATCCTGATGTTGCACTAGCACCTGAAGCACCTATACTACCGTTTGAACCTGTACTACCTGATGTACCTGAAGTACCTGATGTATTACTAATACCTGATTCACCTGCGTTACCAGACGTTCCTGTTGAACCTGTAGAACCTGATGTTCCTGAAGTTGAACTATTTCCTGATGTACCAGCAACTCCACTTGTACCAATTGTACCTGAAGAACCTGAAGTACCACTTGTAGCACTTAGTGCACTTTGTCCTGCATTTCCAGCAGTACCGTTTGAACCTGAACTACCAGATGTACCTGATGTTGCACTTAAAGCACTTGCACCAGCATCTCCAGCAGTACCTGAACTACCAGATGAACCACTTGTTCCTGAAGTAGCACTTAAAGCACTAGCACCTGCTTCACCTGCTGTACCATTTGAACCTGTAGAACCTGATGATCCTGAAGTACCTGCTGATCCTGATG
>Ga0209504_1002169_pt1 | contig 13664 bp, 11 predicted proteins | sample COGITO_mtgs_1005_FD_184791 | JGI IMG/M metagenome (GOLD analysis project Ga0209504, IMG submission 184791) | Pelagic marine microbial communities from North Sea - COGITO_mtgs_100511 (SPAdes) (version 2) | ecosystem: Environmental > Aquatic > Marine > Epipelagic ...
CTGTCATTATTCCAGCTGGCACAGTAAGCATTGAGCTGTGGGATCTCATTGAGAACTACCAAGCAGACGGAAGCACCAGCGAGCAAGTACCCGTAGTATCAGATTTATTCCTCCGCAAGTCTACCAACCTAAGCGATATCGGCAATAAACTTATTGCAAGCCAAAATCTGGACCTTGAGGTTGGGGTAGATGTTCAAGCACATAGTGCAGTCCTAGACGCAACCACAGCATCATTTCTATTGGCAGATGAGGCTAAGTTAGACGGAATTGAGGCACTTGCTGACGTAACTGACGCAACGAACATTGCAGCTAGCGGGGGTTATGTAGCTGGGGGAACTGACGTAGCATTAGCAGATGGTGGCACTGGAGCAAGTGACGCGCCTACAGCACGAACAAACCTTGGTGTTGAAATTGGAACAGACGTACAAGCCCACAGCGCAACCTTAGATGCAACGACAGCATCGTTTACTACGGCAGACGAAACCAAGCTTGACGGCATTGAAGCATTGGCTGACGTAACCGACCCAACGAGCATTCTTTCTGCTGGTGGATATATTGCGGGAACAACTGTTGTACCAATTGCTGACGGCGGAACGGGAGCAACAACGGCAGCATTGGCACGAGCGGCACTTGGAGTGCCATCAACATCCGAGGGTCTTTCCGCAATAAACAACCTTTCTGACTTAGACAATGTTGCAACAGCTAGAACAAACCTCGGACTTGGAACCTCCGCTACGACAGCATCGACAGCATACGCAACAGCAGCTCAAGGAATTACGGCGGACAACGCAATTCCAACGTCTGGCATTGGCTTTACCGTTCAAGCATACGATGCTATTTTATCGGCAACAACGGCGTCTTACACCGCAGCAGAGCAAACTAAGCTCTCGCTAATTGAGGACCTTGCTGACGTAACAAGCGAGGCAAATATAGCTGCCAACAATGGCTATGTTGTTGGGGGAAATGATGTTGCTTTGACCGACGGCGGCACTGGGGCATCTGATGCACCGACAGCTCGCACAAACCTAGGCTTCCGAGACAATGTATCTAGCGCGGTTACTGCCGTTGGCGTTACGTCATACACCGTATTGAGTACGGACAGCGTTCTCACGGTAGACGATACTGCGATTGGCGGTAATGTTGCACTTAACTTGCCTAGTGCGGCAACCTTAGGATCTGGGTGGACTCTGGACGTTAAAAAGACTGGATCAACTTATTCCGTTACCGTTGAGCCAGATGGAACAGAAACAATTGATGGAAACTTAACCTTGGCTATAACTGACAAAAATCAGGCAGTTCGATTTGTTTCCAACGGAACTAATTGGGAAATCCTGTCTCCCCACAACGTCAACGGGTGGGCAATTTACGATGACCTAGCCTCTGTCACCACGCCAGCTTCAATAGCAAACACAAAGCACCAGATGACAATTGATGGGCTCGGTCCAGCCAACGAAACAACCTATCTTCCAATTGGCGTAACGTCACTCTGGAACTCAACAACAAATAAAATTACACCAGCAAAACTTGGTGATGCTTACGATATTCGGGTAGACTTTGAGGTTGACGCAACATCCGTCAACGATTACGCCAATTTTATTGTAGACATTGGAACCGATGTTTCACCAAATCCAATTGTCAATCGAAGTATTACATTTCAAAAAACTGGGGTTTCGTCTTTTTCGGTGGGATTTCCAGTTGGCGTAAAGTCAGATTTCATGACAAATGGAGCCAGACTGTTCATTGATACATCTGAAAGCGGAAGCACCATTCAGCTCTCTAATGTAGATTTATTCATTAAACGCGACTTCTCAACATTATAATATGTCAAACCAAGGTACAATTAGACTAAAAGTCACTAACGACGCACCTGCAATTGAAAAGTTGTGGAACGGAAGATTTCGCCTAGAGTTCCTATGCGACAATAATTCACCCAAGACGGACTGGTACTCGGAGAACATATCGTCGATACTGCCAGAGTTCGGAATCCTACAAGACACAAACTTTGGCTCTGGGGTATCGGAAGACTGGGAAGCAATTCCAGCATCCGTCTACCCAGATATGCGCCTTGTTGAGACCGAGTATGTTTATATCCCCTCAATGGGCGACAAGCGCGTTAAGCTCACCTACGAGACGCTCACGGCCTCTTGGGTAGAAGAGAAGGACGAGGATACCGACTACGAGCTAAACGGCTTAAAGAGGGTCTCACGCACCTTCGTTGCCCTTCCAGACACCGCATACGATAAGGTTGTCGGAACCAGCACAATTGACAGCAATGGCACTACCTTGTATCTCGGCAGCTTTAAGATTGAAGAGACTGATGCAAAATGGTCGCTGAGTGAAGTATGGCTTGAGGCTGGAGAGTTGAGCCGCGACGAGAACTCCGAAGATGCCAAGGGGTCTATTAGCATTACTCAAATCGGTGGATGCCCAGCAGCACCAGCGGGCTATGCGGTTGTCAACGAAAGCAAAAACAACACACAAGGCTTTGAAACCTGCTCACGCACATTCTACAAGGATGATTCAGAATTATCTCGCAGCAATGATTATGTTGGCTCTCAACTGGCAGAAAGTATTGAGGTATTTAGTCCGACATCAGCCCCATCCCCAAGCAACGGATCGGCTGTACTTGGGGGCAAGTCCACATCAAACGTAGATGGTATTCCAACAATTCGATACACATTCCTCGTCCCGTCGGTTCTAAGCGAGTCAAGTGACAGGGTTGGATCACAGTTGGCGATTACCGTAGAAGCATTCAACGAAGTCCCGCCAACGCCAGCAGGTTACATTCTTGCAAATACACAAGCTTCTGAGGTCGAAGGGATTGTTACAAATCGCTACACTTTCTTAAAGCCAAGCATCCTCAGTCAATCAGAGGATAAAGTTGGTTCACAGCTTGCAATTACTATAGAAGCTTTTGAGGAGACACCAGCAACACCAGCAGGCTATGTAATTGCAAATACACGGGTGTCCGACGTAGAGGGCATACCGACAACTCGCTATACGTTCCTTAAACCGAGTATCCTAAGTAAATCTTCGGATAAGATCGGGTCGCAACTTGCTATTACTGTTGAGGCATTTGGAGAAATACCCGCAACACCAGCTGGGTACGTCCTGGCCAGTGAACAGGTATCAGACTTCGAGGGGATCAGCACCAAGCGTTTTACCTTCCTAAAGCCGTCAATACTTAGTCTGGTTCAAGAGTTCACTGGCGGAAAGACCGTTGTTGCGATTGAGGCGTTCGCAAAGACAGAGGCTGAGGTAGATGCAGCGATTGCTGCAATTACAAGCAACCACTTGCTGGTATCTCAAGTAGAATCCGACTTTGAGGGGATCAAAACGACTAAATTCAATTACGAAATTGATGCAATTGAGATTGTTAGCTCCCCGTCGAGTGGTCTTTTGTCAATTAAAGAGGCGGAATTATCAATAAATAACCTTACTCGCGGAGTTATTGGATCAAGCACTAAGTCATATGAGGGCAAAACCTTGTATCTTGGCGAGGAGACGATAGATAACAATAATGCGATTAAGACTAGAACCCGCGTTTGGCTTGAAGCTGGCATTTTAAGTGAATCCGAGCCAGCGGTAGGTCAAGACTTCCTTCGCCAAAAGTCAATTACGTGGCAAGGTGCTCAGGGTAGCGACCCATCTGGATTTACGTTTGCTGGTAAAACAATCCAGAATGTTGGTGGCTTCCAGACTATCACAGCCCAGTATTATAATTCTAACGATTTGAGTGGGGCAAGGACCTTCACCTATCAGACAACACAGGCATTTACAATCCCAGGTACGGTTACAACATCAGTAAGGAGTCCTGGCGGTGGATTTTCCAACCTAATGCTTGTTGTGACACCTCCAGTCTCGACACTTTGCAGGGGGACGGTAACAATATCTTATTCCACAAACGGCTACGTGGCACTGCCCGCGAACTTCTACCAACAAACGGGTGGCGTAAACGTAAGGATTGAGGGAATCGGTTACTACTACCGACCATTTGCCAGCACATCCAGTTACTCAAATCACATTAGACTTAACAGCGGAGCAAGTTCTTCCTCAATGATTCAGGGGAATCCCCTATACGCTTACACATCTGGCAGGATCAGCATTAGTGGAACGATGGACGATCCCGCTGGTAAAACAAAAACTGTGAGCATCAAAAGCACTCCAGTGTTTAGGTTGGATGGCACTCGGTATTTTAAACACGAACAGGTAGAACTTGAAATCCCAAGTAGAACGGTATGATGAACCAAGAGCCAGACTTTGGCAGTTTAATGCCCGACACATTTACGGATCTTGGCAATACTTCGTATGGAGCTGCCATTGATGACTATCAGGCACAGATGGATGACTTTGATTTAAAGGGTCCAAATGCTCAGTTCATAGCATCCAACGCAAATTACGACGAGGAGGGTTCTCGGGGCGGATGCTGTCAAGCCCTTGAAGCTGCCTTGGAGAAAATTGACTGCCTAACGGACATTGTTTTGCCAGAACAATTGAATGGATCTAGCTCTTGGACACACTCCGCATCATCATTTAAGCCAGCCAACCCCCCCTTTGATCCAATCGCTTGCTCGGCTTCCATTACAAGCGCCATAAGCGCACAGGCCGTCGGAATAAACGGACCAAACGTCACTATTGAATGGACCAGAGTAAATAATGATCCAGATTGCCAAGCCAGTGGGTCAATTAATTGGATTATATCACCTAACCGAAACGGCACTCCAAATTACAGACCATCCTGGAGTGGAGCCAGGGGAGACACCACAGTGGTCAATAAAGATTATACTACTGGAACGTATTATATTTATGCTTACGGAGTTAATTTGGACAACAACCAAATTATTGAGCAGTACCAATACAAGGGAACTCTTAAAGTCAGCACGTCAATGGAAGGCGAGCCTCCAGTTCTTACGCCGAATATTCAAAGGTCATTTGAGGTCACAAATACCGTCGTGGAGGGCGAAGATCTACCTTGCGACGTAACAGAACCAGAACCAGAACCAGAAGTTTAATATGAGAATCGGAAAATACACGGTAAATACCAAGACAGGACTTGGCGACAAGGTTCACGCAATTGCCCATCCAATAGCCAAGGCAATCGACAAGACCGTCGGAACCAAGATCAGTACGTGCAGTGCTTGTGCCAAGCGCAGAGAGAAACTAAACAACCTTTTCAACAAAGACACTTGACTTCGTAGTTATACTGAAGCTCAGAACCAATAACAGACAAATATTATGGCAGTAACAGAATTTTTAGACGCAGTTGACAAAAAGAAGAAAGCGGAGGAAGCGGCAGCAGCTGCTGCTTTTGTTTCGGCAGAGGTAGCTCCAGTGGCAGCAACACCAAGCGTGTTCGGAACAGCCGCACCAGTTGCTCCCGTATCGGACACGACAGGTCAAGTTGAGATTCAAAGCCCGTTCTCGCAAGCAGCAGCACCCAACCCAATGGCGGCAGCGGTTGACCCGATGGCACAGCCAGACGTGTCAGCGGCAGCACCCGCCGTTCAAGCACCAGCAGTACAAGCAGAGACACCGTTATCCCAGCCAACTGAATCTGGGCGGAGACTTTCTCGTGGAGTGGGATCTGCCGTGGATGCCGTTGCTGGCGCGGGTCTTGCCGCAATGGATGCTGGAGGTAATTTTGTAAACTCCAGTTCTGACGCTGTTGCTGATCTAATTAGTCAGTCAACTGGTGGCATTGTAAACCTACGGTCATCTCCAGAATTTGGTCAAGCATCAACAAGCACTGCTGGCGCTCCAATTACCGACGCTTCACAGTTACGCGCATTTATGTCTGGCCTAAACGAACAGGCCCCAGTTCAAGCACCAGCCCAAGCGTCAGCTACAGCAACACCAGTAGTTGAAGCGGAAACACCAGTGCCAGTAGCCGACCTCTCGGTCAACGGGACAGACGTCGCAACACCAGAGGCTATTGCCGAGGCGGGTCAAGTAGCACCAGCGGCAGTAGCACCACAAACCCCAACAGCGGGTTCTGGCGGGATGATTACACGTGACTCTACGGGTGAAAGCTTCATTGGCGGAAGTCAAGTTGCTGCAACACCAGAGGAAGTCTCAGCTTACAATGCTACATCTAGCGAAAGAATGGCGGCGGCGAACACAGATGCAGCAGCAGCGGAGAGAATGCGCTACAATGCACCAACAATCGCAGAAGCAACGGGCGCAGGTCAAACTCCAACACCACGCGCTCCAGTACGTCAATCAACTAAAGAGCGTGACAGATCGGAGAAACAACGCGCCCAAACGCTTCGCAAGGAAGGTCAACGCAGCATTGAAGACCAAATGCGTGAGTTTAATCGTGAGCCACATTCGATGAAAGAACGTGCGGCAGAAAAAGCAAGACTTCAAGGCGAGCTAAATGCTAGTCTTAAAGAGGATCGCGACTACAACCGAGCGACAACAGAGGCAAACTTTGCCAATGAAACCGCAGCGTATAACCGAAACACTCTCACGGCAGCTCAACGAGCCACCACTGATTTAGCCTCTGGCAAGCAAACCGCAACTGAATTAAAGGCGAATCTAATTAGGCAAGCAAACCCAAATCTACCAGAAGCAGAGATTGCAGCAATTACCAGCGGATCGGTCCGCGTTGTTCAAAACCCTTCGACTGGAGAGACAACTCTATTAAACCTTGCGACTGGCGCATCCAAAAAGGTTAATACTGGCCAAGAAACTGGGCTAAACTTTGACGTAGCTGCTCCAGAGAACACGCTATTTAGTCGAGCGGGCGAATATACTGGTGCGGTTGAAGCAGCCAAACGAAAAGGGCAGGGAATTACTGGTCAGTTTGGTGTTGATATTGCAACAGATGCCTCTATTGGTGCTGCTCAGGACTTTGAGACTGCGCAAAACGAATTGGTACGTGCGTTCCGAGACAGCGCAAGATACTCGGCAACAGAGGCAAACCAGTTAAAGAAAGAGCTTAACATCGCGCTCAGTCCATTTGAAGATCCCAAGACGGCTGAAGCAAAGCTGCGAAGCATCGACAAGTCGTTGGATCGACGGTATAAAAACGAGGAAGCCGTGGCACTTGACGAAAATGAATCAATAGCAAAACGCGAAGATGCTAGGTCGAGAGCAAGGGCGATCTCACAGTTTAGAGCGACACTTGGGGTTCCAGCGGAAGACGCAAAGCCAGTAGGGAACGGCAATGTCCCAGCGAACATAGATGCAGGTGACTGGGAATACATGACTGAAGAACAACGCAAATTATTCAACTAATATGGAAGAATTTACACTAGAACAGAAGCAAGCAATTGCAATCGCTCAAGCTCAACGAAAACGAGCTACGGCAGAAGCTACCCCAGATGCACCAGCAGAGGCCGCAGCAGAAGGTCCAGGTGGTGGCATGAGCTTTTTCAATAAGGCACTTGCCCAAACATTTGGAGCACCAGTTGATCTTATTTCGGCTGGGCTAGAGAAAGTTGGTGTTCAAGCCCCAGAGGGTGGTGCATTCGGCGGGTCTGAAAGCATTCGACGTGGGCTAGCAAACATTGGCGCACCTACACCAGATCGAGACCCAGAGGGCTATTTGGAGAACATCGGTCAAGTTGGCGGCGAGGTTGCCTCAATGATGATACCAATTGCAAAGGGCGCTCAAGTACTGTCTAAAGGCACTGGAACTGCTGCTCGTGTGGCTCAAGCAATGAACAAGCCAATGACCAGCATTCCTGGAGCATTAGGTGCTGCTGGAGTTGAGGGTGGCGGTGTTGTTGGAGCTGGTATAGCTAGGGATGTTGCCAAAGAGCAAGAGGTTGGTAGCGGTGCTGCACTGGGGCTGGAGGTTGCTGGTGGTTTACTGGGCGGGTTTGCTGGAAGCGCACCAATCACTAGGGGAATCAAGGCCATTAGCGCTAGAACATTTGCCCCATTCTCTGAAGCTGGCTCCTTTGAGCGAGCGTCCATGCGAGCCAGAGAAATTGTTGACAACCCAGAGCTTGCCGCTAGGAACATTGAAGACCTCAAGGGGAGTACACTTCAGCCATCTGCAAAGAGTCAAGATCCTGGACTTATGCAGCTTGAGCAAACCGTGGCGGCCAGTGATCCTGCGCTTGGCACTCGGATGGATAAGAAAACATCGGACACCATTCAAGGTTTAGTTTCTCAGATTAGAGAATCTGGCACGGTCACTGGAACCAAGAACTTCCTGAAGTCCCGACGCACTCGACTCAAAAAGGCAATCGATGCTCGCGTCGAAATAGCTGGAGAAGAGGCGAGAAGGGCCATTGAGGACATGGGTGACGTTGCAACGGAAGCCGACATTAGCATTAAGCAAAGGGAGTCACTAGAGTCGGCGCTTGCAGATGCTAGGGTTCAAGAAGACTTAATATGGCAAGCAGTGCCAGATGAGGCAAAGGTCCCAACTGGCGGCGTAAGGAATCAATACAAAAAGCTTAGCAGGGAACTCTCGCAGGCTCAGTCGGATGATATGCCAGCGGAAGCCAAGAAGCTACTAGGCGGAGAGGACAGTGCGGTTCAAGTGGAAAGTGGCGTTGTTGGGCTAGACGGTCAACCTATCATGGTTGATGACATTCTAACAAATCGACGTGGATTTTCAAATGTCGAGACAATACGAGAGCTAGATGGACTATACAAGCGACTCGGAGAAACCGCACGTCAAGCTCGACAAGCAAGCCAGAACAACAAGGCTCGCATTGCAGAGTCTTTGCGTGAAGCAATTCTGGTAGACATGGGCAAGGTCAAGGGTGGCGCAAAAGATTCAGTTGATGCCGCTCGAGCCTTCTCCAAGGACTTAAACGAAAAGTTTAGTAATGGAACCGTTGGCAAGATTCTCGGCACAGCTAAAGGCTCGAAGGGCATTGACCCAGAGCTTACGCTAGGTGCTGGGGTAGGCCAAGGCGGGATCAAGGGGCAGCTTGCCACTAGGGAAATCGCCAAAGCCACTGGCGAGGACATCTCCCAGTTATCTTCAGTCCAAGAGTTTATCAAGCGCCGATTCCTTGACGCTACTATGGAGGACGGGCGAATTAACCCCACCAAGGCTAGGAGCTACATTGACTCAAACGCCGAGCTGCTTGACACCTATCCGCAGCTTCGCGATCAGTTTAATTCGGCTCGCACAGCAGAGGACGTTAATCGCAGACTTACCAAATCTGCGGACGCACTTCGCAAGCGCCTAGATCAATCCAGCGTGTCAGCCACAGCAAAGCTCCTGAATGCCCCAGTAGATCAAGAGATGAAGGCTATCTTCAGATCTGCAAATCCAGATCAATCCATGCAAGGCATTGTTAATGCAGCTCGTAAAGACAAAAGCGGCGAGGCAATGAAGGGCTTACGGGCTGGAGTTTCCGAATACTTGATTGATGACATGACATCGGCAAGCAAATTTGATATCGGTAATCAGAAAACCGTCCTCGGGTCAAAGCTAAAGTCACAGCTGACCAACGAAAACACAAGGGCAGCAATGTCGAAGGTTTTCAGTAAAAGGGAAATGGCGAACTGGGATAAGGTCGCAGATCAGCTTGTTATTGCTCAAAGGCAGTCGGCAAAGGGTGGTCGCCCACTAGATTACATTATCAATGACCGCTCATCGTTCATCTTGAATACGGCGGCTCGCATTGGCGGTGCTAGAATAGGCAGCAAGCTTGCTGCTGGATCTGGCGCTGGTGGATCAATCCAGAGTGCTGGTATCGGGTCTAAGTTTGCCAAGGATGTGATGAAGAAGCTCACTGCGGATAAAGCCAAGCAACTGCTAATTGATGCGGTGACAACGGACGAGGAGCTTCTGATCAGATTGTTACAGCCAAGGAGCAAGAAGAACGACGTAAAGCTCGGGAGGACACTAAATAAATATATGATCAACAATGGTCGTCGATTATTCGAGGAAGACGAGGAACAGCCCCCAGAGGCCCTACAAGCCCCTCTGTAGTATTACTGGACACCTACCCCTCGCAAGTAATTCAAAGCCCGTGTAGGGCATCTCAGGCTCTTAAACGATGCCACTAGCAACATATTCCTAGGTATGCAGACAGCAAAGCCCTTCCCGTTTTTAACAGGAAGGGCTTTTGCTTGTGCCTATGTTTTTTAAAGTTTAACTGTAATGCTCTGGGAAGTTTAAGCCCTGCAAAGGAAACCCTTGACTGAATGCGTATGCGTCCCTAGCGATGGCAGCTTCGCGTTCGGTGTCGAAGGAGCCGATGTTTTTTGTCTTGCCGTCGATCTTGCATTGAGCCCTCCACTTCTCACCTCGCTTATCCCAGCTAACACCTCGATAGATCGATGAACAGCCCTCAATCTTTTTCTTATGTGCTTGGTGGTTACTTGAGCCGGTAGCCATGCGGAGATTACTGATGTCATTATTTGTCCCGTTTCCATCAATATGGTCCACATCTGGTAGGTCGTAGAAGTCATCAAGGAACGCCAGCGCAATAACCCGATGCACTAGATACTTCTTGCTGCCAATTCTGACCGACAGATAGCCCGTGCCATTATCGCCGCCAAATGTCTGCTTGGTCGCCTTATAATACGGCTTCGTGATAGATCCGTCGGAATGGACTGTGATGCTTATGTCGTTGATAGTGATGTCTTTTGATGTCATGATTTATATCTTACATTATTTGGGTTGATCTGTCAAGTAGTCTTTGTTTTATATCAACAAAGCCCCAGACTCGAATTGAGCTGGGGCTTTTGCTTACCTAAACACAAAAAAGCCAGCCTCCGAAGAGACTGGCTTTAACACAACACGTGGCAACCAAACCACTACTATGAATGAAATTTTAAAGGGAGTTGAGAATATCAGCGATAATATCGTCTAACTCTTCCTCGGATGGAATATGGGCAGCTACCGAATCTGGATGAAAGCCAACACCGACTAAAGCGGCTCGCACCATCTCAGTGGCTTGAGTGATATTAACGTCGCCCTCTGCGGACTCGATACTTACTTCGTAATCTGGATCTGTAATTGTAATTTTCATAATAATTTTGATTGATAATTCGTGCTACTCGGTGAGTATACACTACTTTTTGCCAACTGTCAAGGGGTTCTGACAGTTGGCGCTTCTTTTTATTCGACTACAGGAACATTGGCTCCACTTGAGCGAGCTTGCTGCTGTAGACAACACCGCAACCGACGATAGGCTTGTTACTGTAGACCTTGCCGTATGCCATTGCTGGGTTAGTATGGTCAACACCGCAGCCCACTTGCATTCCGAAGATGCAGTCATTTTGGTTAGCGTGATATACGACACCAGCTTGTGCGTGTAAGTGACCCTGGACGACCGATTTGAACTCAGAAATGGCGTTCTTGTGCGCTGCCATTGCTCCTCCCTTTCCCTTGTCACCGTGGCGGTAAACTACATCGTCAATAACTAAGTCTGCGTAGCGAGGGTGGATAGTCCACCCGTCGAGTCCCCAGAGTTCCTCAAACTGCACCATCACCTCATCGGGGAGGCCGATCATGCGAGCCTTACGGGCAGGGAGCGCACTGTGGTTGCCAATCATGTAGTCAACCTTCGGGAACGCCTTGTGGAGCTTCTGAACCTGCTTGTATGCCTTTTTAAACTCCTCCGCTGGGGATGGCATTGATGGATTCTTCTCGTGGAAGCTGATGCTGTTCCAGTCCACTAAATCTCCGATATGCACAACGCGACCGCAGCCATGTTTCTTGTGGATCTTCTTGAGGAATGGGATATAGCCGTCTAGCATGGCTGGGCAGTGAGTGTCTCCGATTACTAATACTGGTTTATTCTTTTTCATAGTGTTTTTTCTGTCTGTGGATTTAGTTGATGTTTTGCTATTAGGAAAGCGTCGCGCCGTCGGCAAGATAGCCAGCAAGCTCGATGTCTGTTGTTAAAAAGGATCTTCCTTCTGGAGTTGCCCAGTGGAAAAGATACTCGTCTTCGCCACAGCTTCCCGCCACGGTGAGAAACTCGGTGTCCTCTAGGATTAAGTTGAGGCCGAGACCTGTTAGTTTTGTTCCTGCTGGCATATTTGGATTCATGGTTGTGTTTTGGTTGGTGATTTGGTGAGTATAGCAGATTTAGATAGATAAGTCAAGGGGTTGACCTTACGGTCGACAGTCGCTTGAGTCGGCAGTTGTGAGTGCTTAGCGGTATCTTGAGAGAGTCGCAAGCTTCTTTAGTTGTCATGCCCTGCCTTCTTAGGTCGTTTACCATCGAGACTAACAACTTAATGCGATCCATTTGTTTCGCTGATTTCTTTGGCTTCTTTGGCTTTTCTGGCTTGGCATTGAGCTTGTCAACTTCTTCGACAGCTTCCATCATGCGGATGATGTCTGCTTGTTTAGATTGTAGATAATTGAATAGGCTAGTAATTTCAGTTGGTTGTGTCATATTGGTTGTGGTTGTTGTGTTGTGATGCCCATTGCTGGGGCTTGAAGGGGTGCTGGCGGGATTTGAATTACTTCCCCATGCCAACACCCCCGTCTTTCGTTAAAACGCCGTGTAGGGCGTGTGAGAGCTTATTCTACATCACCTAAATTAAGGATGTGGCGCTCTTCAAGCTGAACATTTCTGGCGATCAACTCTTCGCAGCGCAATGCGGATGCGGCGAGTTCCTTTTTGATGACCGAGATTAACTTTTCCTGTGCTTCGCACGCACGAGTGAGACTGTTAAGCCCATTCTGCATGATCTTGCGCTCACTGGGTTGGAAGATAGGACGGCGGTTTGTGTGGATTGCTGGTTCTGTGATTGTATTTGTCATTGTTATTATTTGGTTTTAGGATTGGCCTTGGTAGGACGCGTATGTGCGCTCTTCGATTTCGTTGTCAACTTGCTCTTGTCTTGCGATGTCATCGAAGAAACGCTCTGCTTCCCCGATCTTACCTTCGCAGTCCCGAACAAGCGAAAACTCGTCGTCACTGCTGTTGTCGTGGAGGTCTTCGTTGATGGCCTCTAGTGCCAAGACGAGACTTTCGAGGTCACACTCTGTAAACTCCCGATCGCGGTAGTCGTCGAGGCGTTCATGGATGTTTTGTAGTATTTTCTGGTAGCTCATTTTGTTATTTTGGTTGTGGTTGATTTGGGGACATTACTTTATTTGCTTCAGTATGTCAAGGTGTTAGTTTATTTTCTTCCAGACAGTGTAACCGAGGGCTTGAATGATATGCTTACAGGGATCGGTAATGTGTCCTCGCCTCCACTGAGGAAGAATCCTCATCTTGAAGTTTGGGCAATTACATTCTCCCTTTCGGCTGTTCGCCATTAAGTCAACTGTGTATGTCGCTGTTCCGTCTCCCAGAACAGTGTATTCGTATTCGTTTAGCTTTGTAACTTTCATGTTAATCGGTCATTAGACCTGTTTGGCGGATGAATCCTAGCTGTCCGATGTCGTAACCTTGGCCGCCCCGTTGCTTGGGGCGAACCCAACGAACCATCGGCCCTGTTTTGTCATCTTCCTGCTTCTGGAATAGGAACGTAATTGAATCCGCATCCTGCTCCAGCGCACCAGACTCGCGGAGGTCTGACATTCTCGGCTCTCTGTTTTCCTTCTCCGACTCTCGGTTAATCTGAGCCAGAAGGATCACAGGGATCTTTAGGGACTTGGCGAGCAGCTTGCATTCGCGGCTAATCTCGGCGACCTGCTGTTCCCGTGGAAGCTTAGAGTTAGCTCGGATAAGCTGGCAGTAGTCAATGACAATTGCCTTAACGTCATGCTTGCGCTTCCA
>Ga0209504_1002173_pt1 | contig 13662 bp, 10 predicted proteins | sample COGITO_mtgs_1005_FD_184791 | JGI IMG/M metagenome (GOLD analysis project Ga0209504, IMG submission 184791) | Pelagic marine microbial communities from North Sea - COGITO_mtgs_100511 (SPAdes) (version 2) | ecosystem: Environmental > Aquatic > Marine > Epipelagic ...
GCAGGCGACAGGATGTTGTTGGTCGACATCATCAGTGCGCGCGCTTCCAGCTGGGCTTCCAGCGTCAGCGGTACGTGCACAGCCATCTGGTCACCGTCGAAGTCGGCGTTGTACGCGGCGCAGACCAGCGGGTGCAGCTGAATCGCTTTACCTTCGATCAGAACCGGTTCAAACGCCTGGATGCCCAGACGGTGAAGGGTTGGTGCACGGTTGAGCAGCACGGGGTGTTCGCGAATCACTTCAGCGAGAACGTCCCAAACCTCTGGCAGCTCGCGCTCGACCATCTTCTTCGCGGCCTTGATGGTGGTCGCCAGACCACGCATTTCCAGCTTGCCGAAAATGAACGGCTTGAACAGCTCGAGAGCCATCTTCTTCGGCAGACCGCACTGGTGCAGACGCAGAGTCGGGCCCACGGTAATAACGGAACGACCGGAGTAGTCCACGCGCTTACCGAGCAGGTTCTGACGGAAGCGACCTTGCTTACCCTTGATCATGTCAGCCAAGGACTTCAGCGGACGCTTGTTCGAGCCAGTGATGGCGCGACCGCGACGGCCGTTGTCGAGCAGGGCGTCGACCGCTTCCTGCAGCATGCGCTTTTCGTTGCGCACGATGATGTCCGGTGCGGACAGATCGAGCAGGCGCTTGAGGCGGTTGTTACGGTTGATCACGCGGCGATACAGATCGTTGAGATCCGAGGTTGCGAAGCGGCCACCGTCGAGCGGAACCAGCGGACGCAGGTCTGGCGGCAGAACCGGCAGAACGGTCAACACCATCCACTCAGGCAGGTTGCCCGAACCGAGGAAAGCTTCCATCAGCTTCAGACGCTTGGACAGCTTCTTGATCTTGGTTTCCGAGTTGGTTTGCGGAATTTCTTCGCGCAGACGGCCAATCTCGTGTTCCAAGTCGATCGCGTGCAGCAGTTCGCGAACGGCTTCAGCACCCATGCGGGCGTCGAAGTCATCACCGAACTCTTCGAGGGCTTCGAAGTACTGCTCGTCGTTGAGCAGCTGGCCTTTTTCCAGGGTGGTCATGCCCGGGTCGATAACGACATAGCTCTCGAAGTAGAGAACGCGTTCGATATCACGCAGGGTCATGTCCATCAGCAAACCGATACGGCTCGGCAGCGATTTCAAGAACCAGATGTGGGCAACCGGCGAAGCCAGTTCGATGTGCGCCATGCGCTCACGACGAACCTTGGCCAGGGCCACTTCAACGCCGCACTTCTCGCAGATCACGCCGCGATGCTTCAAGCGCTTGTACTTACCGCACAGGCACTCGTAATCCTTTACCGGGCCAAAGATCTTGGCGCAGAACAGGCCGTCACGCTCAGGCTTGAACGTACGGTAGTTGATGGTTTCCGGTTTTTTAACTTCACCGAACGACCACGAACGGATCATCTCAGGCGAAGCAAGGCCGATGCGAATGGCATCGAACTCTTCGACTTGACCCTGGTTTTTCAGCAAATTCAGTAGGTCTTTCAAGGCCTTTCCTCCTGGCGGAGCAGAGAGCGGGCTAGGTAGCCCCGCTCTCGATTCGCGTCACGTGTTATTCGGTTTCCAGATCGATGTCGATACCCAGCGAACGGATCTCTTTGATCAGTACGTTGAAGGACTCGGGCATGCCCGGCTCCATACGGTGATCACCGTCCACGATGTTTTTGTACATCTTGGTACGGCCGTTCACGTCGTCCGACTTCACGGTCAGCATTTCCTGCAGGGTGTAGGCGGCGCCGTAAGCTTCCAGTGCCCAGACCTCCATCTCACCAAAGCGCTGACCACCGAACTGCGCCTTACCACCCAGCGGCTGCTGAGTAACCAGGCTGTAGGAACCCGTGGAACGCGCGTGCATCTTGTCGTCCACCAGGTGGTTCAGTTTCAGCATGTACATGTAGCCAACGGTGGTCGGACGCTCGAACTGGTTACCAGTACGGCCGTCGATCAGGCGCATCTGGCCGCTTTCTGGCAGATCTGCCAGTTTCAGCATGGCCTTGATTTCGCTTTCTTTGGCACCGTCGAACACCGGGGTGGCCATTGGCACACCGCCTTTGAGGTTGTGCGCCAAGCGAAGGATTTCCTGATCGCTCAGCTCATCCAGGCTTTCCTGACGACCGCCGATCTCGTTGTAGATCTGCTGCATGAACTTACGCAGCTCAGCGACCTTGCGCTGCTCTTCGAGCATGCGGTTGATCTTCTCGCCCAGACCTTTGGCCGCGAGGCCCAGGTGGGTTTCAAGGATCTGACCGACGTTCATACGCGACGGTACGCCCAGCGGGTTCAGTACGATGTCCACCGGCGTGCCGTGGATGTCGTGCGGCATGTCTTCAACCGGCATGATCACCGAGACCACACCCTTGTTACCGTGACGACCGGCCATCTTGTCACCCGGCTGGATGCGGCGACGGATTGCCAGGTAGACCTTGACGATCTTCAGCACGCCTGGAGCCAGGTCATCGCCCTGCTGCAGTTTGCGCTTCTTGTCTTCGAACTTGTCGTCGAGCAGCTGACGGCGGTCGGAGATGTAGGCCTGGGCCTTTTCCAACTGCTCGTTCAGTGCATCGTCAGCCATGCGCAGCTTGAACCACTGGCCGCGCTCAAGGCCGTCGAGGAACTCGTCGGTAACTTCTGCGCCCTTCTTCAGGCCAGCGCCGCCTTCGGCTTTCTTGCCAACCAGAGCGGAACGCAGACGTTCGAAGGTTGCGCCTTCAACGATGCGGAACTCTTCGTTGAGGTCCTTACGGATCTCGTCGAGCTGGCTCTTCTCGATCGACAGAGCACGAGCATCACGCTCAACGCCGTCGCGGGTGAAGACCTGCACGTCGATAACGGTACCTTTGGTGCCAGTCGGCACGCGCAGGGAGGTGTCTTTAACGTCAGACGCCTTCTCACCGAAGATCGCACGCAGCAGCTTCTCTTCCGGAGTCAGTTGGGTTTCGCCTTTTGGCGTGACCTTGCCAACCAGGATGTCACCTGGGCCCACTTCAGCGCCGACATACACGATGCCTGCTTCGTCCAGCTTGTTCAGCGCAGATTCACCGACGTTCGGGATGTCGGAAGTGATTTCTTCCGAGCCGAGCTTGGTGTCACGCGCCACACAGGTCAGTTCCTGAATGTGGATGGTGGTGAAGCGATCTTCTTGCACCACGCGCTCGGAGAGGCAGATGGAGTCTTCGAAGTTGTAACCGTTCCACGGCATGAACGCGACGCGCATGTTCTGACCCAGCGCCAGTTCACCCATATCGGTGGACGGGCCGTCGGCCAGGATGTCGCTGCGCTCAACCTTGTCACCTTTGCTCACCAGCGGACGCTGGTTGATGCAGGTGTTCTGGTTGGAGCGGGTGTATTTGGTCAGGTTGTAGATGTCGACACCGGCCTCGCCAGTTTCAACTTCGTCGTCATTGACGCGAACTACCACACGGCTGGCATCGACGGAGTCGATCACACCGCCACGGCGAGCCACGACGCAAACGCCGGAGTCGCGCGCTACGTTGCGCTCCATGCCGGTACCTACCAGCGGCTTGTCAGCGCGCAGGGTGGGTACAGCCTGACGCTGCATGTTCGAACCCATCAACGCACGGTTGGCGTCGTCGTGCTCGAGGAACGGGATCAACGAAGCGGCAACCGAAACTACCTGCTTAGGCGATACGTCCATCAGGGTGACGTCTTCAGGCGCTTTAACGGTGAATTCGTTGAGGTGACGTACAGCCACCAACTCATCAACCAGCTGACCTTTGTTGTTCATGGTCGCCGAAGCCTGGGCGATCACGTGATCGGCCTCTTCAATGGCGGACAGGAACACGATTTCGTCGGTAACCAGGGTGTCTTTCACCACACGGTACGGGCTCTCGAGGAAGCCGTACTGGTTGGTGCGCGCATAGGCTGCCAGGGAGTTGATCAGACCGATGTTCGGACCTTCAGGGGTCTCGATCGGGCACACACGGCCGTAGTGGGTCGGGTGTACGTCACGGACTTCGAAGCCAGCACGCTCACGGGTCAGACCGCCCGGGCCAAGAGCCGAAACACGGCGCTTGTGGGTGATCTCGGAGAGCGGGTTGTTCTGGTCCATAAACTGCGAGAGCTGGCTGGAACCGAAGAACTCTTTCACCGCGGCCGCAACCGGCTTGGCGTTGATCAGGTCCTGCGGCATCAAGCCTTCGCTTTCAGCCATCGACAGACGCTCTTTGACCGCACGCTCAACACGTACCAAGCCAACGCGGAACTGGTTCTCGGCCATTTCGCCTACGCAGCGAACACGACGGTTACCCAGGTGGTCGATGTCATCGACGATGCCTTTGCCGTTACGGATGTCGACCAGGGTCTTAAGAACCTCGACGATATCTTCCTTGCTCAGCACGCCCGAACCTTCGATCTCGGTGCGACCGATACGACGGTTGAACTTCATGCGGCCTACGGCCGACAGGTCGTAACGCTCGGCGCTGAAGAACAGGTTGTTGAACAGGGTCTCGGCAGCATCCTTGGTTGGCGGCTCGCCAGGACGCATCATGCGGTAGATCTCGACCAGCGCTTCCAACTGATTGGTGGTGCTGTCGATCTTCAGGGTATCGGAGATGAACGGGCCGCAATCGATGTCGTTGGTGTACAGCGTTTCGATGCGCACAACCTGAGCCTTGACCACTTTGGCCAGGATCTCGACGTTCAGCTCGGTGTTGCACTCAGCGATGATTTCGCCGGTAGCAGGATGCACGATGGCCTTGGCCGAGGTGCGACCGATCAGGTAGTCGATCGGCACTTCCAGCTCTTTGATGCCGGCCTTGTCCAACTGGTTGATATGGCGCGCGGTAATCCGGCGGCCTTGCTCAACGATGACCTTGCCTTTGTCGTCGAGGATGTCGAGGACGGCAATTTCACCACGCAGACGCTGCGGAACCAGTTCCAGATTCAGGGACTCGCCCTTAACGTGGAAAACGTTGGTCGCGTAGAACGCGTCCAGCACTTCTTCAGTGCTGTAGCCCAGCGCGCGCAGCAGCACGGAAGCCGGCAGCTTGCGACGACGGTCGATACGCACGAACACGGCGTCCTTCGGATCGAACTCGAAGTCCAGCCAAGAGCCGCGGTAAGGAATGATCCGCGCCGAGTACAACAGCTTGCCCGAGCTGTGCGTCTTGCCACGGTCGTGGTCGAAGAACACGCCTGGGGAGCGGTGCAACTGGGAGACGATAACGCGCTCGGTACCGTTGATAACGAAGGTACCGTTCTCGGTCATGAGCGGAATTTCGCCCATGTACACTTCTTGCTCTTTGATGTCCTTGATCGCTTTGTTCGACGATTCTTTGTCGAAAATGATCAGACGGACTTTTACCCGCAGCGGTACGGCATAGGTTACGCCGCGCAGCGTACATTCCTTGACATCAAAAGCCGGCTCGCCCAAGCGATAACCGACATATTCCAGAGCAGCATTGCCGGAATAGCTGATAATCGGGAAAACAGACTTGAAGGCCGCATGCAGGCCAATGTCGCGGAACTGGTCCTTGGTCGCCCCTGCCTGCAGGAATTCGCGATACGAATCCAGCTGGATGGCCAGGAGATAAGGCACATCCATGACATCCGGCAACTTGCTAAAGTCCTTGCGGATACGTTTTTTCTCAGTATATGAGTAAGCCATCAGCGTTCCCCAGCTTGGTCACCTGCTTATTTGGCCCCTCCGACGGGAGTTGCCAGAAACTCTTGCAAACCCTAGGTTTGCGCCGCCACATCGGGCGGGTATTTCGCGCCCCAGGCCAGCGAATGATTCGCCGACCTAGAACGGAAAAAGGCCGGTGGCAAAAGCCACCAGCCATCAGCCTTACGCGAGTCGCTTCGGCTGTAGACGCAAGGTCGTCGCTTACTTGAGCTCGACTTTGGCGCCAGCTTCTTCCAAAGCAGCTTTGGCTTTGTCAGCTGCGTCTTTCGCAACAGCTTCCAGAACCATGGCAGGAGCGCCGTCAACGACAGCCTTGGCTTCTTTCAGGCCCAGACCGGTCAGTTCACGAACTGCCTTGATCACGTTTACTTTTTTCTCGCCGGCTTCAACCAACATCACGTTGAATTCGGTTTGCTCTTCAACAACAGCGGCAGCAGCAGCTGGGCCAGCAGCGGCAACAGCAGCAGTAACGCCGAAGGTTTCTTCCATTGCTTTGATCAGTTCAACAACTTCCAGAACGGTTTTCTGGCCGATTGCTTCGATGATTTGTTCGTTAGTCAGAGACATGACTTTAAATCCTGTATTGGGGTGACAGCCTACGCAGCCATCAAATTAAACATATGATTTTGAAAGAGTTTGCGTTGCCTTAGGCAGCGGTAGCTTCTTTCTGGTCGCGAATGGCCGCCAGAGTACGAGCCAGCTTGCTGGTAGCGCCTTGGATCACGCTCATCAGCTTCGCAATAGCTTCGTCGCGAGTTGGCAGCGAAGCCAACACGTCGATCTCGTTTGCTGCGAGGAACTTGCCCTCAAACGCAGCTGCCTTGATCTCGAACTTGTCCTGACCCTTGGCGAACTCTTTGAAAATACGAGCAGCAGCGCCCGGATGTTCCTTGGAGAATGCAATCAGGGTCGGGCCTTTGAACACGTCGTTGAGGACCGAGTACTCGGTGCCTTCAACAGCGCGCTTGAGCAGGGTATTACGTACAACACGTACGTATACGCCAGCTTCGCGGGCCTCTTTACGGAGTCCGGTCATCGCGCCTACAGTCACACCACGGGCATCAGCCACGACAGCGGACAGGGCGACTTTGGCAGCCTCGTTGACTTCAGCGACGATGGCCTTCTTGTCTTCGAGTTTAATTGCCACGGGTAAAACTCCTGCTTGTTACCGTTTCATCTGGCCTAAGCCGGATGTCGTTTTGGTGTCTGATTCGGTAAGGAACCGGGAGCACCATCTGCGTAGGCTGTTAATTTAAGACTTGCGCCACCTACGGTCTTGGATAGCCCCCGCAAAGCAGGGACCCCAAAGTGTCGAAACAGCGCAATCGCTTGCGCTGCCTCTGTGTATTACGCGTCGAGCGAGCTCTGATCGATAACCAGACCTGGGCCCATAGTGGTGCTCAGGGTTACGCGCTTGACGTAGATGCCTTTCGAAGTCGATGGCTTCAGACGCTTGAGGTCAGAAATCAGCGCTTCAACGTTCTGCTTCAGCTTCTCGGCGTCAAAACCAACCTTGCCGACGGAACCGTGGATGATGCCGTTCTTGTCAGTACGGAAACGTACTTGACCAGCTTTGGCATTCTTCACAGCGGTAGCCACGTCAGGGGTAACGGTACCGACTTTCGGGTTAGGCATCAGGCCACGTGGACCGAGCACTTGACCCAGCTGACCAACAACGCGCATTGCATCCGGGGAGGCAATTACTACGTCATAGTTCAGGTCGCCGCCTTTCATTTCAGCAGCCAGATCGTCCATACCTACGCGGTCAGCGCCGGCAGCCAGAGCGGCTTCAGCAGCTGGACCCTGGGTGAACACGGCAACGCGAACGCTTTTGCCCGAGCCGTTCGGCAGCACGGTAGCGCCACGAACAACCTGGTCGGATTTACGCGGGTCAACACCGAGGTTGACGGCGATATCTACCGACTCAGAGAACTTAACTGCGGACAGCTCAGCCAGCAGAGCGGCCGCTTCAACAAAATTGTAAGCCTTACCAGCTTCAACTTTCTCAGCGATTGCCTTTTGACGCTTGGTCAACTTAGCCATTACACACCCTCCACGTTGAGGCCCATGCTACGAGCGGAGCCGGCGATAGTACGCACAGCTGCATCCATATCAGCGGCAGTCAGATCAGCCTGTTTGGTTTTGGCGATCTCTTCCAGCTGAGCACGAGTCACGGTGCCAACCTTAACGGTGTTCGGACGAGCCGAACCGCTGGTCAGGCCAGCAGCCTTCTTCAACAGAACCGAAGCAGGGGTGCTTTTGGTTTCAAAGGTGAAGCTACGGTCGCTATAAACAGTGATGATCACTGGAGTCGGCAGACCAGGTTCCATGCCCTGGGTACGGGCGTTGAACGCCTTGCAGAATTCCATGATGTTCACGCCGTGCTGACCCAGAGCTGGGCCGACAGGTGGCGACGGGTTGGCTTGTGCAGCCTTTACTTGCAGCTTGATATAAGCCGTAATTTTCTTAGCCATGAGCTACTCCAGTTTTGGGTTCTAGCGCCTTTCGGCTCCCCAGTTATTGCCTATTTATCCCAGTGACGACAAAACCCCGCAGCCCAGGGCTGCGGGGTAAGGGATGCTTATGTCAGTTATGCCTTCTCGACCTGACTGAACTCCAGCTCGACCGGTGTAGAGCGACCAAAAATAGTCACTGCCACCTGGATGCGGCTCTTTTCGTAATTCACTTCTTCTACAACACCGCTGAAATCGGCAAACGGACCATCGGTCACGCGCACCATTTCACCCGGCTCAAACAATGTTTTCGGCTTCGGCTTGTCACCACTATCGGCAACGCGACGCAGAATGGCATCGGCTTCTTTCTCGGTAATTGGCGCAGGTTTATCTGCGGTACCACCAATGAAGCCCATGACGCGCGGAGTATTCTTGATCAAATGCCAAGTCGCTTCGCTCATCTCCATCTGCACCAGGACATAGCCTGGAAAGAACTTACGCTCGCTTTTGCGCTTTTGGCCATTCCGCATCTCTACTACTTCTTCAGTAGGGACCAGAATTTCACCAAAAACATCTTCCATACCAGCGAGCTTTACACGCTCTACCAGCGAGCGCATAACATGCTTCTCGTAACCCGAGTAAGCATGCACAACGTACCAACGCTTAGCCACGGGACACCCTTAGCCGACAATCAACGAAACAAGCCAACCAAGCAGGGAATCTAAACCCCACAACAACAGCGCCATAACCAAAACAACAGCCACAACGATCAACGTTGTCTGCGTGGTTTCCTGGCGAGTTGGCCAAACGACCTTACGAATTTCAACGCGAGCTTCTTTTGCCAACACCCAAAAGGCCTGACCTTTTGCTGTTTGCAGGGCAATCACACCAGCCAATGCTGCAACCACCAGCAAGGCCAGAACGCGATACAGAATAGGCTCAGCAGAGAAATACTGATTACCGACTACGCCTGCGATTACCAGAGCAGCAACAACGAGCCACTTAAGCAGATCGAAGCGAGAGTCTTTGGCTTCAGCCTTAACATTCATCTACTAATATCCTGTAAAAAGACGCGCCAAATTCTAGGGAAAATGGCAGGTCAGGAGGGAATCGAACCCCCAACCTACGGTTTTGGAGACCGTCGCTCTGCCAATTGAGCTACTGACCTAAAAACTGAATCAGGCCGACCATTATGCCGGCCCGATCAAAACAGATCAATCGATTACGCGATGATCTTGGCTACGACGCCGGCGCCGACGGTACGACCGCCTTCACGAATGGCGAAACGCAGACCTTCTTCCATTGCGATGGTCTTGATCAGAGTGACAGTCATCTGGATGTTGTCACCTGGCATTACCATCTCAACGCCTTCCGGCAGTTCGCAGTTACCAGTTACGTCAGTAGTACGGAAGTAGAACTGAGGACGGTAGCCTTTGAAGAACGGAGTGTGACGACCGCCTTCTTCTTTGCTCAGCACATACACTTCTGCAGTGAAGGTGGTGTGCGGCTTAACCGAACCTGGCTTGACCAGAACCTGGCCACGCTCTACGTCGTCACGCTTGGTGCCACGCAGCAGAACGCCGCAGTTCTCACCAGCACGACCTTCGTCGAGCAGCTTGCGGAACATTTCAACACCGGTACAGGTGGTCTTGGTGGTATCACGCAGACCAACGATCTCGATTTCTTCCTGAATCTTGACGATACCGCGCTCGATACGGCCAGTTACCACGGTACCACGACCGGAGATCGAGAATACGTCTTCGATTGGCATCAGGAACGGCTTGTCGATGGCACGAACCGGCTCAGGGATGTAGCTGTCCAGAGTCTCAACCAACTTCTTGACGGCAGTGGTACCCATCTCGTTGTCGTCTTGACCGTTCAGCGCCATCAGAGCGGAACCGATGATGATCGGAGTGTCGTCGCCTGGGAAATCGTAAGTGCTGAGCAGGTCACGCACTTCCATTTCCACCAGCTCCAGCAGCTCGGCGTCGTCAACCATGTCAGCCTTGTTCAGGAAGACCACGATGTACGGAACACCTACCTGACGGGACAGCAGGATGTGCTCGCGAGTCTGCGGCATCGGGCCGTCAGCAGCGGAGCAAACCAGGATAGCGCCGTCCATCTGCGCAGCACCGGTGATCATGTTTTTTACGTAGTCGGCGTGACCTGGGCAGTCAACGTGTGCGTAGTGACGCACGGCCGAATCGTATTCAACGTGAGCGGTGTTGATGGTGATACCACGAGCTTTTTCTTCTGGGGCGCTGTCGATCTTGTCGAAGTCAACCTTGGCCGAACCGAATACTTCGGAGCAGACGCGGGTCAGAGCAGCGGTCAGAGTGGTTTTACCGTGGTCAACGTGACCGATAGTGCCAACGTTGACGTGCGGCTTGTTACGCTCAAACTTTTCTTTAGCCATTTTGACTGCCTCCCAGAGAAGAATTGACTCAGCATCACCGCCATAAAACAAAGGCAGATACTTGCATATCTGCCTTTATTAGATGGAGCTCATGAGCGGACTCGAACCGCTGACCTCACCCTTACCAAGGGTGTGCTCTACCAACTGAGCTACATGAGCCAAACACATTGCAAGAACAACAATGCTGGAGCGGGTAGCGGGAATCGAACCCGCATCATCAGCTTGGAAGGCTGAGGTTCTACCACTGAACTATACCCGCGGAGCCTGCAGCTCTCGCTAAATCTGGTGGAGGGAGAAGGATTCGAACCTTCGAAGTCGATGACGTCAGATTTACAGTCTGATCCCTTTGGCCACTCGGGAATCCCTCCAAACGGGGCGGCATTCTCATTCGATGCCGACCTACTGTCAAGCAATTTCTCATTAAAAAACCTGAGGTTAGCTACATTGACAGCAACTTCGCAGAACACTTGTAAGCGCCACCCTGCGAAGCGGGCGCCATTCTATGCATTCTATTGAGGGCTTGCAACCCCTTCGCATGGCATTAATTGCTGCTCTAAGCCTTTGAAGTCAAAAGCCAAACGCTGCAGCAAGGAATCATCCGCCAGACGCCGACTTTGCGGCGAAATGCGCACCCAGAAACTGCGATGCGCGCGCGTTAGTTCGCGCAAAGACGGCTCGTACCCAGCATCGCGCAAGCGCTGCATCACACTCTGCGCTGAATCACTGCGCGGAAAGATGCCCAGGGAAATGCCATTGGCCAAATCGCCCTGGGTAATGATGTAGCTATCAATCTTGCGCGCCTGCAGCTCACGCAATTGACGCAACGACGCCTGCCGAGAAGCCAGAGGCGGCAGATAGACCCAATAATCGACCCCAGCCGCCGCATCCATACTTTGCACCCGCGACTGAATATCCAGGCTCAGCAAGCGCTGCTCAACTGCAGACGCATCCGCCATTTGCTCAAAGCTACCAAGAAACAGACAGACCGCTTCAACAGGCTGCGCCTCGGCAACCTCCCGCCGCGGTGGCGCGCTCGACTCACTGAGCAGGCGAATATCGCGCTTACTGTCCTGCGCCATATTCAGCGGTGCAATTTCAGTAACCCGCAATGGCGCCTGCTGTTGATGCCAGACGTAATAGAACAGATTCAGCACAACCAACCACAAGAACATCCAGCGCATGCATGACCTCAATCTATGGGGCAAGCGATCGCCAAGCCAATAAATACCAGGTCCGGCACAACCCGCGCCCCCGGAATAACATCCACCACCAGCGGAGCATCCCCACCGGTGAGAAAAACATTCACGTCATCACCCAGCAACTCAGCAGCCATCGCCACCTGGCCATAGACAAATCCGCGCAGCATCAACAAGCACCCGCGCTCAACCGCCTCAGCAGTTGCGCGCCCCGGCACCAAATTTTCTAACGCTCTGGCCGCCTCATCACTGTCATAACGCGTTCGCCGGGTATGGGTTCGCAACTGGGTGCGCATCAGCGGCACACCCGGACAGATAAACCCCCCCCGATGCTCACCATCTTCGGCCACAAAATCCGAAGTCACCGCAGTGCCAAGGTCAATTATCAGCGCAGCCTTGCGCGATAGCTGATAAGCCCCCACCACCGCGAGCCAGCGATCCAGCCCAAGGCGCTCGAACTGCTCATAGCCGTTGCGCACCCCCGCCAAGGAAACGGCAGGACATGCGGCGTGACACGCGACAGCAAAAGCCCGCTCAAGCAGCGAGATCAACTGCGCAGTCTCTTCGTCGCTGCGCACACTGACCAAGCGGCAGGCACGCAAGCGCACACTCCGCTCACGAACGACCTCTATAAGCGCCTGATCCGAGTCAACCACACCACCCAGGCTTGTTGCAGGCGCCCCATCACCAAGCAAACGCCACTTGATCAAGGTATTACCGCAGTCGAGCTCAAGAATCATCACGCAACCTCAGACTAAGCTCACCACCGCTAAAACTTCGCTCAAGCCCATTAATACGAAGACGAATAGCGCCAGAATGATCCACCCCTAAAACCTCACCCTCGACAGGCTCACCGCCAGCCGTTAACGCGACGGCGCGACCGTGCCAAAGGTGGCAAGCCTGCCACTCATCCTGCAAAGCAGCGAAGCCCTCGCGTAGCTGTATATCCAGATAGCGCGACAACTGCCGATTCAGCTCAGCAACAAGCTCATTGCGATTCAACAAGCGCCCCAACTCAGCACGCATCGAAGTCCAGGGCTGACCGATAGCCCCAGACTCAGCCACAAGCATATTCACATTCAAGCCAATGCCGATAACGACATGGCACACATCCGCCGGATCACCAGACAGCTCTAATAGAATGCCCGCAAGCTTGCGCTCACCTACCAGCACATCATTGGGCCACTTCAGCCCGGCCTCAGCCACGCCAAAACTGCGAATAACCTGCAGCAGAGCCAGGCCGACAGCCAGGCTCATACCTTCAAGCTGGCGCATGCCACCTTCGACGCGAACAACCAGGCTGTAATACAGATTCTCGCCAAAAGGGCTTACCCAGCTGCGCCCTCTCCGCCCCCGGCCACTGGTTTGCCGCTCAGCAAGCACGTAGTACGGTAGCGACTGCGCCGCTGGCAATAGGCGCAACGCCTCGGCATTGGTCGAGTCCACACTTGACATAACGCACGCACACCACTGCGGCGCATCCACTTGAGCATTCAGCCAATCCGCATCCAGCAACTGCAACGGCGTCGCCAGCCGATAGCCGCGCCCGCGCACCTTGTGCAGCGGTAACAACAGCTCCGCCTGCAGAGCCTGCAGCTGCTTCCATACCGCCGAACGGCTAACGCCCAGCGCAGCGCCCAACGCCTCGCCCGAATGAAATCGTCCGTCCTGAAGAAGCTTTAACAGTGCAAGCATGTGAGTCCCGCCACGCAATAAGGCACGCATAATAACGATGCACTGTTTAGTTGCCTATCAAAGGCTCACCTGAGCGTGGTTTGTTTTCGCGGCACAAAGTAAAACCCCCGACCAGTTTCCTGATCGGGGGTTTTGGTATAGGTGCTTGACGATGACCTACTCTCACATGGGGAAACCCCACACTACCATCGGCGATGCATCGTTTCACTACTGAGTTCGGGATGGGATCAGGTGGTTCCAATGCTCTATGGTCGTCAAGCGATTC
>Ga0209504_1002185_pt1:0-12500 | contig 13625 bp, 11 predicted proteins | sample COGITO_mtgs_1005_FD_184791 | JGI IMG/M metagenome (GOLD analysis project Ga0209504, IMG submission 184791) | Pelagic marine microbial communities from North Sea - COGITO_mtgs_100511 (SPAdes) (version 2) | ecosystem: Environmental > Aquatic > Marine > Epipelagic ...
TCAAGCATTAAGCGCCCTGAGCCCCCATTATTATGCGTTTTAAGCAAATTTAATGTAAAAGCCAGATCGGCAAAATCGACCTCAGCCATCCATCCCCACGCACTGCCAAACCAGATTCATGCGCACTTGGTTCGTGGCTAACTTGGACACCGTTCCGTAATCATAAAATACACAGGCTATTTATTAATATTTGTCTTGTGTGGGTGTTTCAGAGAGGTAGGGTCTCAACATGGAGGCAAGTTATTTGAGGCGCGCGGGGTATCGGGGACGGCTGTTGGTTGAGGGGCAGCGCGGGGTCTATCATGTGATGAGTCGGACTTCCTGTGGGCAGTTCCTGTTCGATGATGAGGGGAAACGGATGTTTGTTAAAATGCTCTGGAAGCAGGCGGGGTTTTGTGGCGTGGAGGTGTTGGCCTACTGTGTGATGGGGAACCATTTCCATCTGTTGGTCGCAGTGCCTGAAGATATTGAGATCTCGGATACTGAATTACTGCAGCGTTACCGGTTGCTTTATAGTGGAAAGGAGTGCCCGTTGTCATCAGCGAGCCCTGAAGTGCTGGCGAAACTGTTGGAAGCGAATGAGGAGGAGGGGCGCATGTTGCGGGAGCGAATTTGCGCGCGTATGCATGATCTCTCTGTCTTTATGCGTGAGTTGAAGCAACGCTTCGGGATCTGGTATAATCATCGGTATGCTAACAAGGGCACGATTTGGTCGAAGCGATTTACTAGTGTGGTTGTCGAATCTTCCCGGGAAGCATTGACGACAGTTGCAGCCTACATCGATTTGAACCCAGTTCGAGCTGAGTTGGTGGATGACCCGGAAGATTACATTTTCTCCAGCTTTGGGGCGGCGATGCGTGGTATACGATCTGCGCGTCAAGGCTACGAGCAGGTATTTTGCGGTGAAGCTAAGTGGGCTGCCTTATTGGAGGACTATAGGTTGATCCTTTATGGCAAAGGAGTTGCCCTCAAGGGAAGTGCAGGCAAGGATCGTGGGCGCATTGATAGTGACCGTCTGAAAGAAGTGTCGGATCGTCGGGATCGTTTGCCGCTTTCGGATGTGCTCCGCACGCGTGTTCGTTATTTTACTGCAGGGACGGCGATCGGTACGGAAACATTTCTCGGGGAGATGGCGGGGCAGTGGAAGCGCTCCCACGGTCTGGGGCGCAAGCGGGACGCTTACCCGATGCGTTACGCAGAATGGGGACAGTTGCGAACTTATCGGAATTTACAGGTTAAACCTGTTGTTGGGCATGATACGTCGAATCGTGTAGGGTAGTCATTTTACCCAAAAAACGCCGTCCTTGGTTGAGGACGGCGTTTTGGAGAAATATCTTTAAGCGGCTATTAAAGCAGGCTTTTCGCGACCTCGGCGACATTGTCGGCCGTCATGCCGAGCTCGGCCATTACGGTGTCGCCGGGGGCGGACATACCGAAGCGGTCGATGCATACGGTCTTGCCGCCGAAGCCGACGTATTGACCCCATGTGCTGGAGACGCCGGCTTCCACGGCCACGCGGGCGGCGCAACTTGAGGGAAGCACGCTCTCAATGTAGTTCGCGCTTTGGCGTTCGAAGCGTTCGAAGCAGGGCAGGGATACGACACGCACGCCGTCACCGACTTGCTCGGCCGCGCCCATCGCGTGTTGTAGCTCGGAGCCGGTGGCCATGAGAATGAGTTTGAGCTCGCCGCGTTCTTTCTTGGCGATGTAGCCGCCTTTTAGCACACCCTCGCGACGCTCGCTGATGCTAAGGCTGTCTTGTGCCGGGATGTTCTGACGGGTCAGGATCAGTGCTGTGGGACCGTCTTTTCGTTGAAGCGCGGCGGCGAAGGCACCAGCTGTTTCCTCGGCGTCAGCTGGGCGGATGACGTCTAGATTTGGGATTACGCGGAGCCCGCTAACAGTCTCGACGGGTTGGTGGGTCGGGCCGTCTTCTCCTACGCCGACGGAGTCATGGGTGAAGATGTAGGTGACGGGGAGCTTGGCTAGTGAGGCCAAGCGGATCGAGCCGCGCATGTAGTCGGCGAAGACGAGGAAGGTCGCGCAGCTAGCTTTAAAAATGCCATCGTAGGCAATGCCGTTGCAGATCGCACCCATGCCGTGTTCGCGGATGCCGAACCAGATGTTGCGTCCCGCGAAGTTGTCGGGGCCGAAGTCGCCGCCATCTTTGATGTAGTTTTTCGTCGAGCCATAGAGGTCGGCGGAGCCGCTGATCAGTTGCGGGATAGCCTTGGCCACGGCTTGCATGACGCTGCCTCCGGAGGCACGGGTCGCGGCTTTGGTGCCGGCGTCGAATTCAGGAATCTGGCCGAGTAGGTCGGCGGGTTCGCCGCCTTCGAGCTGAGCGGCCAGCGCGGGATTGGTAGCTTTCCATGCGTCGAATATCACCTGCCATTCCGCGTGAAGGGCAGCGTTGGCCCGGGCCACTTCTGCGAAGTGTGTACGGACTGCGTCGGATACGTAGAAAGTTTCCTCCGGCAGGCCGAGTCCCCGACGGGCGGCTTCGGCAAACTTCGCACCGCCTTCGCCGTGGCCGGCGGCGGTGCCTTCGACTTCAGGAATGCCCTTGCCGATGGTGGTCTTGGCGATGATGACCTTGGGCTTTCCGTTATCGCTAGCCTTGGCATGGGCGATCGCCTCCGCTATAGCCCCGAGATCGTGGCCTTCGATCGTGACAGCGTCGAAATTCTGAGAAATGAAGTAAGCTTCGGCGTCTTCGCTCTGCGTCTGGTCCGCCATGGCATCGAGGGTGACGTCGTTGGAGTCGTAGATCAGGATGAGATTATCGAGCTTGTTGTGGCCGGCGAAAGCGATGGCCTCTTTGGCGACACCCTCTTGCAGGCAGCCGTCACCGTGGAGCGCGAAAACGTGTTGGTCGAAGATCGTGTGTTCGGCGGTGTTGAACTTCGCTGCGGCGGCTTTGGCAGAGAGCGCGTAGCCGACTGCGTTGCCGATGCCTTGGCCGAGCGGGCCCGTGGTGGCTTCGACGCCTTCGGTGTCGCCAAACTCCGGGTGGCCAGGAGTCTCTGAGCCGAGCTGGCGGAAATTTTTAACTTCATCCATCGATAGGTGATAGCCGGAAAGGTGCAGCCAAGAATAGAGGAACATCGAGCCGTGGCCGCCGGAGAGTACGAAACGGTCGCGGTTGAGCCATTTAGGCGCTGCGGGATTATAACGAAGGCCGCCGGCACCATATAGCACGGCGCCGATTTCGGCACAGCCGAGAGGTAGGCCTAAGTGGCCGGAGCTACAGGCGTGGATCGCGTCGATGGCGAGGCCGCGCGCTTGGGCGGCTGCTTGGGAGAGGATCTCAGTTTGCATATTATGTCGGTCATTTCTGCCCGTCGCGGGCAAGTGTCTATTGAGTAAGAAAGTCGTCGAGCATGCTGCCGAGGCCGGCAATGGGAAGGAAAAATAACTTTCTTTAGATGAAATTGATGTATGATCGGCATTCAAAACTCGACTCCGCCCTAGGCGACGACTACCTTGGGAGCATGACCCACGAAGAATTGGAAGAAGGCTCCGTCCTCAATCTTGATTTCACGAAGCTGCGCAAAGTGGCCAGTTGCGAATCCGATGTGCTGCCCGCCATCGCGCAGGACGCTCATACGGGTGAGGTCCTCATTGTGGGCTATGCCAACAAATTGGCGCTGCAAACTGCCCTCGAATGCGGCATGGCTACCTTCTGGAGCACCAGCCGCAATGAACTCTGGATTAAGGGTAAGACCAGCGGCGACTACTTGAATATCGAAGAGATTCGCGTTAACTGCGAACAGAACTCGATTCTATATAAGGTCACGCCTGCCGGCGCAGGCGCCTGCCATACCAAGAACGCAGACGGCGTGGCCCGTTCCGGTTGCTACTACCGCCGCCTCAAGGACGACGGCTCGCTCGAGTTTGTGAATCCGGCGCAGGTGTAATAAATCTGGTTTTAATTCTATTGTTTAGAACTCGCGCCAGCAAGGTCGAGTACCTTGGGCGTGGTTTCTTTACCGCGACAAGCTGGCGTCGTATCGCAACAAGTGCTCTACCTGAAACAAGTTTGACGACTCCGAGAGTGGGCACTTTTCGCGTTGACCACTAGCGCGGAGTCCAGAATCTAACTCTTACTATATCCGCTCCCGTAGTTCAATGGATAGAGCAGCGGTCTCCGAAGCCGCAAATGGCAGTTCGAATCTGCCCGGGAGCACCATGCCTCGACTTTCAGGCTGCGCATGCACAGCTGGACGCCGCCGGAAACTTTTCGTAATCATAATGAAGCACTCTCAGTGCCTGGTTAGACTAATTTACAGACGAAATTATGTGCGGCCTGCCATATACTGACTTGACTAAAGTATGGTAGAATTTTTGCATGAGCCTAGCTAAAATAAGCTTATACTAATATGTTTAGAGTTTTATGCCTTTTCTATCGAGTTGTTAAAAAAATAATCTTAACTGCGTTTTTTGTAACAGTGGTGTTTTCGGGTTATGAAATTTATAAGACTCGGACACAAAGTTACCCGTTTAAAATTATACTCTTAAGTGATGACTATCAATGGATTCGGGTCGTGCTCGAAAACCGAACTAGTTCGCATATTTATTTTCGACGTCTAGATTCTCCAAGGTTATTTATCGAGCCCATTGCTCGCCTGCATCCTCTTTGGCGATGGCGCATCTACCTGTACCCTTATGCAGGAAATGAATTAGATGATCGGAATAATCACTGGGAGCAGGCGCTGAATGAGCGGGATCGGCTCATCCAAACGATTCAACGGTTGCAACAAGAGATGGATGTATCCGAATCATCCACTGAAAAACGTTCGCTTGAGCAAGACATCGATCGTAACCTTGAAAAAATCGCACGCCTGGAACAGAGCCTAAAAAATGCGGGTATTGAATATAAGAGCTACGTCCACGGTGCAGGGAGTGGGCGCTCGCTGATCCAAATGCTAGAAAACATCGTCGATAGAATTTAAAATACAGGATGTAATCAGTGACGGGTGCCATTAAATCCACGGGGGACACAAACCGTAACAGTTGCCGGAACTGGTCCCGCACCTAAAGGAGGGGACCTACGTATGCGGCTTCCTTTAGGTGGCCGCCTGACCCCGCATTTAAAATGGCACCCATCAGTGCCCTCCTACGTTTGCCATTGTCAAGTGGCGCGCGCTGGTCAAATTTTCGGTTCATGTTTACAGGAATCGTCGAAGAAACGGGCAAGGTGGTCTCTTTTGAGGAGCGCGATAATGCGTGGCGCCTCATCCTTGAAGCGCATGAGGTGACTAGAGATTTGCAGATGGGTGACAGCGTGGCGGTCAATGGCTGCTGCTTGACGGCCGTCGCTTTTGCCGAAAATCGAATTGAGTTTGATCTACTGGAGGAGAGCAAGCGTCTGACTTCGATCGGCGCTGTTGGTGTGGGCGGTAAGGTCAATCTAGAACGGGCGCTCCTTCCGAGCACGCGGATGGGCGGGCACTTCGTCTCCGGTCATGTCGATGGCACTGGGGTGATCGAAGCAATCGAGCCGCGGGGCAAGGATTTCTTCTTTCGAATCAAGCCGGCGATGGAGAATCTTCGCTACATCGTGCATAAGGGCTGCATCACAGTAGATGGTATTTCCCTTACGGTGGCCGAAGTCGACGAGAGCGGCTTCGCGATCTGGCTCATCCCGCATACGATGGAGGTGACGAATCTGCATACGAAAAAGGTCGGGGACTTGGTGAACCTAGAATACGACCTGATCGCGAAATATGTGGAGAAGTTGTTCGCGCCGAAGTGAACTGTGGATGCAGGTACTCGTGGAGGGCATTGCTCCCGCGATGCCGTTGGGTCTGTAAGTTCGTAGGACTGCGTGGTGTTGCCTCACTTCGGGCGGCATTGGCGGAGTAATGCCCTCCAGCGAGTTTACCCGGTCGTCCTTAGTCCGCTGGCGATGGCGTTGACCACGCGGAGCAGTTTTTCGGTAGTTTCTTTGTCGATACGTTCCATGCTGCGCGTTTGGCGGAGGAGTTCGATCTGGCGGCGGTGGAGGTGGGTGAGGGGCACCTCGCGCTTCTTGATCGTTTCGTAGAAGCGGGGGCGGCGTTGTGGGAGTGGGCGCTTGAAAAGTTTTAACAGATGGCTCTGGGTGCGCTCGCGCTCGTCGAGGATTTGGGTGAGCAGACGCTTGCGTACCTCGGTCTCTGGCACGAGTTCAGCGTACGTGCGCATCCATTGCTCGTCGGAGCTAGCGAGGCTGCTCTCTACATTGTAAAAAACATAGCGGAGGAAGGCCGTCGATTGGATGCAGTTTTGGAAGCTCTCATAGGTATCACTACCTTGGGCTTCGAGTGCGTCGAGGGCGCTGCCGACGCCATACCAACCGGGCACGTAGAAGCGAGACTGGTTCCAGCTGAAGACCCAGGGGATGGCGCGAAGGTCGTCGAGGGTGGCCTGCCCAGTGCGGCGGGAAGGTCGTGAGCCGATGCGGCTCTGTTCGATCGCGTCGATGGGTGTGGCCTGCCGGTAGAAGGTCATGAAGCCGTCGGCGTCGAGCAGGCTGCGATAGGCCTTGCGCGAGTGGGCGACGATCGCATGCATCGTCTCACTGACGGCATCGGGCAGTGGATGCTTGGTGGAGAGCATTTGCGCGCCGAGGCTCCCGGCGACGAGCCATTCGAGGTTGGCCGTGGCGGTCGAAACGGTGTTGTATTTTTGCGCAATAACTTCGCCCTGCTCAGTCACGCGGAGCCCGCCGTCGAGCGACTTGGCGGGCAGTGCTTCGAGGAAACGGTGAGTGGGTCCGGCCCCGCGGCCGATGGTGCCGCCGCGCCCGTGAAAAAAAGTAGTCTTGGCGCCGTGCTTCAGCCCGACGGCCGCGAGGTTACGCTGTGCGTTAAAGAGCACCCATTGGCTGGCCAGGATGCCGGTATCTTTATTGCTGTCGCTATAGCCGAGCATGATCATGAATCGGGGCGCGCTGCCCTTGCCTCCAATACCCAAGCTGCGGCGCGTACAGGGGTGCTCGAGAAAGGCGTCGGCGATGGCGGGACCGCACTCCAGATCTTCGTAGGTTTCGAAGAGGGGCACGACAGGCAAGCGGCAGCTGAGGCCGTCCTCGACTTGATGAGTTAGCCCGACTTCTTTCGCCAGCACGTAGACTGTGAGCAAGTCGACGAGATTGCGCGTCATACTGACAATTAGAGCGCCAATACCGTCGGCACCATACTGCTCAATGTGGCTGGCGACGGCGCGCAGAGCAGCGAGTACCTCGCCGGCTTCTTTGGGTAAGATCATCGACGGGTGTGTGAGTGGGCGCGGGGTTTCCAGCTCTTTGTTCAGGAAGGCAAGCTTTTCATTCTCAGGCCATTGGGCGAATCCGGCGGCATTTTCGATGCCGGCTGCCACCATCATTTGGCAGAGCGCCCTTTCGTAGAAGGCACTGTTTTGGCGGATGTCGATACGTGCGAGGTGCAGGCCAACTGTATCGAGAAGGCGGAGCAGTGGGCGGACATAGAGCTTAGCCGTGCGCACGGCTCTGGCCTGTTCTAACCAATCGGCGAGTTGTGAGAGTTGTGCGTGCAGTTCGTTGCGTTCGGCGGATTCGAGATGCTCGATGAGGGCGTTCACATAGGCGCGCCAAGGTTCCTGGCTTGAGTCGGTGTAGTTCCACTGCTTCAAGGTGGCCAGCAGCGCGGGCGGACATTCGCAATTTGCCTGCGTGAGCGAGAGTCGGCGTGCGAGTTTGGTTAGGCGCGTGCGGACGATTTGCAATGCTGTGCAGCGCATCGTGATGAGTGTCTGCCCAGTGACTTCAGCTGTGACAAGCGGGTGTCCATCGCGGTCGCCGCCGACCCAGGAGCCGAATTGCAGATGCGGCATTTCCGACACCGTCAGAGGCTTGGATTTCGGCCAGGTTTCTTGCCAGGCATTGATCAAATTATCATCGAGACGATTCAGAGTGGAGGGGAAGACCTCGCTCAGGTAGTAGAGCAGGTTATCCAACTCGTCTTCCACACGTGGCTTTTGGTAGTTGATTTCGCCCGTCAGCCAGAGCCGCTCGACGACGCCGCGCGCCTGCGTAGCACATTGCGCGAGTTCGCGCTCGGTGCGCGCCATTTCGCGGTAGCGAAGGATACGGACGATCTCGCGGTGGAGCTCGAGGACAGACCAGCGCTTCGCCTCGGTTGGGTGCTTGGTGAAGACTGGCTCGACCGTCAGCTCGGCGATTTTCGTGCGCAGCGCGGCAGGCTTAAAGCCTTCGTCTTTCAGGCGCTTTAAATAATGCCCCCAGTGGCCAGGCTCCGCCGAGGTGCCGAGCGTGGATTCGCGCTCGCGGCGGGTGCTGTTGGCGGCGTGTTCCTCAGCCAGATTCAAAAGCTGAAACGAAAACGAGATCGCTTGGACAGTCTGGTCGTTGAGGTTCGTGTCGTCGATCCCCCGCATGTTGCCGGCGACGGCTGCTGCTGCTTCGCGCTCGCCCATGTTGCTTAAGACCTCGACGAAGGCTTCAATGAGGAACTGGTGCTCGTCGTCAACTTGGGCGAGGCCGGTTTCGACGAGTTTTTTAAATTCTTTGTGAGAGGATTGGCTCATAGTTGTGTTGGGCGTTCTGCGCGGGGTAAAAGCATCCAAGCCCAGCTTGGAGTCAAGGCTAGCAGCTATCTACAGGTCATTCTCAAGCTATTTCAGTACCGATTTGAATGAGTGCTTAGTTAAAAATAGCGAAGAATCAAAATCACTTCGCAGAGTGTCATTCAAGAATCGAACTTTTAGTCGAGGCCCAGCTTTTCCAGCTTCGGATTCAGCACGTTACACACATAGCGATCATTGGGGTTTTTCCTAGCGTAGTCCTGGTGGTAGGTTTCCGCAGGATAGAAAGTATCCAGCTGTTTGATTTCTGTGGCGATTGTCTGGCCGGTCTCGGCTTCATAGGCCTGGCGGCTCGCTTCGATGGCCGCATTTTGATCCTCATTTTTGTAGAGCAGGATGCTGCGATACTGCGGCCCGAAGTCCGGCCAGACTCCGTCGCTGCGAGTCGCGTCATGCGTCGTCCAGAAAAAGTCGATCAAGTCGCGGTAAGGAATAGCTTTGGGGTCGTAGATGATCTCCACGACTTCGGCGTGTCTGGTTTCCCCTCGAGCGACTTGATCGTAGCTAGGGTTGGGTTGTTCGCCACTGGCATATCCACTGACCACCTCATGCACTCCGTCGAGGCCTTCATAGAAAGCTTCCATGCACCAAAAACAGCCTGCCCCGAGGACTGCGGTTTGCATGCCTTCAGGCACTTCGACTTGGGCGGGGGTGAGATCTTCTGGAGAACGCTCGGCGAAACAGCCCCCCGCGAGGAGTGAGAGTATGGCTACAACAGTTAGGGGTAATCGTATTTTCATAGTAAATTCTTCCCGAGTACAATCTACTCAAAGTCGCGGAAGGAATTGCTGCGATTTGTGAGCATGAATACTCTTTTATTCTCTCGCACGGGGTGCAATCGGCCGCTTGGTGCGTCTTCATAGGCTAGTCATACCGTGCATGCATTGCTGCGAGCGGGAAATTCTTGCCGGGGCAGATGGTTTGTTCGCCACGTAAGTCCCGGTGGCCCGCGAATTTTTTCGCCTCTGGGATCACTTCGCCTCGTAGCCAGTCCATTAATTGGATAAACGCGGCGATCTGGCGGCGGGTGGGGTGACTCTCTTGAAAGTTCCCCACCAGGCAGATGCCGATCGCGGTGAGATTGATTGGGTAGTTCTTAACATGGCCACCGAGCAGCTGCTTGGTCCAGCGGGGGCCTATCTCGATTTCGCCATCGCCTGAATCGATTCCGTTGCCGATGACAAAGTGGTAGGCGAGCCCATTCTGCATGCCGCGATTGCGGTGCGCACGGTCGTAGATTGCGGCGTTGCCGTATTTGATCGCGCTGTGGTGGACGACGATGCGCTCCCAATTTTCGTGGCGCACGCGGATCCGGGCGGTGGCCGCACGGACACGTTCTAAGAAACCTCCGGAGCTCATGGCGTCGGGCACTTGCAGCTTTTGTCCGATGCGGATGACGTCGCTGGAAAGATTGTTCGCACGCTTGAGCTGCTCGAGACTGATCCCATAGGCCTGGGCGATGCCGCCGAGTGTATCCCCGCGGCCGACGATATGGATGTTTCCCGTAGCCACTGCAGAGCTTGCGGTGCTAGGAATCTTTAGTTCCTGCCCCACGCGGATGAGGTCGCTGGACAGTTGGTTAGCACGTCGTAATTCGGAAATCGAGACTGCGTGGCGCTGCGCTATTTGGCTAAGCGTGTCACCTTTCCGCACCGTATAGCTGGTATTGGCGTTGCACAGAGTGTGCCCCGCCAAGCTGGCGACTGCGGCTATGCTGGCGTTTTTGGTAAACTCTCTACGTGTATACTGCATCTTTCGGGACGTTCCGTTCGAACTGACATCAGCGTGCAAACTTTCTGCCCGCTGTAAAGCGACAGCTTGAATGCTCGCCAAAACAAAATATTCCCTTTTCAGTGCGCATCGACCTATGACATCCCTACGACACTATACTTTAGGTGAAACTTGCCCCCCGAGCCCACATGCAGTCGTCAGCTCCCTGCCCACGATGGCCGACGTGCGTGGCTACGAAGAGCGTGACCCGCGAGTCCTTGATGTGCTGCAATCCGGTTACCCGAGGTTTGTAGTGCATATTTTCGTTCGTGAGTTAATAAAATTTTATCTCAAGCAGGAAAAGCTAGGTGGGCGGTCCGCTGTCCTGATACCCGGGCGGCGTGCGGCTCAAGATTTGGTAGACCGTATCGGGGAGGGTGTGGTCACTGCGAAAATGGACGATGCTGCTTATTTAGTGCACTTCGATGCCGACGATCGCGACCTCAACGACCGAGTGCATAAATTTGTGCAACACACCGGCTGCGGGATTTCCTCCCGGCAGGCAGAAGATCTACTGTGGGCCCACGGCCTAATAGAGTCGGTGCATCTAGAGACGGGTTTTATTGGATCCGCGCAGCAGGCGGTCGAACGTGATTTGGCTGAGCTGATCGGCTGCGAGTCAAAAGACGTGCTAGTGTGCGCCTCTGGAATGAATGCGTTTTACTCAGGATTCCGGGCGGTGCAAGCAGCTCAATCCGCTGTCGGGCGGACTAAATGGCTGCAATTAGGCTGGCTCTACCTTGATTCCGGCTGCGTGTTGAAGGAATTTCTGGGAGGCGGCGAATCTCTGGATTACTGTTATGATGCCGACGACACCGAAGAAATCCTCCGACGGATCGAATCTTGCGGGGAGGAGCTTGCCTGCGTGGTCATCGAGTGTCCGACCAATCCGCTCGTGCAAGTTGCAGATTTACCACGGATTGCGAAAGCGGTGCGGGCCGCTGGTGGGATTCTGATGATTGATCCTACGGTTGCCTCAATCTATAATGTCGAGGTATTGCCTTACGCAGATATTTTGATCACCAGTTTGACCAAGTATGCCTCATTCGAAGGGGATGTTATGATTGGTGCAATTGCTTTGAATCCAGAGTCGCCTCGTTACGGCGATCTGATACTGCGCACCTCGAGTTTTTATCAACCACCCTACCAGCGTGACCTCGACCGCTTGGCGGAACAGATAAAGGCTGCGCCGGCAGTCGTGCAGTGTATGGGCTCGAATGCTTGTCGATTGGCCGATTACCTGAAAGCGCATCCTGCGGTGAAAAAAGTCCACTACGCCGGCTATGCAGAGCATTTTTCAGAGGTGGTCAAAAGTTCTAGTTTTGGGGGTGCGGTCATTACGATCGAATTAGTCGACGGCATTGATGCATTCTATGACGCGCTGGAAACAATGAAAGGGCCTAGCTTTGGCACGCGTTTCACACTGGTTTGCCCTTTTATGTATTTAGCGCACTATGATCTGGTGAAGTCTAAAGAAGGGCGGATTTTCTTACAATCCATCGGGATTGACCCGGACTTGATTCGTATTTCTGTTGGAACTGAGGCGATTGAGGCCTTGGAAAAAGTATTCGGCGACGCTCTGTCGGTAGTCGCTAAGGCGTAGAATAGCATTGTCTCGGTGGATGCCGGGGGAGAAAGTGCAGGAATGAAAGTTCTATCCATCCTCTTTATGCCCATGGGCTTGTTGCTGGCCCTCTCCCAGATAGTCCACCCCAAAATCGGCGATACGCGTCTACCAGTCCGTTGTTATCGAGGATAGGTTGGTCGGATATTTTGTATCTAAAATTTGAATACATGACGCCGATCAGTGTAATACGTCATCCTAAAGAGCGCCGCAGCAAGTGCAGCTTGACGCCGCTCGAAAGGCGCGGGGACATTACCTTCCACAGGGCAAAGGAGGGCTGGAGCTTTGATATGACTGGCTTTACTGTGTTGGCCTTGGGTGCGCCGCAACTGTCGGCGGCCGATGCGGGTCGTCCACTGTTGCTGCTTGATAGCACCTGGCGACTTCTGCCGCAATTGGAGGCCTGTTTGCATGGACAAGGTGTGCGTCGCACCTTGCCGGCGATGGCGACTGCTTATCCACGCGTGAGCAAAATCGCTAAAGATCCCCACGGAGG
>Ga0209504_1002211_pt1 | contig 13503 bp, 10 predicted proteins | sample COGITO_mtgs_1005_FD_184791 | JGI IMG/M metagenome (GOLD analysis project Ga0209504, IMG submission 184791) | Pelagic marine microbial communities from North Sea - COGITO_mtgs_100511 (SPAdes) (version 2) | ecosystem: Environmental > Aquatic > Marine > Epipelagic ...
CCCATTGCTTATAATCCAATCCCCAATGGCATATACGATGGTTTCATAAGTACCGCCTACGCTAACAACATAGTAGTGACCTTTTACGCCACTAGCAGCAGGTAGTGTAGGTGTATTAGTCGAAGCATTCCAAGTACCTTGATATTCTACTTGACCAACAACTGAATCAGGTAGGTTAGCTATTGGAATCTTTGCACCGCTATCTAGTGGAGCATAGCCATTCGCTTGATTTTTCTCGCTTGCATCTTGGTAGGTCGTAGAATCTAAAGAACCATCGCCTTTTACAAAGTCAGAAGATGTCCCTCCGTTAGTAACATGACTGTCCGCAACAACATCGCCTGTAATCGTTGCTCCAAGTGAAGTTGTGGAAATCTTTGTTGCACCTGAATAATTTATCGAAACAGACCCATTGTTATCTGCGATTAAGGCATTTTGCGTTCCTCCAACTCTTAAAGCTAAAAATGCGCCCGCTTCGATAAGAAGTTGAGAGGTGTTTGTTAAAGTTTTAATGTAGGCTCTATCTGTATTGTTGTCGTAATATATCTGTAAATCATTACCTGCTCCAAATATAGCTTTGCCATTGTCTGCGAAACTTGCATTTCCTTGTAGTTGTAAGTTATTGTCTACGCTTAAATCGCCCGCTACATTTACTGTCGTTCCGTTGTCACTAACTATTGTATTTCCTATGCTATTGATTCCAGTAAACTTGACCATTTGATTTGTGGTCGCAGTCCCTGTAATACTTACCACGCTAGTCAGGTCGTTAACATCTTTGGCAATCCAATTATTACCTGCCGAGTTGTAGGCTAAAACTTGATCATTGGCTGGCGATGGTATGCTGACATCAGTTAAGTCTGCTAAGGCATCAACAAAACCGAAATCAGTAGCATCGAGTAAATAAGCTTGACCGCTTCGGATGACTAGAACTTGATCGCCTCCCGATAAAGATAAAGCGGATTGCACGCCTGCCAAGACATCGCCCCTGCTTTGCCCCGCATACATTTCTTCAATGATAGCGTTGTTTACAGTCCTATGCTTTAATGCAGGAATTTGAGTCCCGCTTGCTAGTTCTGTATTACTGATGCTTTTTAATTGTGCTTCCGTACTCATATCTCTAATCCGTTATTATATCCTGTTCTATTAAACCTGCTTCCAAATGGTCTTCTTTGCTTTCTCCTGATCGGATTAACATAAGTATTCGTGCGCTCTAAAGAGTCCTCCTCTACATAACTCACGTTGTCTAAGGTAAAATCATTACGCTCAAGGTAGTCCACCATACGCTGCTTATAGACCTTTCTGTCATCTTCCGCTTGTCTAAGCATATTGGCTCTTTGTTGGTCACTAGCTTGTTGGAAAGTGTTACGAGGGTCAGCTGCCGTAGTTACGCCGAACTGAGTAATGTTAGTGCCTGCAACTCCTAGAAACCTAACATAGCTTGTTAAGCACCAATAAGGCTTGACATACATTTCAAAGAAGGCATAGGTTTCAGGAAAGCCTGCCTGATCATCTACGCTTAGATCGATAGCAGTCATTAGGTCATTGCCAAGTGAAGGCTCTAGGTTTAAGTTCCTTGCAGCCGTTATATGTGGAGTAATTATTCTACCCTCTACGTTAGGTGCTATCTGTGCATATACGCCTATTTCAGCCAGTGTTATTGTCGCTGCCATTACTTCTCTTTATTTATTTGTTCTAGCTTTCTTTGCGCCCATGCAACGCCCTCGTCACCGCCCCAAGCTAACCACATCAAACGACCACATCCATCGCCTAGCTCTTTGTCAGAGTTTTGTCTATGTCGTTCAAATGATGCCATCCTAGATATAGTATCTTCGCTTATCGGCTCTCCTTTAGCTAGTTGATTTGCTCTTTGTTTTCCTACGGCAGTACCACAAGAACCCCATCCGTTCTCTTCAGCCCATCTAAGCGCAGCTTGAGCGTTCTCTGTCGCTGCTTTAGGGTAATCAGTATAAGACTGGTTTAAGATCGCTTGAGCCTCTTGTATGACATCCTGCTCTATGCCTAGATAAGCCCTTGCTTCATCTTCCGTAAAACCAAAGCCACCTACTAACTGCATCACCGCTTGAGTTTCATTTAGATCGCCTTTGTTGTGCTTTCTAACCACTCGGTCAAGTTGCTGCTGCTGCTTGCCTGTTAAGGTCTTTAAGTTGTCATTGACATCTCTATTGATCACCTCTTGCTCAATCGTTTCAGCCTCTTCTAAAGTGCCTTGTTCAGCCTCTAGTTCAGGCAACTCAAAGTACTCACGCATTTCCGCATCGCTTAGTCTATCAATCACCTTTTCAGGTAAGAAGTCAAAAGGATTAAGCCTAGTAATCTCAAAGTCGTACATCTCACCATTAACCATGCAAGGCTGAATCATCTCTAGCTTTCTAGTGATCCATTCCTGCCATTCTCTAATCGTCAGATAGAAAAGAGTCATCATGTTTTTAATCTCTTGTACGTTGCCCAACTGACCCGCCTTGTCAAAGCCAATCAATACTGGAGGAACGCCAATAAGCCTTGCTACTTTTTCACCTACACGAATGGTAGCCTTCTCGGTCATGTCAACTATTTCTTTTATATCAATAGTTGTTACCTTAGGAACTTCTTCGGGAGTTCTACCCATCAAGTGCATTACGGGACTAGCCTCTTCACCTAAGAACTCTTCAATGCTTTCGTTAAACTTATCAAGATCAGAGCGATCATTTTCGTCTAAGTTAACATCGTCTATTTGACCCGTAGTGATCACGATAGGCGCACGCCAACCCTGAACAATATTACGCATCTCTAAAGTGCTTATCTTACCATCACTTACGATGTCATCAAAGCCACTATAATAAGATGGTATAGGATAGATATCATAGTTCCTGCCTAGCTTTGCTTCAAAGGCATAGAATAACTCCCCTAGTTGTTTGCCTCCATTCTTTCTTGTATCTGCTTTTACTCTTGCAGCCCTTACTGCATAATCTTCGTTAGGGTCAAATTCTCTTAAAACAACATCGTCAGTCTTGCGATAATTTTGCTCACCCATTAATCGGTTGACTATGTAGGTGTCATCAGTCTTTCGTCTTATCCAAGTTATCGGAATTGACTTCATGCTTGCAATCTTACCTTCGCTATTGAAGAAAAGATTAAGCGCAAAGCCTTCTAGTTTAACTGTGTTTTCAGATATTTCGCCTAGCAAACTATTGAACGTACCACCCTTTTTATCAATAGGTGCATCAGCAGTTATTTGACATTTAAAACCTTCGGCTTGAATGAACTGCCTTTTACGCTTTAACGCTTGAGTAGCCGTTCCGCTATTGTTGATGCCCTCTATAATGATATTAGGCAAGTCATCGGTCGTGCCATAATACCACCAGCCTTTTGATGATAGCTGATTAATGTAGGCGATTCTGTTTTTAGCAAAAGTTCTTACCTTGCCAATAACGCTAGACCATTTGTTATTAAAGTTATTACGCCTCATTTGCTTCTTTTATCTTCTTGAAAATTGTAGCCTTCTTTTGAGAAGCCCCAATGTTGATGCCATGATCTTTAGCGTATGCCTTTAAATGTTCAACGCTCCAATCCTTACACATACATGGCTTACCTTCAGGATATCTTCTTTCTCTTTCTTGTGGTTCTTCTACAACCACTTCAATAGTCTGTGCCTTTGGCTCGCTTGCTAACTCAAAGTTGTGATCAAACTTGTTAGGAAACTTCTTCAGTAAGAAATCAATATCTTCATCCGTTGCGTTGTGCTTTGTGATTGTCTTACGCATTATCGGAATAGTGATTATTGCCGTATGGTATTTATCCGAAAACCTATATTTCTTTAGATTACTCATAGCTTAATAATTTATTAAATATAGTCAATCTGTTGAATCGTCATTTGTTCTTTGACCATAAAAAAGCAACCTTTATAAATGGTAAACGTATAACAGAATTATGAGCAAATACAAGATACTAAACTTATACGCTTGTCTTGGAGGCAATAGGTATAAATGGGATGAAGTAGCTAAAGAAGCTAATATTGATTTACAAGTAACCGCAGTAGAATGGGATGAAGAACTTGCCAAACTATACCAAGAGCGTTTTCCTAATGACAGGGTAATTGTTGCTGATGCACACGAATATTTGTTAAACAATTTTAAAGACTTTGATTTTATTTGGACTTCCCCACCTTGCCCAACGCATAGCCGTGTAAGAATGAGCCAAAAAAACAGAGATACTTTTATAGACAAATACCCTGATATGAAGCTATATGAGGAAGTAATACTATTGCAGCATAATTTCAAAGGTAAATATGTGGTTGAAAATGTAATACCTTATTATGAGCCTTTGATGCCAGCAAAGAAAAGAGGCAGACACTTATACTGGACTAACTTTAACTTGCCAAATAATGTAGGCGAAAGAAAATTGCCTGGTACTTTAACAAATATGATTGACGAAGTAGGAGTTCTTTGCAGCTTTCACGATTACAATTTCAGGAAATACAAAGGCAACCAACCATTAAATAAAATCGCTCGTAACCTAGTAGACTATGAAGTTGGCAGAGCCATACTAGAAACGGCTATGGAGATACAAAGACAAAACAATATTAGTCAGACCTCTATCTTTGATGAGTTATAAAAAAAAGCCCTACCGTTAGGCAGGACTTTCAAACAGAAAAAAACAAACAGAATTATGAACCTGTAACAAGCGCATCAAGGTACGCAATGTCGGCAGCTAGACCTTGTGGGTCAGCAGCAGTATCGTTAAATCTTAGTTGTAGATTTTCAAAGTCACCTGAGAAAGTCAGAGCCAATTGTGATGGGTCTAGTTTCGCAGTTCCTGAACCGCCTTCTAGGGCAGTACATTGTAATCCAAAGTTATTAAACGCATCAGATTTGTTTACGCCATACACCTCAATAGTACCTGCATTAGTTTCAGCACATACAAATAGTTGCTCTTGATCAATCAAGGCATCTATGTCAGCTAAGTCATCAGCAGTTAGGTAATATGATATAAAGTTGAACGATTGAGTCCTCAAGTTGTAGTTCTCACCAGCGTTTAGTGCAATAGTAGAGTTATTCTTCTCCATTTTGCCAGTCGCAGTAATAAACCCTTTTGTAGCATCAAAAGTAAAGGCAGTTATTTCATTGCCAGTACCAAAAGTCACCGCACTTAGGTCATCAATCAATCCAATCCACACACGCTTGTCTAGCCCTCCCGGCTTCTTTATTGCAGAGCAAGAAGGTGCTAAGTTATTAGTTAAACTATCACAAGCCATTTTTAATTAGTTTTAGGGTTAATAGGGGAGGAATTACCCTCCCCTAAATTAATTATTATAGAGTAGATACTGGTCTCCAATAAGCTACTTCTGAACCGTACTTAAAGTCAATTCCTGACTTCATTGAGTTCTTCATTCTGAATACTTGATCCAAAGTGTAAGAGCCTAAGTAGATGATTTCAGCAGCTACCTCATCAGAAAGTAAATCAACTGCAAGGAATACGTTCGTAGGATTCCAAACTGCGATTTCATTTTCGTTCCAGTAAGGCATAGATTCTAAACGCACATCTAAGAAAGGAATAGAATCCTGGCCGAAGTAATCGCTTCTTAAATATAGACCAGCACCATCAGCAACAGTAGCATTAGCTTGTCTGTATGCCTTCTCGATTTGTCTTGAGATTCCAATAACAGTATCAGGCTTAGTTCTGATTACTCTTGGAATTGAGTTGTAAACCGCAGTCAATACGTTGATTACGTTAGCAGCATTTACATACTGAACTTGGAACTCAGTTGAAGCAGAGCCAGCAGAAGTGATAGCTTCAGCAACAGTAAGAACCGCACCTGCTTTTGAAAGAACAGTAACAGTTTGACCATTGATTGAAGTTCCTCCGATTTGCTCATCTCCATCAGCACCAACAACCGTAATTTCATCACCTACTGAAATGTTAGCAGCACTAGCCACCTCGATAGTAGCAGCACCTGCAACGCCAGCAGTAATAAGAGAAGTAGCACCTGCTTGAACGGCAGTAGCAACATCACCTAATCTGAATTTGTTTACATCAGAACCAGCTTCAAACTTAGCCAATAGACCCGGATAGTTAGCCGAGAAAGTAGCAGAGCCACCTCCAACAGTTACACCAGCCTTACCTTGAACGTAAAGTTGCTCGTTCATCATTCCTAATCTTGGAACGTAGATGTTGTTTAACAAGAAGTTGCTCAATTCAGGAGTACCTAAGTAGTCATTCATTGAACCCGGTCTAAGGCTTTGAGCCTCCCAAGAAGTTCTAAGGTTGTCAAAGTCAGTCTGAACCATTACCTCATACTTCACAAGGTCGATAGCTTTCTCATCTCTAGTGATAGCACCAGTTTGAGCAGAGAAAGAAGCCGATGGGTCTTGGAACTCTAAAGGTTGATCAACGCCTAGCATTTTAACAGAATCCTTGATACTGTCAATAACAGTCACCAAGTTTCTATCTGCTAAACCTTTTGGTGCAAGCAAAGCTGGAGTTAAGTACTCAGCATACGCTTGACCCGCATAAGTGTTTGGTGAAATTGTCACCGCAGTATTTTTGAAATTAGCCATTTCTTTAAATTATTATAAGTTTTCGATTTGTGCTTTAGCGACCATTCGTCTACGGAATTTTTCAGAAACTGATAATTTCGACCAGTCCTCGTTTTCCTCAACTACGGCTTTCGCTTTTGTTTGGATTTCGTTAGCCTCGCCAATTACCTCTTCTTTTAATGCCTTAATCTCTTGAGCAAGAGCATTAAATTGGTCTTTGTAAGACTTTTCTTTTTCTTCCATCTCGGCGTTCATAGCCTCAACTTTAGCTTGCAATGCTTCTTTTTCTTCATTAAGCATTTTCTTCTCATCTTCCATCGCTTCCATTTCTTTCTCCATTGCATCCGCATCAGGAGTTTCAACGACAGATTCAATGATACCGCCTTCACCAACAACGATTGATCTACCATCTCTTAAAGTATGCGTTCCTGCTGGAGCATTCTCTTCGGTTGGTCTACCTTCTTCGTCAGCGATAACGGCTCTCTTACCTGCAAACTCTCCATCTTCGCTGAATACAAAGATTTGAGTTCCATCTTCAAGTTCAACCGCCATGTTCTTAGCACTTCCAAAGATCATATTAGATAGACCTCTTAGTGCTTTGTCGATAGCGTTTAACTTTTCGTTAGTTGCTTCATTAGCCATATTATTATTATTTAAATTTGGTTTTTCTTTATTGCTCATTGCTAAATAGTGAGCGTTAAACATTACGCATTTAGCCTTCGCCTTACTTCCCTCTTTCTCTTCTTTATAGATACCATTCGCAAAGCCTAAGTCAATAGCCTCTTTTGCTATGTCAGTATCTTCAGCCATCAAGGCCAATAGCTTCGTTTCTCTCAAGCCAGTAACTCCTTTATAGATAGCTATCAATTCAGCATCAATCTTTTCAAACTCTTGCTTTAATTGCTCTAGGTTGTTAGCATTAACGATCATGTCATCGTCAATCTCATTACCCCTTAGCCAGGCGTTGTGAATGATCATTTGAGCGGTTGGGCTTATTAGCCTCTTTTCACCTGCCAAGAAAATGATTGAAGCTATTGATGAAGCGTTCAGAGCGATGGTAGTAGCTTTACGCTGCTTGAGATAGTCGTATATCTTTAGACCTTCTTCAACCATCCCTCCCGGTGAATCAATGTAAACTGTCACCTCAACCTCATCACCAATTTCACGCTTCAAGTCCTCGAATGAGTAGCCTTGCTCTTCATCAAATTCGTTCTGATATTCAGCCGCAGTTATTATTCCGTTAATGTATATTTCTTTCATATCAAAATAATTGTTTAAATTTATGCACCACCTAACAAAATCTTTATACACATGACCATAAAAAAACAAAAGGATTATGTCTACGCTTATGAGAAGGCAAACATACCCACCGAATTAAAGGCAAAGTTCACCGCTAAAGCCAAGAAGCTAGGTGTTTATAAAAGCGATGTAATACGCAAAGCCATTCACGCATTTGTTCATGACAAGAACTAAGATAGTTCACCGCTCACCCTTACCATCTGTGCTTGACCGCTTACCCTGTTAATGTCAGTCACCTTAACTATTGGTTGCATATTACGCAAGTCGGATAATGTCGATTGTAATTGTGCAGACTCTAACCCTTGAGTAGCTGGCAAACTTGCAGACCTACTTACAAAACCGCCATCGGCATAGCCTTTTAGCCTTGAGGTTTCTATGGCATTAATCACCCCGCTGAACGCAGGATTGTCTACCATTGATTTCTTGATCACATACTCACCTTCGTGAACAATACCAGCAGGCTTGTAACCGCTTGAATCAGGTGAACCGTAGCCATCGCCTGTGAAACCACCGCTTGCAAAGCTAGGCGTAGGAGTAGATACAATCTTTCTAACATTTAACAAGCCTTGAGCAACAGTCAAAGCAGCAAAAGGAATGTTGAACGGAGGAGGAATGTTTGCAAGTGCATTGCTAGCCCCTTGATAAGTATTAATTGATGTTTGAGCAATCGCTGCCGCCTTGCCTAAAATACTTTCTCTGCCTGCAATTTCTATAAATACAGAAAAAGCCAGTTGTCTAAGTTGAGTCTTAGCCCTTTCTTTTTCCTTTTCAATCTGCTCTTCTGTCTTAGCTTTCTTCTTGTTAATATCAATTTCTTTATCAGCTTGATTTTCTCTTATTGCAAGTATAATATCACTAGATTCCTGAATTATCCTTTGCCTTTCTTGCTCAGTTAATTCTAAGCTATTTAAGGCTTCATCCTTTGCTATTTCTGCGAGCAATAATTGCGTATTTAAATTATTCTCTTCTAGTTCTAGGAGTTGCGCCTCGTATTCTTGTCTGTCAATTAAGCCTTGAGCAAAACTTTCTTTTACCCTAAGTCTATTAGCCTGCTCATTAGCAACGGCTCTATCAGCCATTTTTTCTTCAAACTCAATTTGCAAACTTTCCTCTTCTTCAAACCGTTGCCGTAAGGAGTTAAGAGAAGCCATGTTAGATGCCTGCTCTGCGGATTCTCTTTCCTTTATAGCTGCCAATCTGTTAGCCTCTATTTCCCTGTCTATTGTTTCAAGCAAACTTCTTGCTGAAGTTCTTTTCTTAGATGCGTTTGCCTCTGCCTGTGTTCTTTGTGCTATCAGTTCGGCAAGTTCTTTTTCATCTTCTCGGGTAGTATCGTTTAAACTATTTTCAAGTTCTTTCTTTTGAATACGCAAGTCTAAAAATTCTTGCTCTTGTTTTAATAATTCATTCTGTGCTTCAATGGCTTTTTGCGCTGCTACCCTTCTTTCTTCCTCTGTCTTGGAATCGTCTTGTGCAATCTCTTTTGATCGCTCGAACTCAGCGTTTAGTTCGGCTCTTCTTTTAGTTAGGTCAATCTCTGTTTGTTCAATTTGAATCTGTAAAGCAGCAATCTTCGCACCTGTTTGCTTAGCAATAGATAGTCGATCACCTTGAGCCTTTACAAAATTGACAAGCGATTTTTGTTGTGCTTTATCAAGTCCTGTGTTAAGTTGTATCAATGCTTGACCAGTATCTTTAAGGCTTTGCTTCAATACATCAGCTGCCTCGTCTGCGTTTCTCTTTGCAGATGCCTTGTCTATACCTCTACCAATAATAGGAATGTCTGCAACAATCGCCTTGATGCTATTCCCTAAAAATGAAAAGGAAGCTACAACCGTATCAAACACGCTTTTAAATAACTGAGGAATTGCAGTTATCCGATTGACTATATTTGTTTTGATTGCCTCCCACAAGTCAAGCACCGCTTGTTTTGGATTCTTAAAAGCATCAAATAATTGTGTAGATAAATCTTGTGCTATGCCTATCAATCCCTGAAAGACTGCTTTGACTGGCTCTAACGCTTTACTAATTGCATCAGCACCTTTTTGTGTAGACGAAAAGGCTGCAACCAAAGCCCCTATTGCAATGACAATAGCACCGATGCCAGTAGCAGCCAACGCAAAACCAAAAGACTTAGTCCCCTTAGTTGCTAGTTTACTCGCTGAACTATACGCTGCCTGTGCTTGCTTTAACTGACCTAACTGCCTACCAAACAATCCCGATGACTGTATAGCTTCTTGAACGCCCTCTGAATAGTTACCTACATTCCTGCGAGTATCGCCTGTTGCTTTTTCTTCTGCTTTTAGCTTTTCAGTAAGGTCTGTTTTCTGCTTTGCAAGCTTACCGCCTATCTCTTCGTTCTCACGCTCTTCTTCTGATAGGTCTGCCCATTGCTTACTAACTAATTTTAACTGTTCTCTAAGTTGGGTAATTGAACCGCTATTTGCATTTTGAGCAGCCGTATTGTCAACAAGTATCTTTTCGTTCTGCCTGATAATAGTGCTATTGGCTTTTATCTCTACATTATTTTGAGAGATTATTTTATTGTTTTCTCTAATAACTTTATTTACCTGCTCAGTACTTTTCTTGCCTTCTTGATTATCCTTTATAGCTTGTTTCTTTTGCTTCTCTAATTCCTTATTAGCAGCTTTTAGACCATCAAGTTCAGTTCTTGCCTTTGCAGCATTTGCAATAGCAGCGTTGATGTCATCTTGATTTATCTTGATATTGAGTAGCTGATTTTCCATTATATTCTAATAAGAGTTACGTTTGTACTATCTGTTTCATTCGCCTTGAACTGCTTTATATCATTAACAATAAAGTAGTCATTAAGGTAGTCAATAAATACAGGCTTGGTAAAATCAAATGTTCTAAAGTCTACTTCGTTTAAGCGAAGCAAAGCATTAACAGATTTGGTTTTGTTTAAGATGTCTGTGATTAAGGAGTAGTTATTTCTGAACACATAATCAAACAATATAGGTGTATTATTTACTTCATAGTTACCGTCTACAACAAAGCCATCTTTTACTTGTATTGGGTTGCTAGTTGATCGTGAAAGACTGACTACCCTAGTCGTAAAGCCTTCAACTTTAGCTTCAATGTCTAGGTTGTATTCCTGACCATCAAAAGTATATTTATCCCCTGTAAATATCTTAGCCATCGACCTAGTGTTTGACGATAAAGGATTATTGAATGTTGAGCCGATAGCGCAAAGACTAAATGGCGATCTGTATTTCACCACCTCTTGAGCCATGTTTTGGTTATCAACAACGAACGTGCCTCTGCCGTAGTTAGTTAGTTCGTTTAGGTAAACATCCTTGTTGTCATTGCTATATTCAAAGAAAGTGTTTCGAGCATAGTCTAGCTTGAACGATACTTGAGGCTCTGTGCTTATGTCTATCTTTTTAGACCAGTCAATCGAGTTCGCCTTATTGTTCTTTATTGAATCAAAAGTAACCATGCTGACAGTTTTAAGACCCTCATCAACGGAAGGGAAAACGCCCATAACATTGCAAACATAAAGGAACAAGTCCCCGATATTAATGTCATCAAAGCTATTGACTACACTAACTTCCGATGGGTTGCCTCCACTTAATTGAGATAGATTAAAATCTAATTCAACTGAAACTGCATTTGCTGCGAATGTGTCAAAAGTGCTAACAGGCTCTAATGTCGTAGTCGTAGTTTGAACTTCAATGAACCAAACCAATACATGATCGGTTGCAGCTGCCCCTATTGCATTTAAGTTGTTAGGGTCGTTGATGACCGCATTGATCTCTAGTTCAGAAGTAAATACTTCGCTGCCCGGTTGCAATGTTGTGACACCTCCTGCATCGCCATAGATAGCCGAATAAAAAGGATATTCAAGGCTCAATGCATCCGCAACATAGGTGTCGGTATCTTTATTCCATATCTTAAGCCTAAAGACTATCACACCATCTGTGATGTAGTTGTTGCGATATTGTGACCTGATGTCATTGATGTTGACCGTTCCATCTAAGCTAATGCTCCACGTAGCTGCACTTGTAAAAACAACAGGGAAATTGTAACCAAATGTAGTATATCCCAAGCCTAAATTAGTGTCAAGATATAGGTTGTCAACATCGCTCTGCTCTTCGGGAAAGTTCAATGGTGATTTTATCACATAGCTATCAGGTAGCGTTTCTGTTTCTTCTGTGGTAAACGAGTTTCCGCTTTCGTAAGAATAGTCAACAAAATAACTGTCTGCATCGGACACTATATTCTTAGCCATTATTGCTAATGACTTGTAAACGTTTTGATTCCAAAAAGAACCAAGCTGCTCATAGCCAAGCAACTCAATAGATTTTTCTAATATGAAATAAACGTAAAGAGCAGGATAAAAATATTCAAAATCTTGTTCCTCTAGTATAGCCCTTTCAAAATAGCCATAGTCAACGTTTGGATAAACCAAGCCTTCAGGAACAAATACACTATTCACATTCAGAAGATCACGCCTTTGGCTCACGACCGCAGCGTTATATGTATGGTCTAGCGTTGCTAGTTGTGAAGATATGTCAGTTAGTGAAAGCGATTTGATTGCCTTAAAGAAAGCACCGTTGCCCGCTTGTAAAGAAATTGAATAATAGTACTCATCGCTTTCTTGCAGTTCAGCAATCCCAGTAGTTACCTCCACGCCATCAATCTTGATAGATGCAGGTAGCTGATCGTATGGCTCATCGTTAAAGCTATTGACTATTCCTGCACTCTTAAATATCAGCCTGTTTTGTTGCGTTTTAGGAACTTTAAAAACATTGCTATAATCCGATGTCCGTACACTAAGTTTATTAATGTCGAAAACCGACTTAGTTAGCACGATTGTTTCTTGCTTCTCTAAATCGACCAAAGAGCCATTGATATAAAGTTCTGTTATCATTGCGTTTGAATAACTTCTTTTGTTGCTACCCTAAAACCAAACCTTGCACCTCTATCAGGTTGCCTCTGCTTATTTCCGTATGTCTGAAAAGAACTAGCATCAATGATTATTGGAATGTCAAACGCTAGGCTTGTATCATTGTATAAATAAGCCTGTACAGATGTCCTCATTCGTGATAGCAAGTCTAGTTCAAAAGTAGTCATTAAGTCAACATTGACCGCATACGATTGATAAACATCTTGCACTTCTGTTCTCCTCAATATGCTGCCAGCATCTAGGTAGGTTTGAGCCCCTCCAATGTCGTAGCCTTTAATGTATTTGCACTCTAGTGCAATGCTATTCCAACCACCTGATCTATTCAAGAAAGCAAAGTTCAATGTATTCTTTTGACAAATGCTTCTAACTTGTAATGTCGGATAAACATTTACCGTTATATCACCCACATCAATAGCATCTTCTAGCAAGTCAAAACTATATGTACCCGCTAGACTATTTATACCAGTAGTGAGGTAGTCAACTGAATTATAGTCTACGCTTGAGTAGTCACCATTTACGCTTGTATTAGCATCAATGGTAATAGTGACCGTATTGCCAACCGTTGAAACAATATTAATCCAGCTTTGCGTTGGGCTTAAAGTCATTGTTCCCCAATCGCCCGAAGCCTTGATGATCTCTAAAGTAGTTGACTGACCGCTAACTAAGTAGATTATTGGAGTTGTGGAGGTTGTCGTTACAGTATCATTGCTAGTTGCAATGTTCAAAACCGCATTTTCTGTGCTT
>Ga0209504_1002225_pt1 | contig 13462 bp, 16 predicted proteins | sample COGITO_mtgs_1005_FD_184791 | JGI IMG/M metagenome (GOLD analysis project Ga0209504, IMG submission 184791) | Pelagic marine microbial communities from North Sea - COGITO_mtgs_100511 (SPAdes) (version 2) | ecosystem: Environmental > Aquatic > Marine > Epipelagic ...
GTTCCTCCATGGACATTTAGGTCTTTCGCCGCGCGCCAAGCCATTGTGGCTAAGGCGCTGGGGTGAGTCTTAGACCATAGCCTACGCAGATGACAGTGTTTAGACCGCTTGGTCATAGCGACTGCGATTCGTCGGAATCAAGCCGCTGGCAGTGCATCCTTCGGTAGACTCCGCGCCCTTATTTTGACTGCCAGATGTTGCATCGGGCGCATTGATAACCAGGCGTGAGGTTGCTCGCTGCCTTATAAGAAGTTGGGGGTGTGGATGTCTTTGCAAGCGCTTTGGTTGCTGGCAGAAGGTCAGCCTGGGCAGTGGCTGAACGGACTGGCGCTGTTTTTTGTCATGATGGGTGCTTGGCTTCTGCTGGCCACTCGCATGCGCGAACAGCGTGCTTGGGCGCGATTGCTGGCGGGCAGTGAGCTCAATGAGCTGGCGACTGAGGCTTATGGCTTTGATGCACCGACTTTACGGTTGAACCGGTTTTTCTATCGCTTTGGCTATGCCTGCCTGGTGACGGCTTTGCTGCTGTCCTGGTTGAGCACTCTGTTGTAGTGCCCGTGCGGGCCCTAAAAAGCGCTAGCCTCAGAGGGCTGTCTTTTTAGGGCGGCGAATGGCCTACAGTGGCAGGCCAGCCTTGACCCGGTACTGGTTACGCACAGGGTTGGCGTATTGCAAGATCAGGTAAGGGCGCTGCTCGGGCGGGCAGTTGGCCAGGCGACGCTGCCATTCCGTTTCGGCTACGCGAAGTTCTTCAGCCGGGAAGCGCTCTGCCGCTGTGGGCACTGCCAGTGCAGGGTCACGATCAGCCCACATGGCGTACGCCAGGTAATGCACGGGGAACAGCCGATAGCCGCTGAGGATCTGCCGGTCCATCTCCGTTGCCAGCAGTTTGCTGTCTTCCAGGCCTTGGCTGACTGGTGCGCTGAAGTGCACATGCACGCGGCCTTTATAGCCGGTAATGCCAAGCGCGATGCTTTGATCATCCTCGCCGGCCACTTTGGTGTAACTGCCACTGTTGGCACGAATAGACAGCTCGCGAGCCTTGGCTTGGTCGCAGGGGTCGTACTCGTAGCTGATTGATACCGGCGTCAGCTGCAGTGCGTTGATTACCTCGGCGAATGGCTCGCCCTTGCGGCTCATGTGGAACATCTTGAGGATTGCTGAGTCGGTGCGGTCATCACCGTCTTTGGCGCGGCCCTCGGCCTGGGCGATCCAGATCGATTCGCCGTCAACGCGGATTGAGTGGTTGATATAAGCCGACAGCAGCTGATACGCCGCCAATTTTTCGCGGCGACCGCTGATTGAGCGGTGCACGATAAAACTCTTGTTCAGGCGCATCAGGTCGCTGACATAGGGCTTCTGCAGCAGGTTGTCGCCGATGGCGATGCGCGGCGTCGGCAGGCCTGCGTGGTACACCGCGTAGTTGACGAAAGCGGGGTCCATAACGATGTCGCGGTGGTTGGCGATGAACAGGTAAGCGTTACCCGCCTGCAGGCGCTCTATGCCGGAATAGGTCACGCCATCTGTCGCGCGCTCGATGCTGTGGTCGACGTAGCGCTCGACCCGCGTCTGCAATTGCGCCACTGAACGCACGTCACGAAACTCAAGACGCAAGCGATAGGCTATAAGTGGTTTAAGCAGCCAGCCTAAAGGACCGGCCAAACGGGGGAAGCGGAACTGCGTGAGAATGCCGAGAAACTCATCGTCTGCCAGCAGGCGCGCGAGCACGGCAGGGACTTCGGCGTCGGCGTAAGGTCGGATGGCATCGAATTCGCCCATCATGCTCTCTTGTTGTGGTTGGCTTTGGTAATGCTTACTGCGCTGATCGTCGTGCCCAGAAGTATTGGGTGCACGAAGACAGGGCCAGCTATAGACCGGCGATTATACGCCCAAGTCACAAGGAGACCGCGATGCTGGAAAGTCAGGACTACCAATGCCCTTATTGTGGCGAGCAGGTCGAGGCGTTACTCGACCTGTCAGCGGGTGATCAGCAATACATAGAAGACTGCCCCGTGTGCTGTCGGCCCATCGTGTTTTCACTGCAAACCGATGGCGAGGAATGGAGCCTGGATGTACGTGGGGAGAATGATTGATGCAGCGAATTTATGAACCGCAGGACTTGATGGAGGGCGAGTTGCTGCTAGGCATGCTGGCCAGTGAGGGTATTGAGGCCTATCTGACTGGGCAGCATTTGGCTGGTGCGGTGGGTGAATTACCCGCCTGCGGTTTGCTCGGGCTGATGGTTGAGGATGCGCAGGCACGTAGCGCACACGAACTCATCGCCGCGTACAATAGCGCGCTACCGCTGCCCGGCGATGAGCCGGACAATCATCAAGGCTCGTTGCTCTGCTAACAGCCTGTTTTCGCCTTGCATGGCGCAAGCCCGTAAAGCAGGTTTAAAACGCCTCTGCACAGCTACTGTCTTTACTCCAAGCGCTATCGAGTTTCCCCATGTGTGGACGTTATGCCCTGTTCCGTTGGACGCCTGCATTTGCGGCGATTCCCGGCTTTCCTGCTGACCAGTTACCGCACTGGAGCATCTCGCCCAATAGCCAGGTGTTGCTGCTGCGCAACGTTGAGGGCGAGCGCCAACTGACGCGCGCCCGTTGGGGGCTGACGCCACCCTGGTTGACTGACCTGACTAAAACCCCCGCCCAGGCGCGTGCGGAAACCCTTGCCGAACAACCGATGTTTCGCGAAGCGTTTCGCCTGCGGCGCGGTTTGCTGCCGGCTAACGGCTTTTATGAATGGCGAGGCACGGCGCGCAAACGTCCCTATTGGCTTACCGCTGAGACCACACCGCTGTATTTCGCAGCCTTATGGGAGGCCTACCCGGTTGAAGGTTGCGTTTACCTGAGTGCCGCGGTGGTCACTCAGGCCGCTGCCAGTCAGCGTCGCCCGTTGATTCTTGATGAGGCCGGGCAGGCCGCCTGGCTGGCTGCTGATACATCACCGGTTGAGCTACAGGCATTACTGGCCCGGCCGCCGGTTGCTCTGCGTGAGCGAGTGCTGGCCAATCTGATTAATGATCCCAAGCTCGATGCGCCCGAATGCCTGACACCCGCATAAGCGGTGACATGCGGGGCTAATAAAAAGGCGGGCTGCCACGCAGTCCGCCTTTTTATTAAGGTTCGTTCAGACCCTGAACTGGTTGATTAGGCGACGCTGTTGCTCGGCCAACTTGGTCAGCTCTGCACTGGCTTGGCTGGCCTCGTCAGCACCGCCTGCCACTTCATTGGCCACTTGACCGATATTGGTGACGTTGCGGTTGATGTCTTCAGCGACGGCGCTCTGCTCTTCGGCGGCGCTGGCGATCTGGGTATTCATATCGTTGATCACCGATACGGCTTGAGTGATCGATTCCAGTGCGGCGGCGGCCTGGCTGGCTTGCTGCACACTGATCTCGGTCTTGCCTTGGCTGTCTTCCATCACCTTGACCACGTCGCGGGTGCCCTGCTGTAGCTGCTGGATCATGGTTTGAATTTCTTCGGTGGCTTTCTGGGTTTTCTGCGCCAGGTTACGTACCTCATCGGCTACCACCGCAAAGCCGCGGCCTTGTTCACCGGCGCGAGCAGCCTCGATGGCGGCGTTGAGCGCAAGCAGGTTGGTTTGCTCGGCAATCCCGCGAATCGCCACCAGGATGGCGTTGATGTTCTCGCTGTCCTTGGCCAGCGTTTGCACCACGGTGACCGCCCGGCCGATTTCCTGCGCCAGGGCGGCAATCGCATCGGCGGTGTGTTGCACCGTCTGCTTACCCTGATTGGCCGCGCGGTCCGCATGGTTGGCGGCCTCGGCCGCATGAGTGGCGTTGCGCGCTACGTCCTGAGCGGTGGCGGTCATTTCATGCACGGCGGTGGCGACCAGTTCGATCTCTGCCAGCTGTTTCTGCACGCCGGTATTGGTGCGGATGGCGATGTCGGCGGTGTACTCGGAGGAGTCACTGACTTTCTGTACCGAACTGACCACCTGGGTAATCATGCTTTGCAGCTTGCCGAGGAAGGTGTTGAAACCCTTGGCGATATCGCCCAGTTCATCGCTGCGGTTCACCTCCAGGCGGCGGGTCAGGTCGCCATCACCCTGGGCGATGTCATCGAGCATGGCCACCATCTGCCGCAGTGGGCGGGCGATGCCGTAGCCGACAAACCAGATCACCAACATGCCAACGCCGGCAACCAATAGGCCTACCAGGGCCATGCCCAGGGTGTCAGCCTCGGCTTGCTTGGTGAGGCCGCTTTGCAGTTCCTGCAGGTCCGCGAATACCGCGCTGGTCGGCAGTACGATGGCCAGGGTCCAGCGTGTTGACGTGCCGGCAACCTGGAACGGCAGCAGCAATTGCAGTAATTGGCGTTGCTCGTCGAGCATGTTGATCGGTTGATCGTTGCTGCTCTGTTTGAGTTGATTGAGCAGCTCGGGATCGATGGCCTTGCTCGCCGGCTGGCCTATCAGGGTGGCGTCCTGGGTTGCCGCAATCAGGGTGCCGTTGGCGGCGATCAGGGCAAGTTCACCTGCGCCTCCGTAGAGCTCACCTTTGGCCGTATTCAGGCGCTCCTGGATAAAATCCAGAGCCAGGTCGTTGCCGACAACGCCCCGGAACTGGCCATTGACCATGATCGGCGCGTTGAAGGCGGCAACCAGTACCTGTTTACCGCCGAAGTCGTAGGAGGCCGGGTCAATTACGCAGGGTTTGCCGGTTTCCTTGGGGCACAGGTAGTACTCGCCAGTGCGTACCCCGGTGGGTTGAACTTCCTCACTTTCCATCTGCTCCACAGTCAGAGCGTCAAGCTTCAGCTGGTCACCATCCCGGTACCACCAGGGCATAAAGCGGCCTGTATGGTCGTAAGCGTTTTCTTTCTGATTGACGTAGAGATCGTCGTCCTGGTCGAAGGCGTTGGGTTCCCAGCCGATATAAAGGTCGAGGAGGTCAGGGTTGGCCTTGAGGTAGTCACCTACCAGCTTGCTCAGCTCCTCGCGGGTCAGGCTGATGCCAGGGCTGCCATCGGTGCTGCTCATCTGGCTGTTGAGGGTGGCCAGGCCCTTCGCCACCGTCATGGGGTGTTCGAATTGACGTTGCAGTTGGCCGACCTGGGCTCTGGCCAGGGCGTTGAGGCGTTGGTCGATCACGTCCTCCAAGAGGCCTTGGGTGCGCTCTTGTACCTGAGTCTGGGTTCGCGCTCCGGCAAACAAGGCGTAGAGCACCAAGGCGACGACCACTGCCAGGATGCTGGCCCCCGCCATAAGAGCAACGGAAGACTGGATCGACCTGAATCGCATAGGGACTCCTCAACACGATAGTTGCGCCTGTTTCTGGCGTATCGGCAGCCTAGCGTCAAAGCATGAGCTCGTCGCTGTATCTAGCAAAGAGCCTTGAGAGGCATAGTGCAAGCCGTGCAGGTTGTGTTGCCCTGGCACACGACCTAGCATACGGCCCCTGTTGTGAAGGAGAACGAACATGAATACCCCATTTCGTCTGGCCAGCCTGGCGCTCTGCAGCCTGCTGACAGCCTGCCAGGCGGTGAACACCACCAGTGGCGGCGCCGTAGGTGTTGAGCGTAAGCAGTACATGTTCAGTGCGCTCTCGACTCAAGAAGTCAATCAGATGTATGCCAAGTCTTATCAACAGACCTTGGGGGAAGCATCCAGTAAGGGCGTGCTGGATAAAACCAGCAATAACGCTAAACGTTTGCGCACAATTGCTAATCGTCTGATCAAGCAGGCTCCGCTGTTTCGTCCGGATTCGGCGCAGTGGCAGTGGGAGGTCAACTTGATCAAGAGCCCCGAGCTAAATGCTAACTGCGGGCCGGGCGGCAAGATCATTTTTTACAGCGGCATCATCGAGAAGCTGGAGCTGAGTGATGATGAAATTGCCGCGATCATGGGTCATGAAATGGCTCACGCCCTGCGCGAGCACAGCCGTGAAGCGATGTCCAAAGCCTATGGTATCGAGCTGACTAAGCAGGGGGCAGGCGCTTTGCTTGGTCTGGGCTCTGACAGCATGGCGCTGGCCGATGCGGCGGTGCAGTACGGCATGACTCTGCCCAATAGCCGTGGTAACGAGAACGAAGCGGATTTGATTGGCCTGGAACTGGCCGCGCGGGGAGGCTACAACCCCAATGCCGCCGTCAGTCTGTGGCAGAAAATGGCCAGGGCCAGCGAAGGTGCTCCGCCCGAGTTTATGAGCACGCACCCATCGTCAAGCAGCCGTATTGCGGCGCTACAGGCGGCTATTCCCAAGGTGATGCCGCTGTATGAACAGGCGCGTTAAAGCGTCGTAAACAAAAAGCCCCGCTCACATGCGGGGCTTTTTTGTTATGCACTGCAGCGTGTCTCTCAAGGCATAGCTTTGGCGGCAAAGGGTTGAGTGGGTAAGCCAAGCTGGGAACGAAAGCTTTCCATGTCAAACATGGTGCAGATTTCCTGGATCTCGTTGCTTGAGCTCAGCGTCCAGAAGGCCATGGCGGAGATGCTCAGCACTTTGTCGCTGGGTGGATAGCCGAGCGCGGGCTTCTGGATGGTGCCAATCAGGGTGCTCCAGGTGACCACCTTGTTACCTTCGGCGATGCATTCTTCGATCACCACCTGCAGGTCCGGCATGGCATGACGAATATCTTGCACCATCTGTGCAAACGCGGGGCTGCTCAGTGGTCTGCCGATAAATGAGCTTTTGTAGAGGAAGTCTTTGCTGTGCAACTGCTCGGCGAGCGCTGTGCGGCCTTTGTTCCACGACAGCTCGATATGGTGACGTACCAGTTTTTTCCGATCATCCAGTGACATGCGCATATCCCTGACTGCGAGTGGGCAGGATTTTGCGCACTGTAGCAGTCGTTTGGAAGCAGAGGTAGTGGCCGAAACGCCAGGGTACTGGCGTCAGCTTGATGTCAAATTAGCCCGCTGAACTTCAGCGCCTGATACCCCGCATACAGTGCCAGCGCTGCAAAGGCGCAAGCGGCGACACGGCGGATCAGCGTCAAGGGCAGTCGGTCGGCGGCGAAGTTGCCGGCCAGCACCACTGGCACGTTAGCCAATAGCATGCCCAGCGTGGTGCCGATCACCACCAAGATAAAGTGCGGGTACTGTGCGGCCAGCATCACGGTAGCGATCTGGGTCTTGTCGCCCATTTCGGCGAGGAAGAACGCGATCAGTGTGGTCAGGAATGGCCCGTAGCGCTTGAGTTTGGAGCTTTCATCGTCATCCAGTTTGTCCGGGATCAGTGTCCACAGCGCTACGGCAACAAAGCTGGCAGCGAGAATCCAGCTCAGGGTGGCGGGGGAGAAGAAGCTGGCAACCCAGTTGCCGATCGCGCCGGCGGCGAAATGGTTGGCTAGGGTGGCCACCACGATGCCCCAGATGATCGGCCAGGGTTTGCGAAAGCGTGCGGCCAACAGCAACGCGAGCAGCTGCGTCTTGTCGCCGATTTCGGCCAGGGCCACGATAAAGGTTGGAACAAACAGAGATTCGAGCATCAGGCTTCCTAAGGGGCGGGTCGACATGGCTATGACACGTACAGCCTTCCCGCCCCGGGTAAGGTGTGCGTGTCATAGGTCTGGTCAAACCGCAGGCCTCGCTAAGAAGGCCTTGGGTCGCACGCGCCATGCTCTGCCGAGCAAGTGTGTTGACGCGTGCCGGGCGAGCTGGCGCTCGCGGGAGACTACTCCCCTAGGACGCGCGCATTCTGCCCGCGCATCCGTGATAGGGCAAGCTCCGGTTAACCTTTGCTGGCGCGGTAGATACGAAAGCCTTTGGCGTGGGCCATGGTTTGGCAGGGGCCGAGGTGTTGTTCGATCAGTGGCGGGTATTTGAGAAAGCTGTTGGCAACCAGGCGCAGCTCGCCCTTGCTGGCCAGATGCTGGTTGGCCTGTCGCAGCAGGTGTTCGGTGGCCTGGTAGTGGGTGTGCACGCCCTGGTGAAACGGCGGGTTGCTAAGGATCGCACTCAGGCCCGTAGGCGCGGCATCGATGCCGTCGCCATTGATCACGTCAGCCTGCAAGCCGTTGGCGGCCAAGGTCAGGCGGCTGCTTTCGACGGCAAAGGCGTCCACATCCAACAGAGTGATCTGGCTGTCCGGATAGCGGCGTTTCAGCGCTGCGCCGAGTACACCGGCTCCGCAACCAAAATCCAGGATGTGCCCGCGGGGTAAATTGTCGAGGTGTTCAAGCAGCAGCGCGCTGCCAACGTCCAGGCGGCCATGGCTAAAGACGCCTGGCAGGCTGAGCACTTGTAGCGGCCCGTCGGCCAGGGCGAGTTCGTAGCGTTGCGCCAGGCTGTGCAGGTCTGGCGTGGCGGGCGCGTGGTCAACCCTTACCTGCCAGAGCTGGCAGTGCCGCGCGCTGTCGAGTTTGCGTGCTTGGCCAAAAGACGCCAGCTGCTTGGCTGCGCGCTCAATGCCGGCGCGTTTTTCACCGACCAAAAACAGCTCGCGACCGTTCAGGCGGGTCGCCAGGGCATTGAGCAGGTATTCAGTCAGCTCGCGGGACTTTGGCAGAAACAACACGGCCGCCTGGAAGTCGCGTTCGCCGGGCTGAGTGCCAAAGTGGCAGCGCTTGCTGAAGCGGGCGTCCAGCAGCGCGTGCTCGCCGGCATGCCAGCTCCAGCCGTGAGCTTCGGGGAGTTGACCCAGCAGGTCATCCGCTGGCAAACCGGCCAACAGCAGCGGGCCTTTGAATAGGTCGGCCTGGCGCAGCAGTACTTCGCTTCGCGGGTCCATAAGCGCTCCTCGGAAAAAGTGGCGTAGCTTAGCGCTTAGCTGACCACGCGCACAGGCGCGCCGCTGAAGAATCCCAGTGCGTTTTCGCTGAGCTGGCCGACGATGCGTTGCCGAGCTTCACGGCTGCCCCAGGCGCTGTGTGGGGTGATGATCAGCCGTGGAATATCGGCAGCGAGCAAGGGGTTGCCGTCCTTTGGTGGTTCCTGGGTCAGCACATCGGTAGCCGCGCCGCCTAGATGGCCGGCACGCAAGGCGTCGGCCAGTGCCTGTTCGTTGATCAGGCCGCCGCGGGCGGTATTGATCACAAATGCTGTGGGTTTCATCAGGCTGAGTTCGCGGGCGCCGAGCATGTTCAGGGTGTCGCTGTTCAGCGGGCAATGCAGGGTCAGTGCATCGACCTGCGGCAGCAGTTCATCTAGGGGGATGCGGTCTGCACGCGCCGGACGGCCTGGCAGTTGTCCAGGCAGTACACGCATGCCAAAGGCTTCTGCCAGTTTGGCGACTGCGCCACCCAGTTCGCCATGGCCGAGTAGGCCGAGGGTCTTGCCGTGCAGTTCGACGATTGGGTAATCAAGCAGGCAGAACTGCTGGGCCTGTTGCCAGTGGCCGGCGCGAACGTCGCGCTGGTAGTCAGGCAGGCGCGTGGCCAGCGCCAGTAGCAGCATCAAGGTGTGTTGTGCCACTGATGGCGTGCCGTAGCCCTGACAGTTACTCACGCTAACGCCGTGTGCGCGGGCAGCGGCCAGGTCAATAGGGTTGGTGCCGGTGGCGGCCACCAACACCAGTTGCAGTTCCGGGCAGGCGGCAAACACCTCGGCACTTAGTGGCACCTTGTTGCTGATCGCCACTTGCGCGCCTTGCAAACGTTCGATGGTTTGCGCCTGGGTGCTGTGCGGATACAGCTGCAGTTCGGCGAAGCAAGCGCTCAAACTGGACAAGTCGAGGTCGCCCAAGTCGAGTGAGTTGTGGTCGAGAAAAACGGCGCGGTGACTGTTACTCATCAGCTGTATCTATCCTGCGGGTTTGGGCGGGGAGTAAGGTGGCGAGCCTAACAGAATCATTTCGACGTCGCGGAGTCGCCCCATGTACTGGACTGAGTTTTTAGCTGTGGCCTTGATTCACTTGCTGGCGGTGGCCAGTCCAGGCCCGGATTTTGCGATTGTGGTGCGCGAGAGTGTTGGCCATGGCCGGCGTGCCGGTATCTTCAGTGCGATAGGTGTGGGCTGCGGGATTTTTATCCATGTGGCGTATTCACTGCTGGGCATCGGCTTGATCGTCTCGCAATCGCTGGTGCTGTTCAATGCGTTGAAATGGCTGGCGGCCGCCTACCTGTTGTACATCGGCATTAAGGCGCTGCGCGCCAAACCGGCAAGCCCGAGCGAAGCGGAGTTGAATCTGGATGAGGGGGCACGCTCGCCGCGTGCAGCCTTTGTCGCCGGCTTTGTGACCAACGGCCTGAACCCCAAAGCCACGCTGTTTTTTCTCTCACTGTTTACTGTGGTGATCAACCCGCATACGCCGCTGCCCGTGCAGGCGGGTTATGGGGTTTACCTGGCGGTGGCAACAGCGTTGTGGTTCTGCATGGTTGCCCAGCTGTTCAGCCATCAGCGGGTGCGTGCCGGTTTTGCGCGAATGGGGCACTGGTTTGATCGTTTGATGGGTACGGTGCTGATAGGTTTGGGCGTCAAATTGGCCTTCACTGAGTTGCGTTGAGCCGAATGCACTAACAAAAACGCCCCGCATTAGCGGGGCGTTTTGTTTGGCGTGGCGCGTTTAGTCGTCTTTGCCTTTGGTGCGCATCGCGCGCTGCACTTCGCGATCGGCGTCGCGCTCTTTCTCGGTGTGGCGTTTGTCGAAGTCCTTCTTGCCTTTGCCCAAGGCAATTTCGCACTTGATCAGGTGCGCCTTCCAATAGATCGACAGGGCGACGCAGGCATAGCCTTTCTGCTGCACGGCACCGAACAGCTTGTCCAGCTCGCGCTTGTTCAGCAGCAGCTTGCGCGTGCGTATCGGATCGGCGATCACGTGGGTGCTGGCCGTAGTCAGGGGGGTGATGTGGCAGCCCATCAGCCAAGCTTCGTCATTTTTGAGCAGCACGTAGCTGTCAACCAACTGAGCCTTGCCGGCGCGCAGACTTTTCACTTCCCAGCCAGCCAGGACGAGTCCTGCCTCGAAACGGGTTTCGACGAAGTAGTCGTGCATCGCCTTTTTGTTTTGCGCGATGGTGCCTTGTGGGTGTTTCTTTTGTTTAGCCATAGGGCGCGCATTATAGGGAGTCACTGGCGCGGGCGCTATGTGTGCGGCGAGGCAAAATCAGCTTTGCTACGTGCCTGATGTCACATGGCGTCGGCTGCGCTTGAGCCGTTCTGGTGAATCCCCGACAATGCGCGGTCTTTTATCAACAGAGCAGGCTAGCCGAACATGGCGAACGACAAGGTTTCGATCCACGGTGCCTGGGCCAGCCGCTGGGTATTTATTCTGGCGGCGACCGGTTCGGCGGTCGGGCTGGGCAATATCTGGAAATTCCCCTATATGACCGGCATGTACGGCGGCGGGGCGTTCGTGATGATGTACCTGGTGTGCATCTTTATGGTCGGCTTGCCGATCATGCTTGCCGAAACCCTGATCGGTCGGCGCGGCCGGCAGAGCCCGGTGAATACCCTCAAGGCCCTGGCTATTGAATCGGGCGCCTCGCCGAAATGGTCCTGGGCGGCGCTGGTGGGGATGGTTGCCGCTCTGCTGATCCTGTCGTTTTACAGTGTGGTGGCGGGCTGGTCGCTGGATTACATCCTCAGCATGGGCGGCGGGCAGTTTGCTGGCGTCAGTGCCGAGGGCGCTGGTGCGGCGTTTGGTGCGCTGACCTCTGACCCATGGCGACTGACCTTGTGGCATACGCTGTTTATGCTGCTGACTGGCTTTGTTATCGCCCGTGGGGTGGTGGCCGGTCTTGAGCGCAGCTTGCGCATCATGATGCCACTGCTGTTTGTGCTGTTGCTGGTGCTGCTGGGTTACAGCATGACCACTGGGCATTTTATGCAGGGCTTTCACTTCTTATTCGATTTTCAGCCTGATAGGTTGCTCGATGGCGTGCTGGCTGCCATGGGTCATGCCTTCTTCACCTTAAGTGTCGGAGTGGGTGCCATCATGGTCTACGGCTCGTATATGCCGAAGAACGCCTCGATTGGCAGCACCATCCTCACCGTCGGTATTCTCGATACCCTGGTGGCTCTTACTGCAGGTTTGGCACTGTTCCCCATCGTCTTTGCGGGTGGGTTGGAGCCGAGTGCTGGGCCGGGGCTGATGTTTGTGACGCTGCCGGTGGCGTTTGGCAACATCGCCTTTGGTCAGATGATGGGGACGCTGTTCTTTATTTTGGTGCTAATTGCCGCCTGGACCTCGTCGATCTCCATGCTGGAGCCGGCGGTGGCCTATCTGGTCGAGCGCAGCAAGCGCAGTCGGGTGCTAGTGACCAGTGTGCTGGCGTTTCTGTGCTGGGCGGTTGGCATGGGTACGGTGCTGTCCTTTAACCTGGGGGCTGAGGCTAAGTTTTTTGTCTTCGCTGAGGATGGTTTCCACTTGTTCCAGTGGGGCGCCGAGGGTGGGCGAAACTTCTTCGACACTATTGATTACCTGACCAGTCGTATTCTGCTGCCGCTTGGTGGGCTGGCCTTTGCTGTATTCGCGGGCTGGGTACTCAAGCGTGAGGCGGTGCGTGAAGAGCTGGCGATGAAAAGCCCGCTGCTGTTCAACGTGGTGTATTGGTTAATTCGTGTGGTCGCGCCGATTGGGGTGTTGATCGTCTTTGTTGCCGAGTTGAGTAAATGATTTTCGGCATTCTGTTTAGCCAGGTGGTTGCGTTATGAGTACGCATATTCAGCGTTCAGCGTTGTTGCCTTATCCGGCGCAGGCGTTGTTTGATCTGGTCAATGATGTGGCCAGCTACCCGCAGTTTCTGCCTTGGTGTTCAGCCAGTGAAGTGCTTGAGGTCAGTGAAACGCATATGCGCGCCAGCTTGGCTGTCGCCAAAGCCGGATTGAGTCAGCGCTTTGTGACGGCCAATACCTTGGTATCCGGTGAGCGGATTACCTTGAATCTCGTTGAGGGTCCGTTTACCCAGCTATATGGTCATTGGGAGTTCAAGGCGTTGGGCGACAAGGCGTGCAAGATCAGTCTGGACCTGACCTTTGATTATGCGGGCCCTCTGGTGCGTGCCACGCTTGGACCGCTGTTCAATCAAGCTACCAATACCTTGGTCGATGCCTTTTGCCAAAGGGCCAAACAACTCTATGGATAAGCCCAATATCGTGGTTGAAGTGGTTTATGCCCTGGCGGATAAGCAGAAGTTGCTGCGCTTGAGCCTGCCTTACGGCAGTACGGTGCGGCAGGCGGCTCTGCAGTCCGGCATGCAGGTGCATTTCCCCGACGTGGATCTGCACAGCAGTCCGCTGGGTATCTTTGGCAAGGCGGTGAGTAAGCCGGATGAGCGGGTGCTGGAAGACGGCGAGCGGGTAGAAATTTATCGGCCATTGGTTGCCGACCCGAAAGAGGTGCGCAAGCAGCGTGCGGCCAAGGCGGCGCAAGCTAAAGCAGAGGGTGGCGAGCAGTAACGCGTATGGCGCGGCCCTGATGAGCGGCGGAGCATAAAAAATCTATGGTCACCCCCACTTTTGCAATACTGATCAGTGATGGGTGTTTGGCTTGCTTAAATCTATCCGGCGTCTGTTTGGGGCAAGCCCCGCGCCATGATGAGAGTCGCACCTG
>Ga0209504_1002231_pt1 | contig 13444 bp, 12 predicted proteins | sample COGITO_mtgs_1005_FD_184791 | JGI IMG/M metagenome (GOLD analysis project Ga0209504, IMG submission 184791) | Pelagic marine microbial communities from North Sea - COGITO_mtgs_100511 (SPAdes) (version 2) | ecosystem: Environmental > Aquatic > Marine > Epipelagic ...
GAGATCATTTACCACTACCTTAGCGCCACGGGCTGCAAGCCCCAAAGCATGGGAGCGCCCGAGACCATTACCAGCTCCAGTGACTATTGCCACTCTATTATCGTATCGAAATGTCATGCTCTTGCCTGTGTCTTATAGGTAATGTCTCGGCCGATATCGGACAAGTCGGTATTTTTCAGGCTCAATAATCTTTGATTTGGCGCTGTTAGCCCATGGCAAGGAAAGCCATAACATTTAGCATTTTAAGACAGGGGCAAAGCATCTCTTGTTACAGAGCCCTATTTCTATGGCTAGATATGCTACATAGGAGGTTTGGACTAAAAAACCTGTGACAAAAAAATCTTAACCTCGTCCATCCGTGGGCTTTCTGATAAAGTATTGCGATGTCTTTGATACCCGAAAAACCGATCACTATTTCACCTACTCTGGCCGCCACCATCGGGCTGGAAGAGACCGTGTTGCTGCAACTTTTACAGGAGTGCCGCAGTCATGGCACCCCTGAGCAAAACCAAGGTTTTGAATGGTTTACGGTGGCCTCGGAGAAACTGCTGAGTCTGGCACCCTTTTGGCGCGAGGAAGATATTCTGCGGCTCTCGGCGGGACTGCATGAGAAAGGCCTGCTGTTGATTGGCGGCGCACCTTTTTCATCCCAGCGTGACTTTCGCTTTGCCTTTAATGACGGCGTGGCGGCGAGCACTGCTCAAAGCGCTCAATCAAGTCCGCAACCCAGTCCTCAGCAGAGCACTAATCAACGCCAGCAGCCTAATTACAATCACAGCCCCTCGACTGCAGCACCGTCCAATGGCATGCCTACTTCAGCCAAGACTATGGGTAATAGCTGGCAGCCGAGTCAGGATGCTATGCGTCAACTGAGTCAGCTGGGTGTCACTCAGGCTTTTGCCCAGCAGCAGATTCCCCAGTTTGTCACCTACTGGCGGGAGCGCAATGTGCCGCGCCACAGCTGGGAGTCGAAATTTATTAAAGAAGTGTGGCGCCAATGGCAGCAAGCTGAAGCCACGTCTCATCGCCGTCGTCAGGAGGTGACTCTCACCAATGAGTGGCGACCCTCCCGAGATGCCCTGCAAATTTTAATTGGTCAGGGTGGCATCAATAGCAACTTTGTTGAAGATTCGATTCCCGAGTTTATCCTCTACTGGCGGGACCGCGGCGATGTGTCGAGCACCTGGGACTCAAAGTTTATCCAGCATATTCGTCGTCAGTGGCAGTTCTTCACCGGCATGATGGATCAGGACAGCATGCCGCGGAAAATTGAAGCCCAGTGGCAGCCGAAAGCCTCGGTCTATGATGTACTGCAGATGGCCAATATTAATCGCCAGTTCGCCGAGCAGTTAGTGCCGGAATTTATTCTCTACTGGCAAGAGAATGGTATGCCCCAGAGCTCTTGGAGCACTAAGTTTCTTCAGTTCGTCAAGCGCCAGTGGGCGCGACATATTCAACCTTCGTCAACGGATACAGCACATGGCAAACAACAAGGATTTAATCCAAACGGTCGCATCCGAGATCGCAGCTTCGTCGAAGACCTCACCGACCGCAGCTGGGCAAGCTAAGCCAGCGCCAGCTACCCCGGAGCTGATTGATGCGATCAATCAGACCTTTGCCCTGTTTCGCGTCAATTATCACAACCAGTATTACGCTGCCTTCGGTGATAAAAACGAATCCGTTGGAATGGCAAAAAAGCTCTGGCTGTCGACCCTGGGTGATTTTTCCCCTGGGACTATTTTGTTGGCGACGAAAAAAATAATTGCCGAAAATGACTACCTGCCGACCCTGCACAAAATGCTCAATGCCTGCCGTGCAGTGGGTATGCCTGCTGGCCTGCCGTCGCCACGCAAAGCCTATCTCGAAGTGTGCAATATGCCGAGCCCGAAAGCGGCTCAGAAATGGTCACATCCAGCAGTCTATGCCGCCGGTCGCGACTGCGGCTGGCATTTTTTGGCCAACACTATTGAGAGCAAAGCCTTTGCGCAGTTTGCTGAAACCTATCAGCACTATTGCGAGCGTGTAATTGCCGGTGAAGTCTTTACTGTGGAACCGCCAGCTGCGCTGCCGGAGACTTCAATGAAACGGGCGAGCAAAGAACAGGCCTTAACTGAGTTGGATAATTTAAAACAGCTTTTAGAATAATAAAGTGACCTATTTCTAAATTGATCCCGAGCTAATCTGCCGAGGCCCATAAGCATGGCGCAAACTCCACTGATCCATAACTCCACCGCCAGACGCATGGCGAAGACCATTCTCAACGGCTTTCGCAGTTATTTTGCCGACTACCTCAACTCCACTCTCAGTGCCAAGGCGCGCTTTGAGAAGGCCGACTGGCACGGTGTGCAGCAGGCCAATGTGGATCGCCTTGAGCTGTATAAAGCTAAGGTAGCCCAGACAGTGATGTATCTGGGCATGGTGACCAATAAAGATATCGCTGATCTGGATCTTTGGGCTGAGTCGAAAAAAGCCTATACCCAGCTAGTATTTAACTTTCCCAATTTTGAAATTGCCGAGACCTTTTTTAACTCAGTTTTTGCCGACCTCCACGATCACGATAAGATCAGCGACGATATTATCTACGTGCTGTCGTCTCATATGATTGAAGCGCCGGCCGCTGAATACAGTATTTATGTGCGCTATGAGGGCAACGACAGGCGCGATATTTTCCGTCGTATTCTCAAGGAATCTGAGTTCTCTCTGCCAGGTGAAGATATAGAACTGGATCTGGATTGCATCCTCAGTGTTTTCTGTAGCGAAGTCACACCCAACCTGATTGGCTCGCCGGATGATCTTAAATTCGACCTGCTGGAATCCACCTTCTATCGCAGCAAGGCGGCCTATATGGTGGGCCGCGTAATCGATGGAGATCAGACGTTCCCCATGGCTATCGTGATCTTAAACAATGAGAAGGGCCAGCTCTATGTGGACACGGCGATCTTTAACAGCGATGACCTGAGTGTTATTTTCAGCTTTACCCGCAATCACTTTATGGTAGATGCGCCCCTGCCCTATCAGTACGCGCACTTTCTTAAAACCCTAATGCCAAAAAAATTGGATTACGAAGTCTATAACTCTCTGGGCTTTCCCAAACATGCTAAAACCGAATTTTATCGTCAGCTGGTTCATCACCTGGAAAGCTCCACTGATCAATTTGTCATTGCCCCAGGAATTAAGGGCATGGTGATGACAGTGTTTATGCTGCCCTCCTACAATATTGTATTTAAAATTATTAAAGATAAGTTTGCTCCGCCAAAGGAAGTTACTCACCAGACCGTTCGCGATAAGTATCGTCTGGTTTCGCGGCACGACCGCATTGGTCGTATGGCCGACACTCAAGATTTCGATAATTTAGTTTTTCCTCTGGATCGTTTTTCACCTGCGCTACTCGAGGAATTGCAAAAAGTTGCAGCATCCACCATTGAGATTCGCGGCGATAAATTGGTGATTAAACATCTCTACACCGAACGCTATATGACGCCGTTAAATATCTATCTGGAGTCGGCCACTGACGAAGAAATTCGCAGCGCCATGGAAGAGTATGGCAACTGTATTAAGCAACTGGCGGCAGCGAATATTTTCCCCGGCGATATGCCATTAAAGAACTTTGGTGTTACCCGTCACGCCCGTGTGGTGTTCTACGATTACGATGAAATCGCCGCGCTTACCGATTGCAATTTCCGCAAGATTCCTCAGCCACGCACCGAAGAGGAAGAGATGCAGGCGGGTACTTGGTACACCGTGGGGCCGGACGATATTTTTCCCGAAGAATTCAGACTGTTTTTCTCCGGCAATACCAAAGCCCGCAAGATGTTCGAAGAGATGCACAGCGATCTCTATGATGTGGATTTTTGGCAGGGCTTGCAAGAGAAAATCCGCGATGGTTTTGTACTCGACGTATTCCCTTATCGCCGTGCCAAGCGTTTCGATCGCGGCAAAGAGTCTGGTCTTGAAGTGTTTTCGGACTAGCCCTCTAATTAGTTTAGGAACTAAAGACTAATGTGATTATCGCAGCGGCAGTTCAGTGGTCTGAGTGCCTGACCGAATCTCTAGGCTGTCGCTATTAATCGATTCAATCACCCAATTTGAATCTAGCGTATCACCCACATGGTAAGTGCTTTCACCGACGAAGATTCGGTTTAATCGCGAACCACTGCGAATAAATATATGGCCGGTAATATTCACCTCAGGTAACGAACTAGTCACCTCTGGCGCAGCAGTGACCGATGAGTTATCACTTGGGGATGCCGCTGGCTTTTCGATGACTGCAGGGGTCTCGATCACAGCCTCTAAAGTTGGGCTGGCGACAACAGCTTCCCCAATGTCCGAACCAGTGGCTATAGGCCTTATTTCAATCTGGGGTCTGAGGTTTGAGAACCCATAAAACAATCCCCCTGCAACCACCAGGATAACAATCGGCAACCAATATCTCGTCGAGTGTTTCGCCTTTTTTTCATAGGGGTCCCAGCCAGAGTTAACAAAGTCATCGAGATTTTCCGGCTCTTCCCGCAACCTATCGTGCTCGGCTTTTTTTAAGGCCTTGAGAATATAGGACATTAATTAGCCTCCTTCAGCAGCGGAATAGTCTCACCGCTTAACTGTGCCAAACGCATCAATGTCTCGCGCCCCAAAATACCGTCGGCCACAAGACCTTGCTGTTGCTGAAAGCGCAGTACTTGCTGGGCGATTGCCGGGGTGTAACGACCGCCGCTGATAATGATCTCGTTGCTGTTATCCAGAGAGGCAAGTTGAGCCTGAAGCCAATCCACTAGCTCCGGGTTACTCGTATTTTCAACGCTGTAATTAGTCGCACTTAATGGGGAGAGGTAGCTCTGTGGTGGACGCCACAAATAAAGGAAGCTGCCATTCCAGCGCTGCTGGAAATCTTCCAGCGGGACAGCCACAGTACTCTGGCGATCCTGTAACCTGATCTCACTGACATCAAGCTGCTCTAGAACATAGGATTTTAAATAGCCGGCTTCCTCTAACAACCAAACAATCCCGGGGCGGTTGATGTTTTCGAGAGCGGCCATATCCGCCAGGCTAACTTTTTCACTGCGCAGATTATTCAGACTGGCAACTGCTGTGAGCTCTTCTTCGCTGTAAACACCCGCAACCTCTGCACCCCAGAGAGCTAACAGGCCAACAAAGGGGTTAGCACTAACCTGCTGGGTTAGTTCTTCCGGTGGTAAGCGCATTTCAGATTCCACTGGAATTGCGATAATCGCCTCTGAGAGCAATTGCTCTGGTTCTTCCTCTAACGGCTGATCAACTGGAGAAATCGGCGGGTCAATAACTGTCGGAAGGGGTTTTTCCTGTGCGTTCAATGGCGCCATAACCGGAAAAATCCGGCCCATTATCTCTGCTGGGGCAAACTTCATTATCAGCCCAGCACTGAAAACCAGCGCGATAAAAATGCCCCATAACCAGATTTTTTTCACTGAGGGTTTTTTCTCCTCACTGAGAATTTCACTGGCGGCCTGCTTGACCAATTTCCCCGAAACCGTCTGAGCACCAGTGGAATAGGCGGCCAACAAAGATTGGTGGCAAACCAAATTAATCAGCCGCGGTACCCCGCCAGTCAGACGAAATAAAACCGCCGCACAGTCGCTGTCAAAGATCGGCCTTTTAGCCCCCGCACGGTGCAGTCGGTGATTGATATAGTTGGACAGATCATCTTTATCCAAGGGGGATAGATGAAACCGGGAGACCACTCGCTGGTTTAACTGACGTAATTCCTGTTGCGCAAGAATATCCAAAAGTTCCGGCTGACCAACCAATAATATGTGTAAAAGTTTATGGGTGCTGGTTTCAAGATTACTCAGCAGACGCAGAGTTTCCAGTACTTCTGGCGTCAGGTTCTGGGCTTCTTCGAGAACAATTAATGTCTTTTTGCCGTCCGCATGAGCGGTGAGCAAATCACGATTCAACGCATCTATGCACTGCTTAGTAAAAGACTGCTTGGTTAGCGATAGTTCAGAGGCATCCGGTAGATCTATATCCAGCTCATCACAGATACTGGCCAGCACATCGGCAACATTGAGTTTACTGTTGAGAATATAGGCAACCCGCACGTGGGGGGGAATGCGTTTGATCATGGTGCGAGTCAGGGTAGTTTTACCTGTACCCACTTCGCCGGTGAGCAAGATAAAACCACCTTCGCGGTCGAGACCATATTTTAAATGGGCGACCGCTTGGCGGTGATAGATACTGGGATAGAGAAACCCAGGATCAGGGACTATCGAGAAGGGCTCTCGGGCAAGGGCAAAATGTTGCAGGTAGATGCTCATAGCGCCTCAGCTTTGTCTTAATATTACTTTTGTTCCTGCCCCTGATCGATAAATTCTTCGAGCATTGGCTGAATCAAACCATTCTGCTCGCTCTCCAAGTCACGTCTGATCAGATGGCGATATTTGCTGTCAGATAACTTGCGAGCATCTTCCGCAGTGCGAATAATCGTTGGTCTTATAAACATCATTAAGACCGATTGAGAGTCCTTTTTCGAGGTTGAGCGGAACAGTCGTCCAAGCAGTGGAATATCCCCCAGCAGTGGCACTTTGGTGGCACTGCCACCGGTTTGGTCTTCAATTAAACCGCCGAGGATTAACATCTCGCCATCCTGAATCAAGACATTGGTCTGCATAGTACTTTTCGAAGTGGTCTGCAGGCCCGGCACACCACTTTTAACTTTTGAGGATTCCTGCTCGATCTCCAAGCGCACTGAATCGCCCTTGCTAATTTGCGGCTTCACTTTTAACTTAACGCCCACCTCTTCACGGTTGATCGTGGTAAAGGGATTATTACTGCCATTGTTGCTGCTGGTAAAGCTGCCAGTTTGAAAGGGCACCTCTTCACCCACGGATAGGGTCGCCTCTTCATTGTCGAGAGTCACCACTGAGGGCGTGGAGAGAATCTTGGTGCTGCCATCGGTTTTCAATGCCTGAATAAGCAAGCCAATACCTTTGCCCGTCTCAGAATCAAAGTCACCGGCTACGGCCAAGACCTTGTTCGGGATAGAGTTCAACTGATCAAGAGTGGGATCTACACCCGAAACCCCAATCCCGGTCAATGTAGCTAAAAGCCCGTCAAAATTAGTCAGATAACCACCGCGATTTTTGCTGCTGTAAGCCAGCTGAGAGCTCAACTCTTTGGCCTGATCTTCTGACAGCTCGGCAATCACCGCTTCAATCAATACCTGGGGTCGTGAGCGGTCGAGCTGAGCAACAACATTTTTAATCTCGCGAATAACCGCTGTTGGAGCGGCTACAACCAACGCATTGTTAAGTTCATCAATCTGAATCTGGAAGGCCTTTTTAGATTTCTTGTCCGCCACAGCTTCCCCAGCAAGCTGAAGAAACACATCTGACTGCAACATGCCTTCAACGATCGGCTTCATCTCTGCCGCGCGAGAATAATCTAAATAGATAACCTCGACGCTGCCCTTTTTTGTCGAAGGCTGGTCAAGAGCTTGCAACATCGCTTTAAATGCCCGGCGAGCAGACGCTGGACCGCTGACAATCACGCGATTGTTCATGCCGTCTTCAACTAGCGACAGCTCCTGTTGTTTAAGCTGCTTTAACTGACCGGCTATATACACAGCTTCACCAGCTGAAATATATTTAAGGCTAATCACTTCAACGGCATTTAAAGCTGGATCGTCGAGGTCCGCAATCAGCGCTTCAAGGCGCAAAATATTAGATTGCACATCAGTGACAACCATAGAGTTACTCTGGGCAAAGGCATTGAGTCGCGCGCCCGAACTCATAACCGGCTTGAGCACAGGAACCAGTGTCGCGACCTGAACATGCTCGATTTGAATCACTTTAGTAATCAGCTGATTGTCCCCTGCGCCACCGGCAAAGTTAAACGCCTGATTAAACGGCACTATGCGCGTCACCACGCCATCTTCTATGGCCTGGAAACCCTGTACCTGAATAGCTGAGAGTACCGCCTGATAGAGCAGATCGGAATCGATCGCCTCGGGAGCAATAATAGTGACCTTGCCTTTGACACGGGGGTCGAGAACAAAGGATTTGCCAGTAATTTCTGCAACGCTTTCAATAACGCTGCGAATATCCGCATCGCGGAAATTAATTCGCACTACTTCTCCCGCGCTAACCTCTGCAATCATGCTCAGCACAATGCTTAGGGCCCCCAGTAGGCGGATGGTTCGTTTGGCAAAAGTCTTCTTCTGGCCGATCATTATTTTTCTCATTTTATTTATTTACTGTTTATATTTAATGATTTAATCGCTAGTTTAATCCGAGCTTCGGTAACATTTTAGCCGACAAGCTCGCAGCATTTACATAGAGCACTACTTCTTCGCCATTGCGTATCACGGTCACCGGCAAACTGGTCTGGCTGCTGTACTTAATCCAGCCCGCAGGATCCGACATCAATGCCTGAACCCCGGTGCCACCAATATCCACCACCACGTCACCGTCTTCAATATCCGCCAACATTTTCATTTCATTGGAGAGCTTATTGAGTTTAAAGCCGCTGCCATAATTGTCGACCTTGACCGGCAGCGCACCAAACATATTGGCCATGGCAAAACCTTCATCTTCAGGCTCATTATCACTGTAGCCCTCGGGGGCTTCCTCAGCTTCAATGATGCTGTCTGGTTTCTTCAACAGGATCTGTCGCTTGGCGCCGTTTTGCTCAACAATAATCCGAAATGGCTGTATCTGCTTAATCACTACCGACGAGCCGAGCTTATCACCAATATGGTAAACCTGTTCTGGGCGCCCATTAAAGGCGATAGTCGCTGAGGAGGTGCTCTCACTGAGCATAACGCCGAGAAGTTTGGCTTTAATATCCGCATCGGCGAGATTGCTAGAATCCACTTCTACAATAGGTGCGGTGACCGCAACACCACTAAACCAGTTCCAGCGCAAACTGGCGACCGCTGGAGTAGATGTTCGCGAAACAGCCTTGGCAGCTGGCTCGTCTTCAGCGAACAACATAGCAACGGCAATAAGCAGCGTAAGGACCAACGCTGCGAGCAAAATATTGCTCAGTAAAAGTAATTTTTGCACCGGCGAACCTGATATAGAGCGCTGCAGATAGGCTTGTATGTTAGCGCTATTAATTGACATGATGAACCTCCATGCGCGCCACATAATTAGCCGCTGCAGCATCGGAACGGCTGACGTCGAGGAGCGTTGTTTTCAGTCCCTGACAGGCTAATTGATGAGCCAACTGTAATAGGCGATTGGCATTAATACTTTCCAAATTAAGTGCGTACTTCCCCTGAGTCTGCTCAGCAATCTTAACCAACTTAATTTGGTTGCGTCGAACCAATCGGTTTATCACTTCTCTAGCGGCACCCGGTTTAATCGTTTTATCGACACAGCTATTGCTCAGTCGACTGACGCTGGCACTCTGCTCGCTCAACCACTGCAGATCAGCTTGCAGAACCCGGTGGCGCTCTTGCAACTCAGTGGATCGTTCAAAGCTGGGTAGTAAGGCCAGATAGACCAGCGCGCAAAAGACGAACACTGCGCCAGCGCTGAGGATCGCGCGTTCACGAGGCTCTCGCTGTGCCAACCAGCTGCTAATCCCACTCACAAGGTTCAACTCTTTCATCGCTGGCTCTCCTTGCGTAAGGTCAGCGTTGTGACCCCATAAGCGACTTTTCGATCAACTTTAAAGCCCGCTATGGTGGTAGCTTTGACCTTCCCCCGACCAACATTTTTTAGCGCCAGACTAACACTGGAATCACTGGCGACCAGGCTGTCCAATTCACAGCCGCAGCTGTTCATTATGGGATCTAGCGCGGCGAGGGCTTTTATAATAGGAGCCTGCAAGCTCTCGCGCTGTTTAAACATATCCGCCATTAACAGCTCGCCGCTGCTGCGGATATCTTCTGGCTTGGCGCGCTTGCCTAAAAATAAATTACTGAAACCGGCACTGGCCTGAGTCTCAAGCTCGGCAATTCGCTCTTCGAAGCGGACATTAGAAAGCTGCAGATAACCAAACCCAAGCACTATAGCCAACACTAACAGGGCTGCAGTAGATAACCACGAGGATGAGGATACCTCGGTGGTCTGGGGTTTAAACTCACCGGTCAACAGGTTGGCTGACATGGGCATATCGGAAAACTGCCAGTCGATCTCAGCATCATTGACGTCAGCGGCGGCGCGCAGATCTTCGGGAATCAAATCTGCATCCGCTATAGAGATAGATAGTCGCGGTGCTATATCAGCGCGCTCAAGCAGACGACGCACCAATAGCCAGGCCAGATCTGGAGCAGCGGAAAACCCGCTGTCAGTGTCGCTGCGCACTAAAAACTGACCCTCGCGCCAGACCATGCTAATGCGCCCAGACTCAAAGGGCAGTGCCAGATAATCCGCCACCATAGCCGTGGCAGTAACGCCGGCATTATCGGCAATGCGCAGCCATTCCCGCATATCCTGTTTACTGACAACCGAGACACTAAGCTGCTTTTTGCCCTCTCGGGTGAAACTGTCACCGAGCACAAAGTGCATGTCATCTACGGGCTGTAAAATACGCTCTTCGAGGATCCAGGGAATCAACTCGGCCCATTTGCGCTGCGGTGCAGTGGGGGCCTCAATGACATGTAGGCTAATGCGCTGGGACGGCACCCATAGGGCCATCGCTCTGTTTGCATCACCACCGCCGAGCAGATGCCGGTCTAGGTGGTGAAGATGATCAACAGATAATGTCATTGTTACAAATTCCTAATTATTGCTTTTTGCATTGGTGTTTAAATTGCTATCTAGGTCGCCAGTGGTATAACTATTGGTGATTTCACAGATCGGACGCAGGTAATACTCCCGGTCATATTCCTCTTGATCATCAAATCTATCCCTTCTGGAGCCGGCATATTCTTCTGCATTCTCATCATCGGAGTATCTGGGGCTAGATGGTACAGTTGTGACACCTGCAGGTACAACCGTTATCTCCCTGCGAATCACTACTGGGCGCCTATTTGCACCGCGCTGCATGATACTTTTTACCTCGAGTCGTGACTGGCCTAATGTGACTTCGAGATTAAGTTGGAAAAAATCCGACTTAACATCAATTAACTTAGCCGGCCAGCGTATAGCCAGTGCCGGCTCACCGACCATCAGGCGAATATCTATAGCCTGATAAAATTCCTGCAGAGTCAAAAAAGGTCTGTTGTCCAGAACCATATCGACAAAATCAATACCCAGATCACCACTCAGAGCCATTAATACTGCCTCAGGCGCACTATTGATATTGATTGTTGTGGGGCCTGGCAATGCGCTAATAAAGGGCATTAAGCGCTGCACTTCGGCCAGACTGTAGCCAGTCATGGCGGCTAGCTCAGCGGTATCGGCTATTTCTGTATTGGCGGGAAAACGCGGTGGATTAAAACCACTGTAATCCGACTGCTCGGCTCCGGCAGGGCCGATCAACTCGTCGCCTTTATCGAGCCAGTCAATAATCACCGCGACTCGGCTCTCATTGACCATAACATCCATATTTTGCAGCAAGCTCTCCCACAGTTTTACCAAACTCATGTTATTGGCATTGGCTTTGCGCTCGGCACTCAAGCTGGACTCGGTGTAAGTGGAAAAATTATTAATATTAACCCGGGATTCAAGATCTACCAGACAGCCGACAATGGTGCCGCCATCCACAGGCAATAATGGAATCGCCTGAGCCCAATCCTCGCCAAAATGATCCACTGCAAGGTCATCATTATCTGAAGCAAGCAGATCTCTGGCCCAACTCTCAGCACTGATTGCCAGCAGCACCGCCTGATCACCATGGAGTGACCCGGTTGCCTGTGAAACATCAATCTGGTGACGATAAAATATATTGCCGAGAATCAACGTCAGCGCCAACACCAAAATCAGCGTGGCGAGCAGCGCCACGCCGCCCTGTTGCTGCGGACGAGAACGACGGCCAAGGCTAACCAATGGTGCGCGTTTAGTTTCCATTGGCACCCGCATCTCCAACTGGAGTCGAGCCAGAGCCAGAGCCAGAACCAGAATCAGAGCCGGTCAAGCCGGTCAAGCCGGTGGTTGGGTTGGGGTCGAAATCGAGCCCGGGCAATAGTCGCGTAGTTTCAGAGCCATCTTCCAAGATGATGGTAATGCGAATCATTCTTGGCAAACTGAGAACATGGTGGCGCTCGTTAGTCGGCGGCCAGTCAGGGGAAAAAATATTGCCCCTTGAGAATTGTTCAACTTCCACGTCGTCGACATTATTTGCCAGGATCACGCGGTTGCCCTCAGTGTTCAGAGCCGATGCGGTAATCGGCCAGGACAAACGCTCCAGCTGATTTTCACTGTTGATACGGTATTCAATGCGACTAATTCCTGTGGGGTTGGAGCGCACCATGGGGCCACCACCACGACTAAAGCGCAGACCAAAGTCACTGGGATCGGTTAGGTAGGCACGCTCCACCCCTCCCAAGCCATCGGCAAAGGTCCGTGGCCGCAGATGCATAATGTCGCGACTGATCACTTGCCAGGCACGGTGCAGTTGCGACTCATTTTCCAGCTGACCGCGACTGCGATCATTAGCCCCGAGAATCACTTCAACCGCCTGATAGGACATCACCGACATCACCGCCAACAGCATCAGTGAAACCACCGCTTCGATCAGCGTAAAGCCAGCCTGACGGCCTCTCCCGAACTGAGGACTGCGCCGACGCGCTAACAAGATCATCAATTTTTCTCGACCAGATAGACAAAAAGCCTGGCGCTATCCCGCTCAGCACCATAGACCCCAACATTCGCCTGATAGCGGTAAAGGTCGTTGCCCATGGCTTCTTTAATCTGCACCTGCCAGCGCCAATCCTGACCGCCCTGTGTGGCAACACCTTTGGTTGCAAGCCCGGCACTCTGACCACTCAGCAGCCACTTTTCCGAGTTCTGATAGCGCTCTAACAAACGATTCCAGGACACCTGAGATGAATAAAATTGCTCCCGCAGACGGATGCGTTCATCGGCGTACTGCTGCACTAAATAGAGCGCACTGCCCATTACCCAGCCGAGAATCGCCAGGGCAACAGCCACTTCAATAAGAGTAAATCCGCGAGCGCCGCGAAAGGAGCGAGTATTTTTCATGGTGCTACTATTTTCTTCATAACCATGGACGACGCCTCATCATCCCAACTGTAGCTGTAGGCCAAAGGACTTGAAGAAAAGCTCAATAAAAGTTCACCAGCGGGCTCCATAAAGCCATCCGGTAACATAGCCACTAGAGGTATCACTGCATCTTCTTCAGCGGCGAGAGGATCTTCAATCTCATCGTATTCGGCACTGCTATAGACCGTCCACTCGGCCCTGGCCTCATTGTCGAGGACAAAGGCCTCGGGATAGCTGGTGATAAACCAATGCTGCCGAAAATAGGCCACTGGCTGTAATTTTCCACTCTCTTGGGGCTCCTCAGCGTCCCCGACTATGCCGTAGGCAACCCCCTCAAGGGCAGCCTGTTCAGAGAG